>Ga0315279_10000740_pt1 | contig 60241 bp, 44 predicted proteins | sample YL17G06_20_MG_FD_203694 | JGI IMG/M metagenome (GOLD analysis project Ga0315279, IMG submission 203694) | Sediment microbial communities from Yellowstone Lake, YNP, Wyoming, USA - YL17G06_20 | ecosystem: Environmental > Aquatic > Freshwater > Lake > Sediment | place: USA: Wyoming | collected...
TGATCAATGTTGTCAAGTGTAATATCGAACATACTGGACACAATTAGTGACTACATATTAAGGCCAAAAAAAGAGCTAACTTCTCTGAATGCAAAATTTAACTCAAACCGGGCGGGTGAACATCCGTCAGAAGCTGTGAAAAAATCGGGGACATTCCGAATTTCCCGACTTGCTCAGCTGAATCGGACGGATCAACCAGCGGTTGATCTTTTCTGTTCAGCGGAGGAAAGCTGGAAATTCGGAATGTCCCCGATTTTTCCCTTTTCGAGAATCAGGTACTCCAAGCCCATCTTTGCAGAGGCGATTCCGGCGGCAAGCCCCGCGGGTCCGGCCCCGACGATCAAAACGTCAAGGATTGCGGATTGAAGAGAATTGTCACGAGCCATGATTTAGTCCTCGACAGCCCAACTATATCGGTTCGACGCCTCCCAGTCCGAGAAGGTGACCGAGCGATCACGCAGCAGATACCGATTCAGTCTTTCCTGGCTTCCCGGACGTAGCGGGCGTGCTCCTTCTCCAGCCGCGCTGCATCCCACCGCTGCGGATGGACAACAACGCGATAGCGCAGAACCAGCTTCTGGTGCGCAGGCAAAGTGTAGGGTTCGAGCTGCAGCAAGGAGGCGTTGAGAAACCAGAAGGGAACCGACTTGTCCATGATGCCATACCACCGGGAGGGCGACCGCAGATTGGAGGGGTGATCAAGGAATGCGACGCCGGCCTCGGCTCCATCGATCTCACCGTTGAAATCGGCGGCGGTTGCCGCGAAACCGTAGCGACTGTTCTGCAAGGTTCCAATGTCCGCCGTGGCCGTGACGCTCGGGTTCGACAGTTCCTTGGCTAGGCGAATTGACAAACCGGCATACCCGCCCCGGGCATTGCCATCCGGCTTGGTGTCGGGCGGAGTACGGTCCATCACCACATCCTCGTTGCCGGCGGTGAATTCCTGATGCCAGTCCATATAGTAGGAGCCGTCGCGCGCAGGAGGCGAAATCCGTATCACGCGTTTCTCAGTGAGAACATCGCTGGTTGCCCCCTGCGGGTGGTACTGCAGGTCCATTGTGATGTTCGCCGAGAAGTCTGGCCGGGTCTCGACCTTGACCTTTGACCACTTGGTTGCGCCATTCGCAACCCCGGCGTTCTCTTCCCAGTAGTTGACGTGATTTAGGTATTTCCATGAGAAAAAGAGCGCTAAATGCCAGCGGTGGTCGGGCGGGCTTAGCCACGACAATGCCGAACCACCGGGCAGTGCTACCGGGTGGAAGTTCGGCTTGGAGAACTTGGGCGAATAATTGAACTGCCAGACGGGCTTATCGTCCTTAAGCAGCGCAACCGCATCGGGATCACGTTGCCAACGAAGACCTGAGGCCTGAGCGCCGCCGCTGGAAGCCAGCCCTTCCGCCGCCCTTAACAGCGTTGCTCCCAGGCATGAAGCCAATACTAGGGTAAGGCACCGGAGTGGCCAGGCTGGGTTTCTCTTGACATTCATGATCGTCGCCCTCCTTATAGGACATGCTATCTATGAATGTTCCAATAGGTCATTCTATCTCCTGATGCAAGGTAAAATTATCGGGAGGCAGCGAATGTAAGGAGGAAATCACCGATGAAAACAAGGTTATTGCTGACCGTCACTCTAACCGTCACCGTCACAGCTGTTGCGGCCTGGATTTCGGCGCAACCAGCTGGAGATCCCTTGATTGAGGGATTCCGCCAGACCGAGGTTGCGTCCGTCGCCGATGCGATCGAGCAACTCTACGGCAACCAAAACTACATGTACCACGACATGCGGGCGCTGTTTAAGACAAAATTTGCCGGTCCGGCCGTCACGGTGCTCATGAAGAAAGAAGAGCACAAGGAAGGTTCTGCCGCCTCGCAGGCCATGATCGACGCCATCGACACCGCGCCCGCCAGCTCGGTCTATGTGATGGTGCTGGAAAACGGCCTGAATTACGGCGCAGTTGGCGGCCTGATGGTCACCACTATGAAGGTCCGCGGTTTGGCCGGAGCTGTAGTGGACGGCTCAATCCGAGACCTGCCGCAGATTCAGCGGCTGCAATTCCCCGTTTACAGCCGGGGCGTTTCACCCGGTACAACAATTGGACACTATCGCTGCGTGGGCGTTAACCTCCCGGTCACCTGCGCAGGCGTGAAGGTAAACCCGAAAGACATCATCACGGCGGACGAGGACGGGGTCGTAGTGGTGCCGCGCGAAAAGGCGGCAGAGATCCTGAAGAAGGCCCAGGAACTGGATTTCGCAGAGCACTCAACATATCCCTTCATCGAGCGGTTCAAGTCGCTGAAAGAGGCGATCGCGAAGTTCGGGCGTATCTGATCTCATTTCAACTTGACGCGTACGCCATCAATTCACCGGTTTGTTTCTGTCGCAAAACTCGGTAAAGCACCGGAATCAGCCAGAACGGCAGAGCCTTCTCCTGTCTCACCGCCAGAGGCGGTGGTTTACCTTGGTGGAATTACGCACGAATGGACTGAGGAATATCGGGCTGGAATTCACGGAGACCATCTATCATCGCTCGAATGTTTGCTCCGGGCATTCCCGGACTCACACCGCCCCCTACGGAAAGAATGAGCCCCTGGCCGCCAGACTTATCCAAAACTTCCAGGGTTGCTGCCTTGACCTCTTCCGGAGTTCCTCGCGTCCCAATCTCCAGGGGATCGACGTTTCCCATAAGGCAAAACCGACTGCCAATTCTCCTTCGCACCTCAGTTAGATCCAGGCTCTTACCCCAGTTCAAGACCTCGAATCCGGTACTCACCAGATCTTCCAACATCGGTTTTATATTTGCGTCGTTGTGATAGACCTTCACCCATTCGCGGGGAAATGCATCGAAAACCCGTTGCAGGTAAGGATGCGCAAACTCCAGGTAATGCTTGCGGGAGATAAGGCCGACAATGTCGTCCAGCACAAGAATGCCCTCGACGGTTTCCCCGATCGCCTGGGCTTGCGCTCTTAGCCAATCTACGGTCAACCTCGTGGTCAGCTCGAGCAACTTGTGGACAGCGCCGGGGTTTTCTGCCAAGTCCATGAGAAAGTCGTTCAGGCCTCGAAACAATGCCGCCGTGCACAAGGGTCCCCGGGCAGCGACCGCAGGGATGATGTAGCCGGCGTCGAATATCCTCTGCTTCTGCGTCCGATACCTCTGCAGTGCCAAAGCTGCGAAGCCGTCGCTTTGCACGTTGGCCGGCGGCAGATGATCCACATCTTCTATACGAAATAGGGCAGGTGAGATTCCAGGTGGCTGATCCGGCCAAAAGTGGACTTTTGCGCCGAGAGCCGAGGGCTCGACGGCCATGCCGTACTCCACCCACCATGAGGGAAAGAAGATGACCTCGGGGAATTCCTCCATGATGCGCAGGTTGGAATTGAACCAGATCTCCGGATCCAAATAGTAATCCAGATGATTAATTCCAAGATATCCAGGGATCCAAGGACTGTCGATGATCAGTGCCAGCGGGACAGGGCCATCATTCAGCCGCTTCGCCGCCTTCTTGAAAATCTCCCATTGCGCTTTTCGCATACCCTCTATCCGATTGTGGGTTTCTTCCCTCCCACCCTATCTGCGTGCGGCTACAGCAGGCCAAGTACTCTTCCACTGTTTGAAGAGGCTCTCGATGTTGGCTTGCCCGGCATCACCCGCGTGCACAACCACTCGATACTTGAGCTGCAGTTTTTCCCCCTGCTTCAGGCGGTAGCCTTCCTGCCCCAGCCATTCCATAGGTGTGGGAGAAAAAAAGCCATAGTCACGGGTGAACCATTTGCTCGGAAACCACGGACTCAGGGGGGAATCGAAAATAGCGATCCCTTCCGTTGTGCCGCACTGCTTTCCGGAGTAATCCCCCCACGCGGAAGGCACCCCATACGTTCCCTTTTCAGAGGAGGCGCCTTCGGCGTTAATCAGCGTCCCGCCGCCCTTAACTGAAAGCCCCGGTTCAACCCGAGCCGAAAACAGAGAATGATTTGTGCGCTCGATTTTGATTTCGGTCAAGGCAGTCAGAGTGATTCCGAAGTCAATGAGGCGCAGTTCGCGCGAAGGAGCCTCAATGCGGATATCGCGGCGATCCGCAATGATGGGGCTCTGCCCAGGCTGACGCCATTCGCAGTCATCCTGTATCTGGACAAGATCGGGCCCGCTTTTCAACACGCTCGGCCCCTTGGAAACAATCTGCCCCAGTTCATTCCCTTCCTGCCAGTAATTGCCGCCATTCACCCTGTCGCAACCGAAGAAGAGGGATCGATGATGCGGATATGGAAGTGAAGATTCGGTCGTCACCGAGCGGCCGGAGACTGGACCGTTGACCGGATAAAAGTAGGGATACTTCTGGCCGCTACCGAAGCGATAGCACGTGAATGTCTCACCGTTCACCCTCACGATGATGCGATCGTCCAATCGTTCGGCATTCACCACCAATGAGGAAGGCGTGGAGGCCTGGCTTGAAGTCACGGCTTTGACAAAGCCACCTGCATGGCTCGTAAATGCCAGCGCCAACAACCCAGACAGGTATGTGCACAATCCGATTCTCTGCTTCACATTCCCTCCGACCGCTTCAGCCCGGAAGCAGCCAATTAAATCTGATACGGCCAGCGTTGCGCGCGGGCCAGATAGCTGTTGGCCTCGTCGTCGTTCTTGAACCGCTCTTTGATAGGATCCCAATAGAGCTTCCTCGGCAGTTTCATGGCGATGTGGCTGAGGAGGCAGGTGGTGCAACCGCGGTGTCCGACCTCCACAGGACAAATCGTCTGCTTTCGGCTCTTGATACACTCCAGCCAGTTGCCGTGGTGGTCTGTGCTTCTGTAAAGATTGATCTCATCGGGGCCGATTTTTGAAGTCAGAATCTTGGGATCGCTGGCGGACAAAGCTCTTTGGTTGGCGGCATTGCTTTTCGGATCGCTGGCCGTTACCGAGTAGCTTCCACGGGTGACAAAAATCCATCCATCGGATCCTTCGAACCGGATTCCGTTTGGAAACTTGCCGCTGATCAGCATGGTCACGCCGTTGGCATAGAGGGCTTCGACATTGAAGTCGCCGTGCACATCCCACAATCCGCTCTTGGGGAACTCGGCTGTTGCCTTGATTTCAATGGGTCCGGTGTACTCGGTGTCCATCCCCCAGTGGGCGATATCTACATGGTGATGGCCCCAACCGGTGATCATGCCCGCGCCAAACTGCTCGCAACGCAACCAGCCCGGGCGGTCATAGCCCTTCTGAGGGTGGACTCGATTTTCGGTGTAATACACATAGGGCGTGGAGCCTAGCCACATTTCGTAATTCAGGTTTTTGGGAATGGGCATCTCGGGTTCCACCTTGCCCGAAGGATCCCCCGGTAAGCCAATCTTTACAGTGTGGAGCTTGCCTACTCTTCCGTTGCGCACCAGTTCGCAGGCAATGCGAAACTGTCCTCCAGGCCAGGAGCGCTGTTGCGTTCCCATCTGAAATATCCTGCCGGTGTGCATAATCGCATCGCTCATGGCACGGCCTTCGGAAATCGTGAGCGACGTCGGTTTCTCGAGGTAGACGTCTTTCCCTGCCTGTGCTGCATCGATAGCCGGCTTCGCATGCCAATGGTCGGGCGTACAGATGACAATGGCGTCGAGCTCTTTATTCTGCAGCATCTCGCGATAGTCTCCATAAGTCCGGACATTTACCGAGATCCCCTTCTTGGCGTAGGTCCCTTCCACGAGCTGCTTGCCTTCCTGCGCGCGGTTAGAATCGAGATCGCAAACTGCGATGATGCGCGCTTCTTTGTCGTGCCGCAGGATTCCGGCCATGTCGTGGTCGCGAGAGATTCGGCCTGTGCCGATAACGCCGATATTGATCAATTTGCCGGGAGCATTGGCGCCCCACACGGGATGAGAAATAAAGGTCGGAAGCATCAATGCGGCTGTGGGCGCCGCAAGCGACGATTTCAAAAACTCGCGTCGCGAACTTTTTCTTCTCGATCTATTGCCCATAGTTTGAATCTCCAAACTCGTTGGAAACAACTTATTGGACGCGGATGAACACGGATCTCCGCGTGTTTGCTAAGATCCGTGTTCATCCACGTCCCGTTTTTTTGTCAGGAATCATGAGCCTCATATCAACTCAAGTTTGTCGCGGTCGAAGGTGACAGGCCGGTGGGTGTCGAGCGACACTGCTGCCATGCATCCCGCTATGGCGTGCTGGAATCCGTTATCAACGCTGGCACGCGGGGTTTCGCGGCTGCGCACACACCGCAGGAAGTTTACCATTGTTCGTCGTTCATGCCTTGTCCGCATGACAGGTAGATTGGGCGCGCAGCAACTTCGGGAAGCGCTACTCAATCCGAGTCATCGTAACGATCGAATAATCAGGGTATCCTCGAAAGCGCACCTCTGCCGGCAAGAAAGGCAGCGGTTTGAAAAAGAGGTGTGGCCCAGGTTCCCTGGGCCACACCGCGGAGCTATGCTTAGAAGGAAATGCGCGCGGAGAGCCCTCTCGCTGCCGCGCCAGATTCGTCGCGAAACCTATCCCCGACGTCCAATCAAAACATCACTTTCCCTGCGAACCAGAATTGCCGTTCGCCGCCGGTTCCCGATCCTCGTCCGGCCAGGTTCAGCGTCCCCGTAATGATCCCGAATGCCGCTGTATTGGTGACATCGGTGCCAGGATTCCCAAAATGGGGAGTGTTCGTCACCCCGAACGTTTCCATCCGGAGCTGGAACTTAATCCGCTCGGTGATCTTGAAGTCGCGAAAAAGGCTGGCATCCAGGTTGAAGTAGCCCGGCCCGCGGATCATATTGCGGCCCGCGGTGCCGAAGCGTATCTCAGTCCCCGGAACGGCGCGAAACGAAGCCGGGTCCCAGTAATGACACGACAAGTCTGTGGCGGCGCAGGTTACGCTTTGTCCCTTTATTTGCGTTGGTCCAATGCCGCCCCCGATACTTATCGGGCCAATTTGATCTGGTGTTTGGGTATTTCCCGGAGCGTTGACCTGAGTGCCTCCGCCGCCGAGCGTGAGCGGGTTTCCGCTGGTCCGGATCAGCGTCCAGTTCAGCTGCCAGCCGCCGGCCAGCACGCCCGCTATTCCGCTGTTTGCCCAACGCTTATTCGCACCGAACGGAAACTCGTAGGAGCCGTACATCGCCAGGTTGTGCGTGCGGTCAAAGCTTGCCAGCGCCTTGTTTCGATTCCGGTATGCCGGATACGGCCAGAAGAGGTACCCCCCTGCGACGCCGAAGGTTCCGCTCACCTCCTCATTATCGTCGGAGTTAATGGCCTTCGAGAGCGTGTAAACGACGCCGAGCATCAAGCCGCCGGACATCCGTCGCGTCAGCTTGGTCTGCAGCCCGTCATAGTAGGAGTTCGTGTCGGGACAGAGGCAGTTCCCATCGCCCCAGTTCTTGTTGGCAATCGGATACAAGAGGCGGCCGGGATTGCCGCCGTTTATAGGCGCCGCGTTGATGTTCTCGTTCGTGAGCGTGCGGATGCCCCGGGTTCCGACGTAGGCTGCATCAGCCACGTATCCTGCGAACTCGTGCTGCAGGGTCAGGTTGTAGGAGTGGATATAGCCGCGCCGGAACTTGAACGGTACCGTGCCGCCGCCGATACCGGTGTTGTTGGGAAGCGGGACCACCCCGGAGCTGAGATCGGGCACCGATGCCGCGGGTATCCCCACCCGGAGGCCCGGATAGGGAGCAAGCGTCTCGCCTGTAAGGCTAGCCGCGGGATAAAACGATGAACTGCCCTGGACGTCCGCATTTGAGACGAGCGGCCAGTTGTTTCTCAGGAAGCGCCAGTTGTTGCTGTCGACGCTCATCCCGTATCCGCCGCGGAGGACCGTTTTTGATCCCAACCGATAGGCGAGTCCGAAACGAGGAGCAAACTGCCCGTGTCCCACGTCAACGCCGCAATCCAGCGGCACGCTGCCGATTCCGCAAATAAGAACGTTGCCTGTCTTGGGGTCGAAAAGCTTCGCTCCTCCGTGGTCGGCGACGGCAAACGGATAGTACTCCCATCTCAGCCCGTAGGTCATGGTCAGCTTGGGAGTGATCTGCCAGCGGTCCCGAAAATACATGGACCATGTTCTGAAGCGAAGTGAGTTTGGATTCGAGTTCTGTACTACTTTGCCTACCCGGTCCGGTACGCCCAGCAGGAACTGGGCCATCGAGTTGGCCTTGTTGGCGGCCACCCCGCCATTCAAAGCGGTAACACTCCCTGCAAAATTGAATGAGCCGCGGGGTGTTCCGAATGCCCCGCCCTGCGGTTGATAGTGATTCATCCCGCTGCGCGTATGCTCAATGCCAAACCGCAGATCATGCCGCCCTTTCGTCCAACTAAGGTTGGCGTTGTATACCCACTGGTTGTCCCGGAACAGGAATGGGTTGCCGGTGTCCGAGTTGCCCATGGAGTTCCAGTTGGTGACCAGGAAGGCAGGTGTGCCTTGAGCCAAATAGGTGTCGCCGTTCGTGCCGGGAATCTTCAGAACGTCCAGCCCGAAATTGCCCAAGTCAAGATCCGGTGCGTGAGTGGCCCCGAGCCGCTGACGCGTAAATCCGATATTGGCGTCGATCAGCATGGCGTGAGTTATGCCGTAAGTGCCTCCCAGCCCGACATTCTGGATTCTTGAAGGCGCCTGCCCGACCTGTCCTCCGCCCGTCGCACCACCCATGGCGTCTCCCAATGTCGGCGGATCAAAGAGCATCGCTTGCGAAAAACTGTACCGGCCGAATACCGTGGTCCTGTTATTCGGCACGTAGTTGACTTTCGAGTCGATGGTGTCACGATCGAGCTTGGTAGGGCCTGTGGTATTGTAGTTGTTGTTCGCCGTCACACCATCGCTGTTAAGAAAGCCATCCTTGCGGATTCTCCCTAACATGATTTTGGACGCCGGATCGATCCGGGCGGCGGGAATGATATTGCCCGGAAATGCTGTGCGTCCCGTACCGTCGGCTTTCCCGGTATTCGGGTCGTAAATGCATCCCGCAACCTTCGTCACGTTGCAGTCGGTTCCCGCCGGTATCGCCGCCGCGAGGTTGGCGTTGCCGCTGGCATCAAATACGGTGGCGGGATTTATCACACTCACTGTGCGACTGCCGGTCTGCCGCCGCTTCGTTCCCTCCCAGTCCCCAAAAAAGAACAGCTTGTCTTTCAGGACCGGGCCGCCGAGAGATCCGCCGTATTGGTTGAAGACATACTTCGGCTTATCGGTTCCTATCACCTGGAACCTGTTCCTCGCCTTAAGGGCGTCGTCGGTGTGGTACTCGAAGGCGCTGCCGTGGAACACATTTGTGCCCGATTTGGTGACCACCAGGACGTTCGCCCCGTGGCCGCTCTGCTCGGCGTCGAACGAATTCGTGACCACGTTGACCGATTCGATCGATTCCGACGGCGGCACATACGCGGTGTTGAACGGCAACCAGATATACTGGTTCGAGGCCCCGTCAATCCGTGTTAGGTTGGCCTGCATCGAGTTTCCGTTGACGTTGCCGGTCATGGAGCGCTGCGGATTCCCCCCATCCGAGCTGACACCCTCGGTTATCATGCTGAAGCCTGGAACGAGTTTGTAGAGCGCCTGGAAGTTCCGCCCCGCAGAAGATGTCATCGGAAGGTTGTTGAATTGCGTCGCTTCCAGTTGCGTGTTGACGTCGGTCCGGTCAGTCTGGAGCCTCGCAGTCGCGGCCTCGACCGTGACACTCTGGCTCACCTGGCCCAGCTGCAATTGGACATCGTTTCGCTGCAGCGCATTCGCATTTATATAAACTTTGTCGGTCACGTGCGGGCTGAAACCCGCCGCCGAAATCGTCACCTTGTAATGCCCGGCTGCAAAAGGGTAAACAGATAGACGCCGCGTTCATCCGACGCACCCTGCCGTGTCACACCTGTGCCTACGTTGAGCACTTCTATAGTCGCCCCAGGCACGGCCGCGCCCGACGGATCTGTGACGTTCCCTGTCAGCGACCCATAGAGAACCTGCGCCTGGCCCGTACCTGACAGCAGCAAAAATCCAGCCAGCATAACCAGGCAAGAAGCTACATATCGAAAGAACATCGTTCTTCCTGACTTCCATACTTGGAACTGCATATTTGCCTCCATCGTATTTCCGATTATCCCGCTCAGGCTGGCCGAAGTTGCTCTACTCCAGCCACCCTCACCAAAGAATTTGAATAATCGCAATTCCCCGTGACGCCGAGGCGTCCCGCTCGCCCCAACTACGTCGTGCCTTGCGCCTGTTTTCCATTGTGCGCGACCGCCTGCCAGGGCTCGTCAGCGTTTGTTTAAATTCGCAATTGGCATCGTTGATTCGTTGCAGTCCGGATCGTCCTTTTGAAAGCGACCTAAACACTTGCTAAAAAGGCCGTCGTACTTTGTTGCGGACCGCAACTATATCAGCTGTGCCAAAATCCTGTCAACGCAAAACAGGTGGAATTCGTAGCCCGTCAGTCTTGGGGGGAATTCGTAATAATCCTCGAACTTGTTAGGGGATGATCTGCCGCGAATTGCACGAATTACACGCAACCAAAAAAGAGCGATCAGGTTCCCCCGGGAGACTAACCGGACGTCTCGGAAATTACACAACTAATTGAGAAAAAACGGGATTTCGTCACGATTTTTCAGTTTGTTCCAAGGGCCAAGGGACAAAGGAGCAGAGGGATAGAGGGTTCCAGATGGTGTTTTGTTCCCTTTATCCCTCGGCCCCTTTGCCCCTAAAGTTTGCGAACGAAGCGAGCTAGGTTCTTCAGGCTCCATAAGGTGACGGCAACTAGAAAACAGATCGCATCCGCTTCAGGAGTTTACCCCTGAGGCAAGATATCCACCATCGACTGCCAGTCACTGGCCGGTGATAAAACTCGCGCCGTCCGACGCCAGGAGCACGGCCGCTCCTACCAACTCTGCAGGTTTGCCAAACCGTTTCATCGGCGTGCGCATTAGAATCTCTCGCCCCCGCTCGGTGCCGTATAGTAGCAAACCGTTCATGGCTGTGGGGAAGAAACCCGGGGCAATTGCATTGACGGATATCGCATCCTTTGCCCATTCGCAGGCCAGGCTCCGGGTCAATGAGAGCAGAGCCGCCTTGGCGGCGCAGTAAGCCGCCACCTCATGAAACGCAAGGAATGAGCCGAGCGAGGCGATGTTGACAACCCGGCCGTGGCCGCTTGCCTTGAGCGCCCCGTGAAAGGATTGGCACGTCCGAAACGCTCCGTTCAGATTCGCGTTGAACAGCGACAACCATTCCGCTTCTTCCACGTCTATCGTTGGTTTCCTGAAAGTGTGCCCCGCCGCATTGATCAGGACATCCACTCGGCCGAAACGTTCGAGCACGGCATCGCGCAGAGCATCAATGGACACACGGTCCGTTACGTCGACGGGCTGTCGCAACGTTTTTCGTCCGGCGTCCTCTATGCTCTGGCAGGCCTTTTCCAGCCACTCTTAACGGCGGCCAGTGGGGACGACGTCGGCTCCATGCCGCGCAAGTCCTGTTGCGATTTCCAGGCCGAGTCCCGAGGAAGCGCCGATGACAACCGCAACTCGCCCCTCCAGGTTCAGACAGTTCTGGATCAAGTGATTACCTCCGCAGAGAATTCATCCGATCCCCGCCACACTACGGCCGGGCCGCGCGTCATACCGCATGCGTGAGCCAACTCAAAACGGAATCTGAGGGCATCGATCATCGTTTGGATCCGCCCAACGGTCATTGGGAATGAGGGGAGTCCATCCCGGGCGGGCCGGGTCCTGATCGTACGGGTAGCCTCCGAGCCGCTTGTACAGCTCGCTGTACTGCCGCACCTTGTCATGATCGAGTCTTACACCCAGCCCCGGCGCCGTGGGTACGACGATCGAACCGCCCTCATAATGCATCAGCCCCCCTTCGATGATGTCGTCAGTCAAATGGTGGTAATGGGCATCGGCTGCAAAGGTGAGGTTGGGAATCACAGCACCCAGATGCAGCATGGTCGCAAGCTGAATGCCGAGTTCGCCGGAGGAATGCACGGCCACCCCCAACTGAAATGTCTCGCAAACCCCGGCCGCCTTCACACACGCGCGGATCCCGCCCCAAAAGGTCGTATCCAAGAGGATGACGTCGACGGCGATATCCAAAACGTTTGCGGCAAGTTGCTCGAAGTTCACCACCACGGTATTCGTGGCCAGCGGGACGCGGATCATTTGCCGCGTGCGCCGCATTCCGTTCAGACCATACACAGGATCTTCGAGGTAGTCATTGGGCAGTCCTTCAATGGCTTGGCCAAATCGAATCGCCTGCTCAGTGGACCAAACCCCGTTCGGGTCGAACCGGAAACGATCTTTGGGGAACGCAGCCGCAAGTGCCCGGTAGACCTCCAGCTCGTAGTCAGGGTGGAATACGCCGCCTTTCAGCTTGTGCGAGGTAAAACCGCACTTCTGTTTGATTGCCTGCGCCTTCTCAATAACCTGGTCAATGGTTCGTGCCTCACCCTTGCCGGTTTTGGGGTGGGGATATCGGAAAAAACAATAGGACGCAAAGGGAACTCGATCGCGCAGCCTCCCGCCGAGAATCTCCGTGACCGGCACCCCCCATGCTTGACCGAGTATGTCGAGGCAGGCGAATTCCAAAGCCGCCAGAATCTGCGTGCGATTGTTGTAAAGCGACGCAGTGGGATTTGCCACCAGGAAGCGCATTTCCTCAATTCGGGCTGGGTCGTGCCCGACGAGGTATCCCTTCAAGGCGCGAATGGCTCCTTCGACCGACTCCCCTCCCCCGCCCATTTCCCCGAGTCCAATCAGCCCATTGTCTGCTTCGATTTCCAGGATCGTACGGACGAATCGACCCCAGTGGCATCCATTGGCATGACGCAATGGGGCTTCCAAAGGAACAGTAACGGTCGTAGCTCGAATGTCTTGAATTATCATATATAGTTCACATCTGCAACAATACGAACAGCCCTTTCCAATGTCGGACGTTCATTTGCGTTATGGGGGTGCGATTGAGATAAAACTCCGACGCAAACGCAATTTCAGCACTGCGCGTTGTGAACAAAATGTGATGTCAGCGCACGAACGTCTACAGTCTGCCTCAAGAGCCCGGCACCTGGCTACCGAGCGCGTCATTGCGCCTTGGCATCTTAACGATGGCCCTCTTAAAAGCCACCGCGAAGGCGCGAAGACGCAAAGAATGCCCAAGCGCCCTCCGGGTGTCATCAGGCCGCGCTGATTTGCGTGGCCGCCCGCGCGCTTGACTCAGAATTGTGGACGGGCATATCATCCGGCCATGCCCTCGATGAGGAAGATCGATCTCAACAACCTGCAAGCGGCGTCGAGTGAGACGGCCCGTGATATCAATCGCCGAATCGTGCTGAATCTCATTCGCAGCCGTCAACCCATCTCTCGCGCCGATCTGGCGAGATCGTCAGGGTTGCAGCGAAGCACGGTTTCAGTCATCGTGGATCAGTTGATCAAAGAAGGTTGGGTCGTCGAAGGCTTGATGGGCCGGCTGCCGCGAGGCCGGCGTCCCATATATCTGAGACTCAATGCGCGCCGTGCAATCATAGGAATTGACATCAGACCGTCTAGAACCATCATTGCCACGGCTGACATCAACGCCCACTTCGATTCTCAGGAGATCCTGTCAACCCCAGCTGATCCCAGAAAAGCTGTAAAACAATTGGCTGTCCGGCTGCAGCACCTGATCCGCTCGCGGCCGGGAGTGTCTTTCGAGGGCATCGGTGTCAGCCTGCCCGGACGCATCGATTCGAAGTCTAATAAGCTATGCTTTGCTCCGAACCTCCATTGGCGCAGTTTCGACATCAAGACACCCCTCTCCCGTGCGACTGGTCTGGAGGTTGAACTTGAGAATGCAGCGAACGCCTGCGCGCTGGCAGAAGCCTGGTTTGGTCCCAACGACAGTACGCGCGATTTGGTTGTGGTGACCGTGTCGGAAGGAATCGGGATCGGTTTATTCATGAATGGTCAGCTGGTCCGGGGGCCGGACGGAATGGCTGGCGAGTTCGGGCACACGACTCTCGAGGTTGACGGGCCGCTGTGCGGTTGCGGTAACCGCGGCTGCTGGGAAATGCTGGCTTCCAATCGCGCCGCCGCGCGCTACTACAGCCGATCAGGAGAGACATCCAATGATCCCAGCTATCTGGAGTTGTTGGCTTTGGCAGATCAAGGAGATGTGAAGGCGGCCAAGGCCCTGGACACGCAGGCGCTCTTCCTGGGTCGCGGCCTGCGCATGCTAGCCACCGGACTAGCTCCCGTCGCCATCGTCATAGTGGGAGAAATCACGCGAGCCTGGAATCGTCTCGGTCCTGCCATCAAGAAAGAAGTCACCGCGTACCCACTCCCCGGCAGAATGCCTCGCATCCAGCCGGCGCATGATGGCGAGACTGCCCGCCTGCGGGGGACAGTCGCCCTGGTCTTGCAGAAACACTTCGCCGCCTCTTCTTTCCTCTGATTTGACGGCGTGGATCAAGAAAACAGCGAATGACGAATTACGAATTATCAGCCAATCCTCTAAAACGGTTGAAGGCAACCCGGAGTGCGGCGCTCCGAGTTGCCTTCGGACGGTCAGCAGCCGGCCTACCGCTGTTTAGGGCTCGCGCAAGAATTACTTGGCATTTTGCTGCTGGCCCCCAGGCCCGCTGGCGAGACGCGAGCGACGAGCTATACCCGAGGTGGTACGTGAGGAGCGAGCAACAAGGCCAGCGGGCCTGCGGGCCGCAGCCTGAAAGGGCGCGGCGGCGGGTGGGCATCTGCTTCGTTGCCGCTCCTCGACGATGTACACCGACATTGCCTACGTCGCGGCGCCTCGCATCTGCCCACCCGGCGCTCGCGCCAAAATGCCAATTAATTCTTGCGCGAGCCCTTAATATCACTTGGCTGCGATCTCGATGCCTCTGGTCTTGAGACCCAGGGCCATCACTTCGCGCTCGTAATTCGTTTTCTGAATCTCGCGCCCTCTATCGCTATCCGACACCCACAGCTGGTACAGAAAATTCTTCGCTCCATAGCGATTGAAGAGCATCTCAGCTTCGGTTGTTTTCGGTTTCCCCTGAACGGATTTGGTCAGCGCTGCCACGCATGGGCTGCCTTTCGCACCGCAAACCCACAGCTCGGACGTTCCGGACGAATATTCCACTGTGTAGTCGCCCGCCGGGAGCGTCAAGTCGCCGACCTCGAGAGCCACAAGTGAGATCTCCGGAAATTGGTGAAATAGTAGCCTAACACCCCTCGTGTTGAAACCGAAGCATGCCATAGCAATAATGCTGCAATAGATTTGGCTGATGGGACTGCTTCTGCATTAGGTGCGGAGGATCTTGCTACTCTTCTTTGGAGATTCAATTGATTGGTAACTCCGACGTTTGCAACTAAGAAGACCGGGAAAAGATCGGGGGACGGGCTACGCAACCTCGGAATTTATGAAAATTTAAATCGGGAATCGAGTAGCCTGTCCCCCCGATCCTGATCTCTAGGGAGGACTATTCATAGCGCAGCGCGTGGATAGGATCCACGTGCGCGGCGCGGCGCGCCGGCCGGATGCAAGAGCACAGCGTCGATCCAACTGAACACAGTCGTGTTGGCACCTATTCCCAAGGCTAGGCTGAGCGCGGCCGCGTCAGCAAGAAATGCGCGAAGAGCGGAAAGGGGTAGGTCCCGAGCGGACCATGAATAGGGAAGCGTCCACGGATTTCCCCCTCACGCCCACCAATTGAAGGTCTTATAAGTCAAGTCCTTAGCGACGGTGAGAGGAACCAGAGGATCGGCTGCCACCACCTCCGCGAGGAGCACTACCGCCCCCGCGAGGAGCGCCACCGCTGTTGCCACCGAAACCACGGCTCGGCGCACTGCGCGGCGCCCCGCTGATAATCGGCCTGCTCAGATTCAGGGGAGGTCGTGAGTTGTAGCTTGGCGCGCTGTAATTCGGCCGATTGCTGTAGCCGACGGCTGGCCCACGGCCGTAAGGGGAGCTTCCTTGATATCGAGGTTGTGAAGCCGCCCCGCTGCCCCGTGCGGCGGGCGATTGCGCCGGAGACTCTGCCGGGCGTGAGGAGAAACGCTGCCAACCACCCTGATTTCCTCCAGCCGGCGAGTTTTGCTGCGGCCGAGTGTCTTGCGTCCCGAAGGTCCTCGGCGAGCGATCTGAACGAGGATTACTCACTGAAGGCCCGGTTCTCGCTTCCCCGGCTGCGCCGCGGTTCGGCTGCACTGTGGAGCCACTGCCGCCGGATGTGCCGGCCCCTCTGGAGCCTCCGAAGCGCTGCCACCCTTCTGACGCGCCCGCTGCTTGTCCTGGGCGGTTCGAAGTCGCGGCGGATCCACTGCCGGGACGCGAGATACTGCCCGACGGAGGCCGTATGGAAGTGGCTGCCTGCGATCCGACGCCGGGTCGGCCCGCGACTCCGGGTGTTGCGCCCCCGCGCTGCATGCCCTCACGCATGGTGGAAGACGCGCCGCCCGTTCGCAACGCTTCCTGTACCCGGCTTGCCTGCTGGTTGAAAGAGGGGCGCGGCGCGGATGACGTTTGTGACCTGCCGAAGAAGCGCATCCCTTGCTCGTTGCGAATCGTCGACGGGCTGGCGGCGCGGGTGGACGGTGCCAAGCTTTGGCGCGTGGGCACCGCAGGCACACCTCCGGTCATCACATGCCCGCTACGGAAGTCGCTGGCGGAAACACCCGTCGCCCGCCGGCCTATGCCGCGGCCGAATTCCTCCGCGCGAACCGAAGTCATGCCACGCAGGAAACGCGGGTCGCGCTCGGCCATTCGGAAGTTGGAGAACCGCTCGTTGAATCGTCCCGCGAGTGGTCCGTACGCGCCTGGATGGTTGCGGAAGAAGTTGTGGTCATGGAATCTGAAAAAGTTCGCAAAGCCAAACCGCATGCCGAAGCGGCCATACCACGGAAAGAAAGGATCGCACGGGCCGATCGGGAACCATCCAATTGAGCCGAATCCGAAACCGAACCCGAAAGAGAGACCGAAGTGGCCGACGCCAAATCCGAAGAAGGATACATAGGCTGGCGCCCAGATCGGGCGGTACCACCGCGGTCCGGGCCACCAGACCCATGAGCTGTTCCAGAGGCACCATCGGCCGTAATGATAGGGCGCCCAGCCCCAGGGCTCATAAGAAACCCATGTCCAACCGTAATAGGGCTCCCAGACCCAGTTCCCAGCCCGATACGGTGCCCAGTCTGGTGCTACTGTAGGAGACCAAACCCAGCCGTAGTCGGGGATATCAATCCAGTGACCATAAGCATCCAGGTCGTCAGCGCCCGTATAGTAAGGATCCACGCGGGCCCAGCTCTGCGCGCTGCGAATCCTCTTGTCGCGGTCCTCGTTAAAATGATCCCATTCGTCATTGGAAGGAGCTTCGGCAGTCAGGTACTGCGCATCGGCGCCGGTACCGCGGATCGTGACCATCTGGCCCTTGTGGACTCGAGTGCTGCCCTGGGACGTTGATAGATCCGCTTCCCCTTTTCGTACAACCACCACGGTTTCACCCGAAGGATTCACCTGGATGCGAATCTCGCCTTCCCCACGCGGATGAACCGCGACGTTGGGAGTGTCAATTTCCGCGTCGGCTTCGGCGCCTTTGAAGACCGTGTAAAACGCCAGCCCACGCGCCAGTTGAACCTGAATGTGCGTGCGGTCCAGGCTGGCGACGTTGGCTTCCGACTGGTCGGAAAGCCGCAAGATGTTGGCGTAGTCGAGCTGCAATTCCGTGCGCGAGCTCTGACCTGTAGAGACTTTGTCTCCGGACACGGCGGGCGTGTTCAGTATCGCTGCCACCCAGTCGCCCGAATCGCCCCGCTGAATGGAAACATCCCCGTGAATCAGGCTGATACGGGCGACGCCCGGCTGCGGCTTGTCCTGCGGGGCGGATTCGGGCACGCCTTGCCCATAGACCCACCCTCCGGCAATAGCCATCGAGACAACCAATGCGAGAATCCCAAACCATCGTTTCACGGCCCACCTCGATTCAGGCTCCCGATGACCGGCTGGGATGGCTCGGTCCGGTAACCCAGACGAGTAATTCGCAAAAAACATGCCAAAGTTGAGGCCGGCAATAGATTCTATTTAGCCCTTTTTAATCAACTATTTACCTGGGTCAACGTGTCGCAATACTTTTTCCGACTTCTTTTGTTTGGTGGCTTTCGGCCATCGGTGGTGACTTTCGGCCAGGGGTACTAGTCAGGATCGAGTTTGCTGCAGACAGAACGCCGTTCACGCCTCTTCGGCGCTGGGTTACTCTTTCTCGTCGGGCTCGTCAGCAACGCCGATTTTGGAAAGTCGATATCGTAGAGCGTTGCGCGACAACCCCAGGAGCCGTGCGGCTTGGCTCTTATTCCCGCCCGAGCGGCATAACGCTTCGCGGATCATCTCATCTTCCCACTGGTCAAGGGTCATGCCCGGCGGCAAGAAGCCCACGGCAACCCCATTCCCCTTCGTTCGTTCGGTGTCGAGGTGGATGTCGCTGGCTTCGATCCACTGCCCTCTGGCAAATGTCGCGGCGCGTTCGACGATATTCTCCAGCTCGCGCACATTGCCGGGCCAGTAAAAACTCGTCAAGATCTGCAGGGCCTGTGGCGTGACGCCGCGGATTTCCTTGCCGCTTTCCTTTCGATACTTCGCAAGGAAGTGGTTTACGAGGTCGGGGATATCTTCCCTATGCTCGCGGAGTGGCGGAAGGTTAATCGGTACGACGTTAAGTCGGTAGTAAAGGTCTTCTCGGAACGTTCCCTCCTCCAGTGCCGCGCGGAGGTCGCGGTTGGTGGCAGCGATGAGCCGCACGTCGACTTTGAGCGTGCGCGTCCCGCCCAGCCGCTCGAATTCGCGTTCCTGCAGAACCCGCAGGAGCTTGGCCTGCATGGCTTGGGGAACGTCGCCGATCTCATCCAGAAACAGCGAGCCCTTGTCCGCCAGCTCAAATTTTCCGGGCTTGCTTGCGGTGGCTCCCGTGAAGGCACCTTTCTCATAGCCGAACAGCTCGCTTTCCAGCAGGTTTTCCGGGATGGCCGTGCAGTTGATCTTGACGAACGGGCCGGAAGCGCGGCGCGAGCGCTGATGGATCGCCCGTGCGATCAGTTCCTTGCCAACGCCGCTTTCGCCGCCGATCAGAATCGTGGAATTAGTCGGCGCCACGTGCTCGACGGTTGCCAGCACATCCTGCATTTTCGCGCTGCATGCAACGATGTTCGGATATTCATAGCGATGCCCGAGCTCTTCCCGGAGCGCCCGGTTTTCGGCGCGCAATCGGTGGACATCCAGCTCCTTGCGCACCACCAGCTTGATCTCGTCCAGCGAGAAAGGCTTCAGCACGTAGTCGCTTGCACCGCTCTTTATCGCCTCGACGGCTTTTTCCACGCTGCCGTAAGCGGTCATCAGCACCACAGGAATTTCAGCGTTGAGTCGCCGGATGGCTTGCAGAAACTCGAGGCCATTCATCCCTGGCAGCTTGATGTCGCTGAGGACCAGGTTTACCGTTTCACGGCCCAGAATCTTCAGACCCGTCTCGGCGTCGCCGGCGCCGAAAGTCGTCCAGCCCTCTTCGCCCAGGTTCAACTCGAGCAGCCGGAGCATTTTCGGCTCATCTTCGACAATCAGGATATTTGCCATGGCAGTGATATTATCTCAGGGCGCTAACGCCGAGACACACCCTTCTGAAGCGGCTTATCCCGCAATTGGCAAGAAGACGTGGAAGCACGCGCCATGTCCGGGCTGGCTTTCCACGTGCAGCCAGCCGCGGTGCTCATCCACGATCTTTGAAACGACTGAAAGGCCCAGGCCGACGCCATCCTTCTTTGTCGTGAAAAAGGGATTAAAGATCTGCTGGTACAAGTCGGGCGCAACGCCGGGGCCGGTATCGCGAAATGTGACTTCGACGCCAAGGCGGCCATCGTGCTGTGCCGGCGCAATCTCGACGCGCAGCGTTCCGCCATCCGGCTCCATGGCCTCATACGCGTTGAGCGCGAGGTTTTGAAAGACCTGCTCGCATAGGCTCTCATCAATGGGTACCTGCGGCAGGGCCGCCGCATATGCGCGCTCGACGGTGACCGTCGCCTGGGGGTGCCGCGCCGCCACCGCTGCGAGCGCGCGGTCCGCGACCTCGCCGATGTCGGCGGGCGTGCATTCCAGCGCCAGAGGCCGCGCGAAATCCAGGAACCGCATTACAAGCGCGCTCAGCCGGTTCACTTCGCTCAAGATGTAGCCGGCCAGTTCGCTCGCTAATGGATTGCTCTGCTGCAGCTTCTGATTGAGCATTTCCGCAGAGCCTTTGATCACGCCGAGCGGATTGCGGATCTCGTGCGCCAGCCCGGCGGACATTTGCCCGAGGGCCGCAAGCCGCTCCGAGCGGCGGGCTTCTTCCTGGGCCTGCGCCAACCGCCGGTTTGTCTCCGTCATTTGTTCGGCTAGCGACCGGTATTCGGTTGCGCGGCGTCGGATCTCCACGGCGAAGCGGTTCACGAGCATCGCAACAAGAAAAAAACAGAGAATGCGCGTGGCCAGCTCGGCGATTGCTTCCCCCGTGAGCGCATATTCCTGCAGCGCGGGTATCAGATACGAGCAATACGCCGCCGATGCAAGTCCTGTCCAGAGCAACGCGCCCCACAGCCCGAAGTAGCTCGCTGCAGTCACCACCGGCACGAAGTAGATCGGCCAGTAACGGCTGTTAATGCCCATTTCGCCCGTGTGGCCGAGCAGCACCGTGGCGAGCACGATCTTCAGCCCCACGGAATAGACATATCTATGACGCTGCAACCGGCCCGCAAGCCTTCCCTCCAGCAATTGCACGACGGCGATCGTCATGAGGGTAAGCTGCTTGTGAAGTTCGCGTACTGGAGGAAGAACAGCGAGTCCCGCGAGGAACAACAGAAAGAGAGCTTCGATCCAGTTCAACGTACCGCGGCGCCGTGGTTCTGCTTGCGCCTGCGGCGCAGAGCTCAAGCCGCCTGGAGCGGCTTCGGGCGCCACGACTTCGGGATTCGTTTTTTCCGTCACGGCCGGATTATGCTCCCTTCAGGAAGATGCTGCAAGGCAGGATGGCAAATCCCCGGCAAAGCCGAAGTCCTGTTGCGTAAGTTGGTCAAAACGGCCGGCGCTGGCGCGCCAGGTAAGGCGCCACGTGCATTGTGAGCAGGCAATACAAACTGTCTGCGGGGGCGGGAGCCGTACCCGACCGCTCATGGTCTCAGGCGCCCACCCATCGCGCACCTACAGGCAGATACCCAAAAAACATACATCCCAGGCACGCTGCCGCAAATGTTAGACCATTCCCGGAACTAGCGAGCTTTGTGAGTCCAACGGCAAGCCAGGGGCTTACACAAGTGCAGTGCCCGATGCTCGGACCGGTCAGTATTAAATTGTTGCTTTCGCCTGTCGCCAAACTTAAGATGCGCTAGGCGTACTAGTGGAATAGTTATCGAGCCTTAGCGAGACAATGCACTTTTCAGAATTGGCATCCGCATGAACCCGCTGGCTTCGAATAAGTAATGCATTTGTTGCAACCATTTAAGCGGCTCCTAGGGCTCAGAAGAGACATTTACGAGAGTGAATGAACCACGCGTAGAAGCACGGAGGAAGAGATGAGAAGGTATTTACTGTTGGCTATGGCATTTGCATTAGCGGTACCGGTAATCGTGAGCGCCCAACGCCGCCGTGATGAGAGAGGATTTGAGCGGATCTCGCGCGTGATCGCCGATTGCGAGGAGCGAAGCAACGTTTTCAGACAGCAACTCCGGAGAGCGCTGGACCGCAGTGCGTTGAACGAAACGCGTCGCGAGGACGAGCTGAACCGCGATGCCGGCCGTCTCGAGCGCGCGCTGAACAGGATTCGCGAATCCTGGAACGTCGAGCATGATGCCAGGAAGACGCGCGTCTTTGTCAATGAGGCCATCACAGCTTCTCAGGACATCAATCGAACCATGGTTCGCCGCCGGCTGAATCCTGATGTCCAACGGCAGTGGGGGGTGGTGCGCGGCGAATTGAACCGTCTGGCAGATGTGTTCGAACTCCCAAGGATCCGGTGGTAAGCCAGGCTATCAGAGCTTCCACATTGCGCTTTCCCCTTGTGCTTTCCGCTAGAAATCCTTATGAATAAGCACAAGCGAAGCTGGGCCGGAAGCTCGCAGCCTAACGAGGTCTCTCATGTGGACAATGGCTACGAGTGTGCTGCTGATTGCGGGTGCGCTCATTCTGCCCGCCGCACAGCAGGGTGGAAATCCCAAGCAGGAAATCGAACGACAACTGCAGTCTAAGTATATCCCCGTGAAGCTGGGGCCAAGAGGTCAGAATGTCGTCACACCCGGCACTGTTCTGACGGTGCAGATACCAGGAATCCACTCCAACCCGGCCACGCAGTTCACTTTCATGAACAATTACCAGGACGGCCGGATCAAATATTCCGTGGGGAGCAGCTTCATCACCGACAAGAATGCCATCCGGGATCTCCAGGTCGGGGAAAACGTGTATCTGTACAAGGCGGAAGTAAAAGACAACGGCGTCGTCTTCCACGTGCAGCCGTGCGGCAACTGCGATTTTTCCATGATCGATCCGAGTCCCTTTCGTGCGGGTATAACATTCCAGTTTGCCAAAGGCTGGCTGGGGTCCAGCGATTTTAGCCAGATCGATCAGACCATCAGCCAGGTGTTCAGCATCGCCGGGTTTTCTGGAACTCCGCCGACGATGGCCGCCCCTGCCCCACCTTCTGACGCCATGCAGCCGGCGCCGCCACCGCCTGTGCCCCAGCGGACACCGCCTACAATCGAGCTAGGCCAGAGTCCCGAACAGGTCTTGGCCGCTCTCGGCCAGCCGGAAAAAGTGGTGGATCTGGGCAATAAGAAGATATTTGTGTATAGAGATTTAAAAATCACTTTTATTGATGGAAAGGTCGCCGACGTCCAGTAGCCTGGCGCCTGCGCTCTTCCGAGTGGCATATGAGGTGTTTATGAGCATGCTTAAAACTCGCAGAAACGCTTTCTTGCGGAGATTAGGTGCAGCAATCCTCGTGTTGATGTTTGGCTGCTTTATGACCCTGACCGCGCAGGAAACCAAGGACGACAAAAAGAAGAGGGACAAGTCTTCTCAGAAAGCCCCGCCCGCGCAAGCCCAACCAACTCGCCAGGCGCCAGCCCAAGCGACTCGCCAAGCGCCAGCCCAACCAACTCGCCAGGCGCCAGCCCAAGCGACTCGCCAAGCGCCAGCCCAACCAACTCGCCAGGCGCCAGCCCAAGCGACTCGCCAAGCGCCAGCCCAAGCGACTCAGCAGCAAGGCCAGCGCGGGCAGCAGGTGGCCCCGCAGCCGCAAACCCATCCAACTCGCCAGGCGCCAGCCCAAGCGACTCAGCAGCAAGCGAACCAGCCGCGCGGACAATCCGCCAACCAGCCCGCACGGCAGAATCAAGGCCAGCAGAACCAAGCTGGTGGGCGGACGGGCGCTCAGACCGGCCAACAGAATCAGGGCCAGCAAATCCAACGTGGTGGGCGGATGGGCGCTCAGACCGGCCAACAGAATCAGGGCCAGCAGAACCAAGCTGGTGGGCGGACGGGCGCTCAGACCGGCCAACAAAATCAGGGCCAGCAAATCCAACGTGGTGGGCGGATGGGCGCTCAGACCGGCCAACAGAATCAGGGCCAGCAAATCCAACGTGGTGGGCGGATGGGCGCTCAGACCGGCCAACAGAATCAGGGCCAGCAGAATCAGCCCGGCGGGCGTTTCGGCAATCAGGCAGGCCGGCAAAATCAAGGCCAGCAAAATCAGCCGGCCGGCGGTCGCTCTCAGCACCAGGTTGTCCGCTACGCCAACGGCCAGCCGCATACCATCCGTATGGCGGATGGGGGCATGGTGCGCAGGAGTGAGTCCGGTCGCGTGGTTGAGGTTCGCACTGCCCGCGGTGCCGTGATCCACCACGCCCCAAGCGGCGTGCGCCGCGTGGAGGTGGTGCGTCCGGGTAATCGGGTGGTTGTCGCTACCGGTCATGGCCACGGCTACGTGCAGAGGCCGATGGTTTTCGCCAACCACACCTTCGTGCAGAGGAGCTACGTGGTTCGCGGGGTCAGCTACGCCCACGTCTACCGGCCAGTGACCTTCCGCGGGATTGGGCTGAACATTTACACCCCAATGCGTTACTACCGGCCGTCGTTCTATTCCTGGGCGTTCAACCCCTGGACACGGCCGATCTCCTACACCTGGGGATGGATGCGCGATCCCTGGTATGGATTCTACGGTGGGTATTTCGTGCCTTATCCGTCCTACGTGAGCCCGACGCTCTGGCTGACCGACTACCTGATCGCTTCAACTTTACAGGTGGCTTACGAGGAGCGCATAGCCGCTGCGGCGACGCCCGCACCACCCGCCTATCCCCCGGGGACACAGCCGATGCTCACTCCTCAGGTCAAGCAGTTGATCGCCGACGAAGTTCGCCGCCAGATCGACCAGGAAAGAGCCGAAAGTCAGAATGTTAACGCTGCGGCCTACAATGCGTCCGACACTCCACCCATGTTTGCCGATAATTCGCGCCACACCTTCGTCGTGTCAAACGCTCTCCTTGTGAACTCCGGTATGCAGGAATGCACCCTCGCCGAAGGTGACGTTATCCAGACCCTGGGCGTGCCGCCAGCGAATTCGCCCACCGCGGATGCCATCGTGCTCGCCAGCAAGCCACAGGAGTGCAGCAAGGGAGCTGTGGTTTCTGTTCAGATCTCGGATCTCCAGGAGATGCAGAACCACATGCGCGAAACCATCGACAGGGGGCTCGGTGACCTCCAGTCGCGCGGGGGGCAGGCAGGATTGCCCGCGCCGCCGCCCAGCTCCACCGGCACCACGGACGCGCCCTTTGCCAAGCAGGTCCAGCCGGATACCAATGTGTCCAACGAACTGACCCAGGTGGCGCAGGAAGCCGACCAGGCCGAGCAGACCGTGATTGACCAAAGCGCCAACGTAGCTTCAGGGACCGGCGCTGCTCCCGTCACGATTTCACTTGGCCAGACGATCGATCAGGTGATAGCGATCCAGGGACAGCCGCAGAAGATCGTCGATCTGGGCAACAAGAAGATCTATGTCTACGCGGACATCAAGATCACATTCATTGATGGGCGGGTAGCCGACGTGCAGTAGGGAAAGCGCCGCTCGCCGCGGTTGATGCGAAGAAGGAAGATAGGGGGACAGGCTACGCAACCTCGAAATTTGTGAGCGTTTGAATCGGGAGTTGAGCAGCCTGTCCCCCGATCTTCATCTCCAGAATTCCTCGCCGTCAGCGAGGTTGCGCCGCAGAAAGTCCCAATTCAGATCGAGACCCAGACCGGGTCCGGCCGGGACCTTCAATAGGCTCTTGCGAACTTCGGGTGGATTGCTCGCAGCCATGCTTTCGACGTAGTGGTTTGGCCGGCCGAGCGCGCTCTCCGAACGATAGAAATTCTGAATGGCAGACCCGAAGTGGGCGTTTGCATGACACAGCACTAACGAGCCAACGTTATGCAGCGCCACCGGCGTGCGCGTAAGCGCGGCGAAATCGGCGATCTTCTTCGTGCCCGTGAATCCGCCGGCAAACGCCAGATCGGGATGAATGATATCTACGGCCTGGTTGTCGAGGAACGGCCGGAACCCACGCACGAGCTCGAGCTTCTCGCCGGTTAAGATCGGGATGCGCGTCGAGCGCTTCAGGGCTGTCCAACCCTCCGAAAAGGGTACGTTGAGCGCGTCCTCCAGGAAAAGCGGATTCATCGGCTCGACTGCCTTGGCGACGGCGATGGCGCTCGGCGTGTCGAACTCGTTGTGGCAGTGAACCGCGATATCTATATCCTCGCCGGCCGCTTCGCGCACGTTAGCGTAGGCCCGTGCAACCTTGCGAAGCTGCGCGCTGACCAGGGTGTTCGCGTAGCGTGCGGCAGGTACTCCAACCACGCTGTCAATGCCCATCTTGAACGCAGTGAAGCCCTCGGGCTGCTGCCGGATGCGTTGCGCCCAATCACGGCATGAGGCCTGATCGAGCATGTCGATGCCGATTCCGTGCGAGTACATGGGGATCGCGTCGCGGAATGGTCCGCCGAGAAGCACGCTGACCGGCATCGCCAGGATCTTGCCCGCCAAATCCCAGAGCGCGATATCTATGCCGCTAATGGTTGGGATATGCGCCATATAGGTGTGCATCAGCGTGGTCATGTTATGGAAGTGGACTTCGATATTGAGCGGATCCTTGCCGATCAGCAGCCCCTTCATCGTTTCAATGCGCGCCCGCGCCATCGGACCGGCAGAACCCGCTTCGCCGTACCCGGTCAGCCCGGCATCGGTGTCGATTCGGATCAGACAGTTGCCGGCGATGTTCTTCAGCGCCATGGCGCGAATATCCGTGATTTTCACTTTGCCAGCAAAGGGCGCGGCCATCGCCTTGTAAGGCGCGAGGAAATAGCCCAGTGGCAGGGCCATGGCAAAGCGGAGCACATCACGGCGAGTCCATGTGGATGCCATAAAAATGATCCTCCAGTCGATAAACTCGCTGACAGGCACCTCTCAATTTCGGGCGACAGACGAGCTCGGCCAGCGCCCTTAGAAGTTGACAAAGGGGCTCGCCAGCAAAGGTTCGATGAGCATTTCTATGCCTGCAGGACTCGAGGATCAAGCGAAATTCGGGCAGCACAAGGTCAGGGGCAAATCCAGACATGTCCATCGAGCATTTCGAGATGCCCACCACAGGAACACCAAAATTCAAGGCAAAATCACAATTTGCGGGTAGCCCGTTAGTCTTGGGGGAATTCGTGATAATCCCCGCACTTGCTAGGGGATGATCTGCCACGAATTACACGAAGGATTGGCGGAGATTCTTTGTGGGTCTTCGTGCCTTTGCGTCTTAGCGGTGTTTAAAACCTCACCGCCAAGATGCAAAGAACCACCAGGGTTTCCACCCGAGATTAATCCATTGCGCTGATTTCTTTTTTTTGTTCTCCCCTGATTTCCGGGGATCTTATTCAGGGCATCAACGCCTGGCGCTGCAGGAGGATTGCCTTGATGCACCCCTCCAGAAATCCCTTCAGGTGGCGGCCAAGGGACAGGCTTTTTTCGAAGTCCTTGTGAGCTTCGACATCGCGCCCCTGGCGAAGCCGGACAAGCCCGCGGTGCAGGTAGTTTAACGGGTCCGCAGGATGGATCTCGGCCGCGCGATTGAGATCCGACACGGACGCATCAAGATCCCCCTTGCGCTGGAACACTCTTCCCCTGTTGAAATAGGCATCGGCAAAATCGGAGCTGATTAGCACGGCCCGGCTGAAGTCCTCAATCGCTTTGTCCAGGTCCCCTTTGGCCTCCCAGGCGAGGCCCCGGTTGTTGTAAGCCCCGGAAGCCCGCGGGTTGATTCGGATCACCTCTTCGAAATCGGCGATGGCCTGATCGGGTTCGCCTTTGCAATACCGGATAGTACCGCGCCCCAGGTAAGCGGCAGCAAGGCTCGGATCGATTTCAAGAGCCTTGGTGAAGTCTGCAAGGGCCCCATCGAAATCCTCCTTTGCCTTACGGGCGTTCCCGCGGTTGAGATAGGTCGCGGCATTACCTGAGTTAATGAGGATGGCGGTGTTGAAATCGGCCAGGGCTCGATCCGGATCGTTTCGGGCCAGCAGGATGGTACCTTTGTTGTTGTAAGCCTCGGCAAGGCGCGGGTTAATCTCGATGGCTTCCGTGAAATCCGCGATGGCTCCATCCATGTCTCCCTGCGACCGGCGGGCAATTCCACGCGCATTAAGGGCGCAGGCCTGGTTCAGGTTTCTCACCGACAGGGTGAATTCGCTCGCGAAGGTTCGAGGAAAGCGCGGAATGGCGGAATCGAAGTCCGCAATGGCTCCGGCGACATTCCCGGAGGAATAGCGGAGACGGCCGCGGTTGTAGTAAGCCTCTGCGAGGTTCGGGTTCACCTCGATCGCTTTATCGAAATCAGCGGCAGCCCCACTGAAATCCTTCCGGCCAAAGCGTAGTATCGCCCGATTGTTGTACGCCTCGGCCCTGCTCGGGTTGATCGAGATAGCTTTTGTATAGTCAGCCATGGCCTCGTCGATCTGGCCCCGGGCCTCGCGAGCGCGGCCGCGGTTGATATAGGCTTCGGCAAACTTCGCCCTCACCTTGATCGCCTTGGTGTACTGCTCGATAGCACAGTCCAGATCCCCTTTTGCCTGGCATGCCTTACCGAGCCTGAAGAAGGTCTCCGATGGATTCACGCGCTGGCTCTTTGCGAGCAGATCACTGCAGGTCAGAAGAAGAGCGAGAAACGCCGAAGGAAAAATGAACGGATGAAGCCGTTTCGAAAACTCCGGGAGCGCGCCTCTGCGCGGCGGACATAATCTGGTTTGGGTGCTTTTTGCGGGTCCCATAATCCCTCCCTGGCGGGCAAACTGAGCGCTCGCCGGACCGGCAGATGCTGCGAGCGGGGATGAAGCGGATGTGTGGAAAACGCGCCCGGCATGAGTATGCGGATGCCATTTTCCAGAGGGTTGTGTATTTCCTGCGTTTCATATGTAGGAATATCAGTGCTTCAAAACGCGATCAACCTGGAAACTAAACGACGTCGCGAGCCTGAGGGCGGGTTGTGCTATCGCGTTTTGATAACCGGTCCTTCGATGCCGCGATGATAAGGGGGTCGCTGTTTCCGGTCAACCGAATAATGCAGATTAACCATGGAGACACGAACATCACAGGGATTACTACTCCGTGGTCTCCGTACTACTGAGGTACAAATCCTTGCCTTTTTCCCAAGAAATCTTTGTGCTCTTGGTGTTCTTGGGGTCTTGGTGGTGTCATTTTTAAAGCCTCACCGCCAAGACGCCAAGGATACCAGGCAAATTGGTTGCGGCTATGCCGCCCCAGGTAATTCGTGGGTGATTTTAGTTAATAAGTCAGTTTTCCTTCGCTGCCCTTTCCCGCGCGCGGACCGCAGTTATCCCGCGCCGGTGGATGATCCAGGTTCCCGAGCCGCATTCCGAGCTCATGTGCCAACTGGCTGATGCGCGCCATCTTGTCGTAGTTGATCTTTTCGGCGCTGTCGGTATTGGCATGGTAATCGGGATGCAAACCGGTCGTCAGAAAGATTACCGGGATCCCCTTGGCCGCGTAACTGTAATGGTCGCTTCGGTAATAGAACTGCTCGGGGTCAGCCGGATCGTTCATCTCGTAATCCAGCTTGACGGGCTTTGGAAGCATCTGGTCGGAGTCCACCGCAATGTTGTGCAACTCCGTGCTGATCCTGTCGTCGCCTATGACATAGACCGTGTTCGATTCCTCCGGCTTGTTGTCCCTGTTGCGGCCAACCATATCCATATTGATCTGCGCGACGACGCTCTCAATGGGCACGGTCGGATAGTCCGCGAAGTAGCGCGATCCGTAAAGGCCTTTCTCCTCGCCCGTGTGCCACACAAAAAGCATGGACCGCCTCGGCTTGGGCCCCAGGGCAAATGCCTTGGCTACGGCCAGTATCGCAATGCTCCCCGAGCCGTCATCATCCGCACCATTCCAGAACCGGTCCTCAATGGCGCCTTGACTGACGCGCCCGCGCGGCTCGGCCCGGCGCGGCCCGCTGTCCGTCTTGACTACCTCGCCCTCGGAGTAACCCACGTGGTCATAGTGCGCGCCGAAGGCCACATAGGTGTTTTTGAGCTTTGCGTCCTTGCCCTCAACGATGCCCACGACGTTGCGGGTGAACTGAGTCCGGACGACCTGGTAATCAGCGTCGATGTTAAAGGTGATTTTGACGTTCTTGAGGCTGAAGATCGGAAGTGGCTTCTTATCCGCTCCTTTGGCCTTCAGCTCGGAGTAGTGCACTTCCTGACCGCTAAAGAGGAATTCGAAGAAATCATCCTGGGCAGTGACGGTTGGGGGCATGGGACTGTCGAGGCGCTGGACGGTCGTAAAATCCGCACGTTCGATTTGCGGTCCCATGAATCCGAAACCTCCCTGACCTCCCGGCTGCGCCCCTGGAGCATTGGCTCCGGCCTGCGGCCGCGCCTGGCCACCCCCCGTGCCGATGCCGGGTCCGATTGTGGCAATGGCCCCCTTCTGATCTGTGGCATAGCGGGCGCGACCAAATAGCAGGCGCCTGCTCCGTGCGTCGAGTTCCTCAGGGCCCGCAGTGCTGAGAAAGATCACAACTTTGCCTTTCACCTCCTTGCCGGCGAAGTCCATGTGTTTTGCCTGCGGAGCATCCAGGCCGTATCCCATGAACTCGACCTGATCCGACGTGATGGTACGTTTGCCGCCCACGTTCGTCGGAAAGCTGACCCCTTCCCCATTCTTGAAGGTGCGCTTCTCGCCATGGGTTTCCACCGTTACGGCGGACTTGTTGGTGCTTTTCACCCCAAGCACGCGGACGCGCTGGAAGTAGGACCCGCTGTCCCCCGCTGGACGCACGCCCCAGGATTTCAACTGATCGGCGATATAAGAAGCGGCGAGGCCGAGGCCCTCTGTAAAGGTGTTTCTTCCCTCCATTTCATCCGAGGAAAAATAAGTTAACCACTGCTGCAGTTCCTTGGCATCGATGAGTTGCCGGCCGTTTTTCTTGGCGGCAGCCAGGGGAAATGGCGTCGCCGTGACGGCGAGCAAAAGGATGATTCCAAGCGATTGGCGGAAGCGCGACATGCATACTCCTCGTCGTTAAACCTTGGTCTGACTCAGGGTTGGTGATAAAAGATCTGCGTCATGACGCAGCATGTACACCGGACTCAACTGAGGATACGTCTCAATCCCAAGCCTGTTTCTAGGATCTCACCACAGGAACACAGAGATCATCGCGACGGGGTCTCTGTGCTCCTTGTGTCTCTGTGGTTAAATCAGCAAGAAACAGAAGGGGGATTGGAATGATTCCTGAAAAGTACGAAATTGCGATCGTGGGTGGGGGAATTGTCGGGCTGGGCACGGCTCTTGCCTTGACCGAGCGCTATCCTGCCTGTTCCGTAGTAATAGTCGAAAAGGAGCCGGAGCTGGCCAGTCACCAGACGGGCCACAACAGCGGAGTTATTCATGCCGGCATTTACTACAAGCCCGGCTCCTATAAGGCAAAGCTTTGCGTGTCGGGCGGCCGCCTGCTGATGGAGTTCTGTGAAGCGAACGGCGTACTCTACGAACGCTGCGGGAAGGTGATCGTCGCGACTTCCGAGGATGAACTTCCTCGGCTGCAAGACCTGTTCGAGCGTGGGACAGCTAATGGCATCCCGGGACTCGAGCTCATCGGCCCCGAGCGGGTGCGCGAGCTCGAACCGCACGCCAAGGCCGTTCGGGCGATTTTTTCTCCCAATACTGCGATTGTAGACTATAAGCAAGTCGCCAAAGCAATGGCGGTTCGGATTGCGGAGCGTGGAGGCCGGATTGTCAGGAGCACGCGAGTCCACGCGATTCGGAGATCCGATGGATTCCTGTATCTCGAAACGGGCCGGGACGCGATCTGCACTCGCAACCTGATAAACTGCGCGGGACTCTACTCCGACGAAGTCGCTAGGCTGATGGGGATGCGACCCGACCTCCAGATCATTCCGTTTCGCGGCGAGTACTACACCCTGCGGCCCGAATGCCGTCTGGTGCGTGGCCTTATCTACCCTGTTCCCAATCCCGAGTTTCCCTTCCTCGGAGTCCACTTCACGAAGCGCATTCAGGGAGAATACGAGGCGGGTCCGAACGCAGTGCTGGCGTTTGCCCGCGAGGGCTACCGCTTCACGCAGGCCCGGTGGCGAGACATTTTCCAGATGTTCACGTTCACGGGCTTTTGGGCCATGGCAGCCAAATACTGGCGGATGGAAGTCTACGAAATATACCGTTCGCTGAGCCGCGCCGCGTTTCTTCGAGCCCTGCAGGAGCTCGTCCCTGAGCTTGCGGATAAGGACCTGGCCCCCGGCGGATCCGGCGTCCGCGCGCAGGCCGTAACCCGAAACGGCTCGCTGGTTGACGATTTTCAAATCCTGGAAGCGCCGAATGCGATCCATGTGCTCAACGCGCCGTCGCCTGCTGCAACCGCGTCGATCGCCATCGGCCGCCACATCGCGAACCTCGCGTCGGCTTCCTTCGGGTTAAAGTCCGGCTAAGTTCGCCTCAGATTTACTCATGATCCCAGAGCCCACCACCGCTCGAGACAATAACGAACTTCGGCTGATGAGTGACGATTACCACCACGGCGTGTTTTATTCGTCATTCGTCATTCGTCATTCGTCATTTTTAGCCACACCTGAGTTTCTCTGCTTTTTCCACCACAGACTCGGAGATGATAGAGAATGGCATACACGCCTGCAGATGCTCGTTACGACAAGATGCGCTACAACCACTGCGGTAGAAGCGGATTAAAGCTCCCGGCGATTTCGCTCGGGCTATGGCACAACTTCGGCGGCGTGGATTCGCTCGAGAATTCGCAGCAGATGATCCGCCGGGCGTTTGACCTAGGCATCACCCATTTGGATCTCGCCAACAACTACGGCCCTCCGCCAGGATCGGCCGAGGAGACCTTCGGTCAGATTCTGCGCAACGACCTTGCCGGTTATCGCGATGAACTCGTGATTTCCACGAAGGCCGGCTACACGATGTGGCCGGGCCCTTATGGCGACTGGGGCTCGCGCAAGTATCTGGTGACCAGCCTCGACCAGAGCTTGCGGCGAATGGGGCTGGATTACGTCGATATCTTCTATCACCACCGTCCGGATCCGGAAACGCCGATCGAGGAAACGATGGGGGCCCTCGACCACATCGTGCGAAGTGGCAAGGCGCTGTACGCGGGCCTTTCGAATTACAAGCCGGAGCAGACGCGGCGTGCTGTCGCGCTTCTTCGGGAACTCGGCACGCCCTGCCTCATCCATCAGGCCTCTTACAGCATGTTTAACCGCTGGATCGAAGCGGGTCTGCTCGACGTGCTGAATGACGAAGGCATCGGGTGCATCGTGTTTTCACCGCTGGCGCAGGGTCTCCTCACCGACAGGTACATTCGGGGTATTCCTGAAGATTCCCGTGCAGCGAAGCCGCACGGGTTCCTTAGGCGGGAGCAGGTCACAGAAGAAAAATTGGAAAAGGTACAGCGACTCAGGCAGATCGCACAGGCGCGGGGGCAGTCGCTCGCCCAGATGGCCATCGCCTGGGTCCTCCGTCACCCGGGGATGACCTCAGCGCTCATTGGCGCCAGCCGAGTCAGTCAGATTGAAGAAATCGTCGGCACGCTGGACAATCTCGCCTTCTCCGAAAGCGAACTGCAGAGCATCGATCGGGTACTACAACCCTAACAACAGAAACATGGAGGCCGCGGAAAATGAGTTTGCAGGATCGCCGAGCCTCTGTGGTTATTGCTTCGAGAGTTCCTGGAGAAACTTTTTCGCAGCCACCACCTCCAGCACATCGGGATCAGCATTCTGCCACGCCTGGAGGAATGCCTCCATCTCGCGGCGTGCTTCCGCTGACGAGCCGGTGGTTTTCAGCAGCCGTGCCAGGTGGAATCGGGCGAGGTCATAGTGGGGGTTGTAGGAGAGTGCGTCCCGGTAGGACTGTTCGGCTTCCGCCAGCTTCTTCATTTGTTCCTGGATTTCGCCGATTGCCTCCATGAAGAAGGCATAATCGTAGAAAGTGCTCCAATAGCCGAGCTTGTACTTCACCCATTTGAGATCATTGATGGCAGCCGCTGCCTCCTGCGTCTGTCCCTGTTCCGCGAAAATGCGCGCCTGCAGGTGCAGCCAATACTTGTACACCGGCTTGTAGTTCATTGCGCTGATCGAGTTCGAATCGAGCCACTCGCGGAGATGCGCCAGGGCGCGGCGGGCGCCGGGCAGATTTTTCCGTTCGAGTTCGATGACTCCGCTGAGCCATACCAGTTCATCATTCGGGGCGTCGTATTGCGAGGGGCGCATCAGTTGGATGCCCTGCTCACACATATTGGAAGCCAATCCAAGGTTGCCCTCCCGATAATAGAGAAAAGCCAGGACGGCGTAGTATCGAGCCTTCAAAACCTGGTCTTCCGTTCCCTGCAGGAGCGCCTTGAGTTTTTCCTCGGCGGCCTTGTGGCGCCCGAACATCATGTCCAGATAAACGAGGCTGCGGCTCGCGTAATACATCTGGGGATCCGACTGTATCGCCTTGATTTTCATCTCGGCCGCATTCGCATAATCGCCCGCATGCATGAAAGCGTCTCCGAGGCTATCGTAGGCATTGGGGGAGCGGTCGATTTCCAGGTAGTGCTTCAGCGCTTCGATCGACCGCGCGTGATCGCCTTTCCACTCGTAGCAATAGCCGATGTGGTTGTACGCGAGCGCGTATCGGTCGTCCAGCCGGAGGGCGTCCAGGTACTTGCTGATGGCCTCATCGACATCGGCTGTGTGGAAATAGGACTCGGCAAGCTCGTAAATATATTCCTTGCGGTACGGTTGCAGGCCGATCAGCTTCTGCAGGTGAACTCGTTCCTCGAAGGGCTTGCCGAAGACACGGGCGAGAAAGGCTTCCACGCGCAACTGGTCCACCTCGGTGAGTGCACCCGCCTCCTTGCGAGCGGCAAGGATTTCCGATTGAGCCGCGTCCCACTGGTTCTGAAACACGCGCACTTCGCCCAGAACGAGATGTGCGAGCGCCAGAGTGGGATCGATCTCGAGAGCCGAGCGGAGCTCCCGGTCGGCAAGGTTCATATCCAGCCTGTTCCAAGCCACGGCTCCGCGCCAGTAATGGCGTAGCGCATCCCAGTGGCGCGAGAGAAGCTGCACGGCAGGACGGTACTCTATCTGCCTGGTGGTGACACGTTCCGCCAGGCGGGAGTCGTACAGGTCGAGGATCTTAAGCGCCGACGAATCGATTCCATTGTTGATGAGATCATCCACGCCGCGGAAGCGAAGGTTCATCGCGTCCGCTTTGCCTCTGTCCACGACATCAATCTGCAGCTCGAGCAGCCCCAGCGAGTCCTTCACGTGCCCTGATACCATGAGAGCAGGATGGCTGGGCTCGCGGCGCCAGAAACCGAATCTGGAACCCACAAAGGCCGTTCCACGCTGGTTTGTTCGATCGGCCTCCCGCCGGCTCTTCTCCACCGCCAAAAGGTGCGTGAACTCCTGCTGGTCCACGACCATGATGTCCTGGAATTGGGAAAGCGTGCGTTTGAGCGCGAAGCCAACGAGGTCGGCATTCACAGACTCAGACCCGCCGTCAAAGTCCCCGAACAAGATGCACGGATAGTAACTGGAGCTTTGATAAAAGAGCAGCGCGGCAACCGCCAGCACAACCAGCATGCCGGCACTCACCACTGCAATTTTTCGCTTCCATAACGCCCTGAAGATGTCGCCGGCAATAGTCCCGACCTTGCTCTCTCCTATCGGCTCCGCGGGTGCGGGGGGCTGCGATTTGTAGGATATTGTATCCGGCCGAAGAGAGACGCTGGAGCTGGAGTCGACCAGCAGTCCACGTTGAGAATCGAAGTCCCGCCTCAAACGCTTCAAATCAGCACGCAAATCGGAGGCAGTCTGGTAGCGCAGCTCGCTGTCCTTCTCCAGAAGCTTGAGAATGATTTCGTCCAGTCTGGCTGGGAGCTCGGGATTCAGCCGCAGCGGCTGGATTGGCGACTGGCTCAGGATCTCGTGGAAGATGAGCGCCTGCGTGTTCCCGCGAAAGGCTGCTGCGCCCGTGGCCATTTCGTAGAGCACGGTCCCGAACGAAAAGAGGTCGGTGCGCGCATCCAGATCCTCGCCTCGAGCTTGCTCCGGCGACATGTAGGGTACGGTTCCCATCGGCGAGCACGGAGCAGTGAGAGGTTCTTCCCCTGTCTCACTGCTCCACACCTTGGAACCGCTCGAGGATTCAAGTGATTCCCGCCGCGTCGCCGACAGCTTGGCCAAGCCGAAGTCCAGCACCTTTACCTGCCCGCGCTGGGTTACGAAGATATTCGCCGGCTTGATGTCGCGATGCACAATGCCCTTGGCATGAGCGGCTTCGAGCGCGTCCGCGATCTGGAGGGCGAAGCTGACGATGCGCTCCGGAGCCATGGGCTTGCCCTGCATGAGCCCGCGCAGCGTCTGGCCTTCGAGCAGCTCCATGGCAATGAAGTGCTGCCCTTCATACTCATTGATCTCGTAGATCGTGCAGATGTTCGGATGGTTGAGCGCCGAGGCAGCCCTCGCCTCGCGCTGAAAGCGCTGGAGGCTCAACGGATTCTTCGCCAGCTCCTCCGGCAGGATCTTGAGCGCCACGTTGCGGCCAAGCTTGGTGTCCTCCGCACGGTAGACGACGCCCATCCCACCGGAGCCCAGCTTCTCCACAATCCGGTAGTGGGCGATCATCTCATTCGTTGTGTGGTTACCAGTGGGCATCTCGCAGAGGATACTTCCGTATGCCCCGAATTACACGAAAAAATCCTGTCCGCTGGCGAAGGACTCGCTATGGAAGTCGAACCGGGTAATGGAGTAGTTGGTCACCGCAGCGGTCCACACCCTCTTCAGCCGGTCAAATCCAACCAGCGGGCCTTCGTTAATGTCGTAAAAGACGTCGGCAGGGTCTTTTTCGAAGACATCGTCGAGGACGGAGAGATCCTTCGATACAATCGCTTCCGTGAATTTTTTGGTCTTCGCCCTTATCTCTTCTTCAGCACTCTGAGCATAGGCCACCTGCGCCAAAAGCAGTACGGCCAGAACTCTTGCGATCTTCATTCAGCCTTCTTTTCTCACCGCGAGCTTTGTTGCGCATAATGCTGTCACAAACCCGGGTTCGCGCACAAGCTCGGGATTTACAGTGTCGCGGGTACTTCGCGGCCGGTTGTGCGATCATGGCAGCTTTGACGGGGCGGTACGGCACGGGCACGGAGACATTTGTGCAGGAGTCTTGGTGAATCTTGGTGCTCTTGGTGTCTTTGTGGTGTGCTTCTTAAAGCCTCGCCACGAAGACACAAAGAACGCCAGGAACACAAAGCCGATTGGTGGCGCGGGGCGCGCGTCTCACACCATTGGGGAGCTGCGACGGCAGAGTTGAATGGCCAAGCCCCATGGATCGCGAAGCATCGCCAGCTCATCGCCATTGGGCTTGATCTCCGGACCGGAGACGAGCGTCGCGCCGGCATGGACGAGCCGTTGAACGCTCCCCGTCACATCTTCGCAGACGAACGCCACATGCAAGAGCAAGGGATTCATAGCCGCATAATCCGGTACTACGACGTCCGGATTGTGGTAGATCTCCAGCATGATCCTGCCGCTGTTATCGGCGATAAAGCGAACGGGTGCCGGAGCGTCACTGGAGCGCCGGCATTTGAAACCGAGATGTGCGATGTACCAATCCGCCATTGCCGCCGGGTTCTGCACCTGGATTCCCGCGTGTTCGATTCTCATCTTGCATTCTCCCTGCGCTGCCACCAAGAAAGTCCAGAACTCACAACCTGACCGTGAACATAATACACCCCCGGGTTCCGTGCAATGGCAGACAGAGATGACTATGAAATCAGGACGGATTCGAGGGGGCGGCGCGGCATCGGTCTTACCACGGGGTCACGCGCGGCTGAAGTTTCCCACTCGTGCGGGGGACACGGGCAAAAGAATTGACGATTGTAGATTTACGATTGACGATTGCCAAATTCAGGATTCTGCAATCGTCAATCGTAAATCGCCAATCTACTACTTGGTCGTGGCGACCGGCTCAGCAGCAGGCGCGGCAGTTTTCTTGTCGCCCGCCGGCGTCTTTCCGCCGCCGCCGTCTCCGTACTTGAGGCCAGCCAGCTGCTGGTAGAAATGGTATCGCATCTGGGCGTCACGCTGCGCAAGCGCCAGCAAACGCTTTGCCTCTTCCGGGTGACTGAAGGTCAGCATCTTGTAACGCGTTTCCATGTAAGCATAATCCTTGATCGGGATCGATGGCGGCTTCGAATCCAGGGTCAAAGGATTTTTGCCCTGCTCGGCCAGACGCGGATCGTAGCGGTAGAGCGGCCAGTGTCCGCTGTTGACCGCCGCCTTCTGATTCTGCATGGCACGGGTCATGTCGATCCCGTGTGCGATGCAGTGGCAGTAGGCAATGATGAGCGAAGGTCCGTCGTAGGACTCCGCTTCCAGGAACGCCTTTACCGTCTGGGCGTCGTTCGCGCCCAAGGCTACGGTAGCGACATACACACTACCGTAATTGATCGCATGCAGCCCGAGATCCTTCTTCCCTAAAGGTTTCCCGCCGGCCGCGAACTTCGCCACCGCAGCGCGCGGCGTCGACTTCGACATCTGGCCGCCGGTGTTCGAGTAGACCTCGGTATCCAGAACCAGGAGATTAACATTTCGGCCCGACGCCAGGACGTGGTCTAGCCCGCCGTACCCGATGTCGTAAGCCCATCCATCGCCGCCGACGATCCACACGCTCTTCTTGACCAGGTAATCCGCTATGCTCAACAGGTTTTTAACATCGTCCGTGTGGAGGCCGTCCAGCTTCTGCTTGAGCAGCGCGACACGCTCGCGCTGATCGTAGATGCCGGCCTCATCCGACTGGTCGGCGTTGATCAGCGCGGAAGCGAGTTCCTCGCCGATCTGCGGGGAGAGCTTCTGCACCAACTCGCGTGCCAGCTCGGCATGCTTGTCGATCGTAAGCCTGAAGCCGAACCCGAACTCAGCGGTGTCCTCAAACAGGGAGTTGTTCCAGCTGGGGCCCCTTCCGTCCTTGTTGTAGGTGTACGGTGTCGTCGGGAGGTTGCCGCCATAGATGGAGGAGCAGCCGGTCGCGTTCGCGATGATGGCGCGATCTCCGAACAGCTGCGTCATGAGCTTTACGTAAGGCGTTTCGCCACAGCCGGAGCAGGCTCCGGAATATTCGAACAGCGGCTGCAGCAGCTGATTGGCCTTCACGCTGCTGAGACGCACCTTGCGCCGGTCGTACTCGGGCAGATCGAGGAAGAACCTGTAGTTGGCGGCCTCCTGATGCCGGATCGGCGGCTGCGAGACCATGTTGATCGCTTTGAGACGCGTCTCCTTCTTGTTCTTCACCGGGCAGACATCCACGCAAACGCCGCATCCCGTGCAGTCCTCGGGCGCTACTTGAATGGTGTATGCCATGCCGGGCTCGAACTCGCTCCCCTTGGCCGCCATCCACTTGAAGGTGGGTGGAGCCTGCTCGGTGAGCTTCATTGGGTACGCCTTGATGCGGATGCTCGCGTGCGGGCAGACAATGGCGCACTTGCCGCACTGGATGCATATCTCAGAATCCCACGCGGGAATCTCGAGGGCAATGTTCCGCTTCTCCCACGCCGCCGTGCCGGTAGGAAAAGTCCCGTCAACGGGGAATGCGCTGACTGGCAGGGTGTCGCCCAAACCGGCGATGATGGTCGCTGTCAACCCTTGCACGAAGGCGGGCGCCTCGGGGGAAACAACGGGCGGTCTTTCCAGCGTGCTGGTTGCCACAGCGGGAACCTTGACCTCGAAGAGGTTGGCAACCGTCTGCTCCACGGCATGGAAGTTCTTGCGTACGATCTCTTCTCCTTTGCTGCCATAGGTCTTCTTGATGGACTGCTTGATGGATTCGATCGCTTCTGCCCTCGGCAGGACGCCGGAGATGGCGAAGAAGCAGGTCTGCATGATTGTGTTCACCCGCGCACCCATGCCGGTGTCTTTGGCAACCTTGTATCCGTCGATGACGAAGAAGCGAATCTTCTTGTCGATGATCTGCTGCTGGACGCTGCGCGGCAGCTTGTCCCAGACCTCATCGGAACCGAATGGGCTGTTCAGCAGGAAGGTCGATCCAGGAATGGCGTCCTTCAGCATGTCGTACCTTTCCAGGAACACAAACTGGTGGCAGGCAACGAAGTTGGCCTTGTTGACCAGGTAGGTCGAGTGTATCGGCCGCGGCCCGAAACGAAGGTGCGAAACCGTCACTGTGCCGGCTTTGCGTGAGTCGTACACGAAGTAGCCCTGCGCGTAGTTCGGCGTATCCTCTCCGATGATCTTGATGGAGTTCTTGTTGGCGCCAACGGTGCCGTCCGCGCCCAGCCCGTAAAACAGCCCGCGGAATACATCATCCCCTTCCGCAGAGAAGTTCGGATCGTAATCTATCGAGCTGTTCATCACGTCGTCGACGATTCCGACGACAAAGTGATTCTTCGGCTGCTCCTTCTTCAATTCGTCATACACGCCCCTGATCATCGCGGGCGTGAATTCCTTGGAGGAGAGGCCGTAGCGCCCGCCGACTACTTTGGGGAAGCCCGCCAGGGGCAGCTTGCCGGTGGACATCGATTCTGCCAGGGCCGTTATTACATCCTGGTAGAGCGGCTCGCCTGCCGCCCCAGGTTCCTTGGTGCGATCCAGGACACCGATTACGCGAGTGGCTGCCGGAAGAGCCTTCGTGAAGGCCTCGACCGAGAAAGGCCGATAGAGCCGAACCTTCACCGCTCCGATTTTCTCTCCGCGGGCAACGAGGTACTCGACGGTCTCCTCGGCAGCCTCGGCTCCGGATCCCATCAGCACGATGACGCGCTCCGCATCCGGGGCGCCAATGTAATCGAACAGGTGATAGTGCCGCCCGACGATGGACGCGAATTTGTCCATGGCCTTCTGCACGATGGCAGGCGCTGCCGCGTAGTAGGGATTGCAGGCTTCGCGCGCCTGGAAGAAAACGTCCGGGTTCTGTGCGGAACCTCTCAGGACCGGATTCTCCGGCGACAACCGGCGCAGGCGGTGAGCGCGGACCAGCTCGTCGTCGATCATCGCATGCATGTCTTCCATAGTGAGCTGCTCGATCTTCATGACCTCGTGTGAGCTGCGGAATCCGTCAAAGAAGTGGACGAGGGGCACGCGCGATTCGAGCGTCGCAGCCTGCGCGATCAGCGCAAAGTCCATGATCTCCTGAATGGAGTTGGATGCCAGCAAGCCGAAACCCGTGCTGCGGGTGGCCATGACGTCGCTGTGATCTCCGAAAATGGAGAGCGCATGCGTTGCCACGGTTCTAGCCGAGACATGAAAAACGGTCGAGGTGAGTTCACCCGCGATCTTGAACATATTGGGAATCATCAGAAGGAGTCCCTGCGCCGCCGTGAAGGTCGTCGTCAGAGCGCCGGTCTGCAAAGCGCCGTGGACAGCCCCGGACGCTCCGCCTTCACTCTGCAGCTCGCTCACCGAAGGGATCGTGCCCCAGATGTTCCTCTTTCCTTCGGAAGCCCACTGGTCGGACCACTCACCCATGGGAGAGGAAGGCGTAATGGGATAAATAGCGATGACTTCGTTGGTATGAAAAGCAACGTAAGCCGCGGCCTCGTTGCCGTCGATTGTGACCATCTTTCGATTCATTTCTCATCCTTAAGTAAAGAATTCAGAAGACGGGATACTTTATATCACCCGCTGTAAACGCTTCTTACTCAAAAACTCGTGAATGTCGCGTGCCGCCCCACACCCGTCGCCCATCGCGGAGATCACAGTCACGCCACAGCTAATGTCCCCACCGGCGAACACGCCCGGCAATCTCTACTCCCGCGTCTATTTGGCAACGAAAGGCTCCACCGGCAGGAGCAGTAGCGCAACGGCCGCGCTATCGCTGACTTCCCTGGACTACATGTTTCCCGATTCGCAGTTCGAAGTCCCTAGGCCCCTTAGGTGTGAGAGCGACAGTGGCGGCTTGGCCGCTCGGGTCAAGCTTGAGTGTGATTCTATCGATCTCAGACCCGCTGAAATCTCGGGCAATCAGCATGCGGGTAGGAGCATCCGGCTTTGACTCGGGTTCGAAGGCCAGTCCGATTATACCGGCAGGAATATTCGAGCGGTCCAGTTTCAAACGGGTTTCAGCAACAAAAACAAATTGATATTTTTTCTGCGCGGCATCAGGCATTCCAGAGGTTTGCAGCACGGCGATCGCGATCCGGGATTTGTTGGGGAACAGGAGCGCAGAGAAATTCCTATTATCCACCGGAATCGTATCCATCTCCATGGGCACTCTGTCGGGAAGGAACCTGCGACCCTCTTCCAGAGTCAATAAGCGGCAGTTTTCCTCCTGCGCCAGCAGGAGGACGAATGAACTTCCCAAGATGAAAACTATTGCCAGCCCATATATAAGCCTGCGCATCATGGCTGAGTCTCCTTCTCGACTTAGCAGCAATCGAACGCGACAAACCCACGGCCGTGGACCAAACACCATCCTGATCAGAGCAACAAGCGCGCCATCGGAGTCACACGCTTGCTATTCCGTAACCATTTGATTCAAAAATACTTACTTTGACTATAAGAAGCTGGAGAGTAGCACTGGGATGGGTGAAATTGCAGGAATTCGCCGGAAGTGGTCGATTTAACCCAGTTGAACAAATCGCAGGCTGCAATCGGCAAGCGAGAAACTTGGGATCCCATTTAATCCAGGGATTCGCGTGACAGGTTCTCGATTAGTAATCTGCTCGGAGGCCAAGCAGGACAAGGGGGCGAATCCGCAAGCCAGGGTCGCCCTCCACTTCCGGCGGGCGTGTGTCGCCAAAACTCCGTCAGGAAATAGAATCATGCAGTTACGGCGAGCGCCAGGATGGATCCCTATGCTATAAATCCGGGCCCATGATTCCATTTTTTGGCGGCTTCCTCACCTGCCTCAGCGCCTTTTTCCGTTCCCGCTGCAACCTCGGCCTCGAGATCCCTGCCCTACGTCAGCAGTTGGGCGTACTCAAGCGAAAACATCCTCGCCCTCGCCTGCGAATGCAGGATCGAATATTTTGGGTTCTGCTCCGCCGGCTTTGGCCTGCATGGAGCAACGTCCTGCTCATCATCAAACCAGAAACCGTTGTCGCCTGGCATCGCGCTGGCTTTCGCTTGTTCTGGCGCCTTCGATCCCGTGCCAATAACAAAGGCAGGTCTGGAAGGGAGGCCGGCGCAAATGAACGTCATTGAGGCCGATCAGGTGATCGAGAAGCTCTCTGCGACAGCTTCCGATCCAGCGTTCCGCGACTCCATTCTGCCAAGGGCGTGCAGGGCTTATGCGCAAACCCCGCTTACTTTTTCTTGGCGCCGGCCTGTTTTCCCAGTTGCATTTTTCGGAGTTCCTTCGTCAGTCCCTTGGAATACGCTTTGTCAGGATCATTCCGAAACTTCTCGCCGGCACTCAATATCCTCGTGTAGGCAAGGGCCTCACCGGATTTGGCATCCACCATTGAGAGCCGCAGCTCCGCAGTCGAACTCCTCGCTCCTGCAACCAGAATGCCAAACGCTTTCTTGCCGCCTGTGAGAATTTGGCCGTGGGAATGGATGAAAACGAGCGCGTCTGCCTTTGCTGCGCAGGGAAGGAGGGTCACTTCATCACCCAGGCTATAACGGCCTTTCTTGATTTCATTGGGCTTTTTGTGGAGTTGCGCGGCCACACTGTCGTACTTCTGCTGCAACTGCAGCACAACCTCCCGTAATTTCTCATTGCCCTGCAATTCCTCAGGCGTGTAAGTCTCGGGGGCGACTTCGACGCCTTGTCCGCTGATCGCTTTCACTACCACGTCTCGCATCCTGGTGGTCCAGGCCTCAGCCTCTTTGGTCATCCCCTCAGTTCCTTTGATACCAACCTTCGCCCATTCAGCCTCGATCGGCATCACACACACTCTCTGAATTGTCTTCTCGCCGGCAGCCAGCTTTTGGTTAATTACCGCGCCGCTCGCGCAGTTTGCCGATGCAAGTACGAGAGTGCCAAATATAAACATGAAGTTATTCATTCTCATGGCTGTCATCTCCATATTCGTTCATTAAGTTAGCTTCCGCCTTCCTTGCCAGCCAATACCTGTAGCTTCTCTAGCCGCTTCACACGAGACTCGATGCGCAGCCTATCTATCGCCTCCGGAGGAGCGAGGTCTAGATATTGTTTATATGCACGAATTGCCTCACTGTTGCGTGACTGCTCTTCATAAAGCATTCCAAGACCACGGTAGGCGTCGGCAAGTGAGGAATTATGTGCAATGACATCGAGGTACAACTTTTCGGATTTTTCCTGATTCGCTTTCCTGTCAGCGGGACCGGCAGGTACTGCCAGCAACTCACGCTGTTCCTCCTGTTCCGTGAGCTTCAAGTAGCGCTTGCGATGATCCGCCTGCCCGTGTTTGGTCAACTCCTGTTCGCTTGGAGTAGCGGTCTTAGCGCCCAATGAGCAGTAGGCGTCTGCCAGTAGTACCTGGTAGGCAAGCTCATCCGGCTTCCAACCCACTAGGCGGCTCGCCCTTGCAACGGCTGTTCGTGCGCGGCGGCTGCCTATATCGGCACCCACGTTGTAGCAGACTGCACCTGCGACGCGAGCCAGATATTCGGCTTCGCTCACCTTGCGCGACTCCTTGAGAGCCTGTGTTTTGGCCAACTCCGTCGAAGTGCTGATTCGCTCCTTAAGCTTGGGATGGGTCCGATAGAACGTCTCGATGGGCTCAATCTCAAGTTTCTCGTCAAGCAACTGGAAAGTCCGTGGCATGGCAGCAGCATCATAAGAGCCTGCGGTCATCAACACCACGGCGCCGTTATCCGCGTCGCGTTCGAGATCCTGGCTATAACCGAAGACGGAGGTCATAAGGAGAACTTGGCTTACCGTGCCTGCGAGTGTCATTGTGGCCCCGAATACAGATCCCGCAGGGAAATAACCACCTGCGGCCCCTATGGCAGAAAACACATGCAGCACCACAGATTTCTTCCGCAGGCTGCGGTTTTCCACATAGGTATGCCGATGTATTACGTGGGTGATTTCGTGAGCGAGCACGCTCGCTAGTTGTGCCTCGTTCTCCAACACGGCCAGCAGTCCAGAATTCACGTAGATCGAGCCGTTGGGCATCGCAAAAGCATTGACCATGGGATCACGGAGCACGCGACACTTAAATTCAACTCGCTCGGATTGCGGAATATCGGGCATCAAGCGAAATGCTACCTCCTCCAGATATGAGGTTAACCCCTGATCACGATAGATCATGCCTTTCTTTTCAAACTGCCGATCCAACTCCTGAACTTCGTCGAGGAGTTTGAGGTCTACGGTGGAGAATTTGAAGTTCTTGGGGGAATCGCTTTGCGCGTGTATTTCGGAGATAATGCACAGAAATAGGGCAGCGACAAACCATGCATAGCGAATCATGATCCAGCCTCCAACCATTTGGCAAAGAGCAGATCCGGCGACTACGTTTCTGTTAATATTTGCGAATAAGAAACAACTAATAATTTGATTGCTAACACATCCATCGGCGACATACAAGGGAATAATTGAACAAAGGTGTCCGGGCGGATAGCCCGAACAAACGCTTTTTGGGGTCGGCGTCCGGCTATCACGCCTCCTCAACTTCCGATAGGAAAGAGGTTCTGTTGAGGTTCGTTTGCTCCTGCCATGGGAGGAGCCTGGTACCTGGGGCCAGCCAAACGGGAATAAAAAAGCGGACAGGTTTAGGTCCCCACCGCCTCCACAGAAAGGCCATTAAGAATGCAGTATTCGAGCTCTATGTCAGGAAATCTGAAACTAGATAAGCTTGGATTTCCGCAGCGCCAGGGCGTTGTTCTCATGCTGAACGTCGTTCAAGTCAGGCAAGTGGTGTCAATGCTAGATAGGACCTCCATGAGATTTGAGTTCACGGGGAGGCGAAAAGCGTAGTGCCCGGAAGTCTCTTCTATTATCATCCCATGAGAACTCGGGCATCCTTGCTATGACTTTGCCATAGGAGAGTCATGAGAGACAAGTGACTCCAATCTCATTATCCAAGGGATCGGAAGCGCCGCTGCAGCCAATCGATCACGAGGCGATTCACCGCGGCCGGGAACTCCTGCTGCACCCAGTGACCGGCCTTCGGGATCATGTGCAAAAGCGGGCAAAACCGGGGACGTCCGAGCTGTTTCCCAGGTTTTCTCATGCGATCTGCGCAAATCAGAGGAATCGGAGACTGCAAACCCGAAAAAACCAGGTAAACGTGTCGGACGTCCCCGGTTTTGGGGCATTGGCATGCGGGACGTCCCCGGTTTTGGGGCATTGGCATGCGGCACCTTGACACCATCAATGAGGCAGGCTACATCATTCCCCGGCGAAATGAGAGAGGACACAGTGGCCAAAGTAGCTCAGCCACTTGCTCGGTGTCCCCTTCTCCTCCACGTCGACCAGCATCTTGCCATTCAAGGAATTTTCCAGGATCCACGTGCCTTCTGCCGTCATCTTATCCCGGATGATCCGGAGAGGCCTCTCGAGATGGGCCGTCATAGGAACACCGAGCACCGCGAGCGCGTACATGGCCTCCAGAATGTCGGAATTGTAGTGCAAGGGGAAGCCGAACTTGATCCACCCCTGCTTCGGACATCTTTGGCCGAGACCGCGAGATTTCAGAAAACGATCTCTCTGATCCTGGATCCATGCTAATACGGTTTGCCCGCTGGCCAAATCGGCCTTTTTGGGCTGACGCGTCAGGATTTCCTGCCACTGCTTTTGATGTCCCGACACATATACGAAAACCTCGTTCCGCAGCAAATCCTTGACGATGAGCTCGATGGCAGAGGTCACCTCCCGTGAACGTTGCTCCGGAGGTACTTGGGCGAAGCACAAAAGAAGTTTGGGTTGAGCCATATGGCAGCGGAGGAGAAGGCTGTAGTCCATCGCCTTGCAGCAAATGCCTCCTTCAAGGAGGATTCGGCTCGCCAGAGCCTCAGTTTCCTCTTTCACCATCGGATGATCACCATAACCAAGCCTCATGAGCGCGGCAAGGAGGTTGGCTGTCAGGCATTGCCCTCCGCTCTTTGATACCCACCCGCGCTTTTGCAAAATGCCGTTCACTCCGTCGCGGATGCGTGGATCTCTCCGGTCCGCCAGGAAGTGGCCGAGGAAAATCAATTGCCAGTGCTTGCCGGTGTATTTCCAATAGGCGCGATCATCGTCGTGCCAAAACTCTTCTCCTCGGCGCAAGATACCTTGAGTGACTTCATACTGCATGAGGCGGGACTTGGCCTTGCGCACCTCATGTGATTCGGGCGGCCGGCGAAGCAGATTCGTCAGTGTTAGGTAGCGGACGGGCGGATTATTGATTTCCAAAAGCCAATCGATCACCTGTTGTGGTACTGCCATGGTCACTCTCCCGTTAATCTCGGGGACAGGCTACGCAATCCCCGAATTCATTCTTACTGGCCGGCCCGATATGCTTTTACGCTGACCAAAGCGATTCGAAATTCTGTAGTTCCTCAAGCTCCCTGTTCACGCATCAAGCCCTGCAGACACATTTTTTCATAGCCTTCTATCACCGAATTTCCTGAAGTGTTTTTTGATCAGGATCAGGAACCCAATCCAGGCCATCCCAAGAATCCCCAGGATCACCATAAAGGTTTTCCCGCCGGGCAAATCCACGCTCATGATCACATCGCCTTGTCGCAAAGGGAGTCCCCCTTTCGCGTAATATTCCGTCAGATCAAGCTTCGAAAACGTTGGAATCAATGACACCAGGCCCAAGATCGTGAAGAGCAGATTGATCCACCAGCCATGGATTTTTAACTTGTAGATCGCCCACGTCAGGTAACAGAGAAGCAGGCCTGACAGAATCAGGATCAGCTTGCCAGGCATTCCTGTAACGAGCGAGCCAAAAAACGGTACCGCATTCGTATAGATCGGCGCGAGAAGCAGCGTTATGCCGCCGGCAGCCAAAAACTGACTCACTGTCAGGGCTGGAAGGGGGCACCTGCTGGTCCAGCCGATCACCGGATCTCTGGTCTCAAATGTTTTCCGCACATTCCTGCCGCCATAGAACAGCACGAGAATTCCCGGCAGAATGACGTAAAGGAATCCCAGAACGATCCCATTGATGATCATGGCTGCGACGAACATTCCGCCGCTGAGAAATTCCGGTCCCGACGCAGCCACTTTTAAAAGCATTCGATACATCACCAGGAACATAAGGATATAGGAGAGGGCTCCGACGATCAGCCAGAGCCATGCGGTCACCAACATCAGGTCGCGCGCCCAGCGCCGTGCTCGCATCGTTCCGATGCCAAGCCACATGAAGAATAAAGCCAGCGCCAAGAACGTGAGGACACTCAACAGCAGCATCTGGCCGGTCAACAGATTCGCGGTTTCCGGGTTCTGCCGGAGAACCCGAGAGAAAAGTGAGAGAAAAAGACCGCACAGGCCACAAAGGCCGCCGATCAGAATCTCAATCAGGCCGACTATGGCCAGCCAACGGCTGCGATCTTTGAAACCCTCTTCGCGAACTGTGTCGATGTTGTCCATGTCGAATGATCCGGGAGAAAGTCGCGATCGAAGCGCTCGATCTTTGCGCAAGAAATGTAGCATCCTTCAGCAGGCGGCATCCGCAAAATCTGACCTATAGGGATTTTTATCTTGGGCATGAGGGGAAGGAGACAGGAAACAGCCTGTGACGGGGTGGAGAATGAGGTGGTTTCAGACGATCAAGGGGGAGAGGCGGGGAATCGCCTGGGTGCGATCAGCGTTAAGGGGGCTAAGTGCATGGCGATTCTCCGCCTCTCCCCCTTGATCACGCCAGGGAATGAAATATCGCGTCGTCGGGTAAAATCCGGAACTGCGAGGACGCGCACTTCAAGCGGGCGGGATGCGAGGCAACATCTGCATCTCGCATGGGCGAGGTCGGGCTATTAATGCGAAAGTGCGGCGGTGTGTGTCGCCAAAACTCCGTCAGGAAATAGAATCATGCAGTTACGGCGAGCGCCAGGATGGATCCCTATGCTATAAATCCGGGCCCATGATTCCATTTTTTGGCGGCTTCCTCACCTGCCTCAGCGCCTTTTTCCGTTCCCGCTGCAACCTCGGCCTCGAGATCCTTGCCCTACGTCAGCAGTTGGGCGTACTCAAGCGAAAACATCCTCGCCCTCGCCTGCGAATGCAGGATCGAGTATTTTGGGTTCTGCTCCGCCGGCTTTGGCCTGCATGGAGCAATGTCCTGGTCATCGTCAAACCAGAAACCGTTGTCGCCCGGCATCGCGCTGGCTTTCGTTTGTTCTGGCGCCTTCGATCCCGTGCCAATAACAAAGGTAGACCAAAAACAGATGCCGAGTTGCGGCGTTTGATCCAACGGATGGCATCAGAGAATCCAACCTGGGGCGCACCGCGAATTCACGGTGAGCTCCTCAAACTCGGCTTCGACGTCTCCGAACGCTCCGTCTCCCGCTTCCTCCATCTCCTGTCTCCTTCCGACCAGGCCCGCAAACTCTGGTCTACTTTCCTTCGCAATCACCGCGCCGCCATCGCCGCCATGGACTTCTTCACCGTGCCAACCCTCACCTTTCGAATGTTGTACTGCTTTTTCGTCATCGAACACGGCCGACGCAAGATCCTCCATTTCAATGTCACCGAGCACCCCACCGGCCCCTGGATAGTGCAACAACTGAGGGAGGCATTCCCGGAATCTTGTCCTTACCGCTACGCGATTCTCGATCGTGATAGCAAGTTTGGCGAGGAGGTAACCGATTTCCTGACCGCCAGCGGCATCAAACCCACACGCATAAGCCCTGCAAGCCCCTGGCAGAATGGAGTTGCGGAACGCTGGATCGGAAGCTGTCGCAGAGAGCTGCTGGATCACGTAATCGCCGTCAGTGAAGGTCACGTGCGCCGTGTGATTCGGGATTACATTTCTTATTATCATGCGGACCGCACCCACGACTCTCTTGCAAAAGACACACCGGCGATGAGGCCTGTTTCTCCCAAGCCGGGCCAGCCTGCACGTTTGGTGTCTCTCCCGTGCATCGGTGGCCTGCATCATCGATACGAATGGCACCAGGCTGCGTGAAGAGGTCTCTTTTTTTGATGCAGGACCTTTCAAGCCGGCACGGATCAGTGTCTGATCCTGTGCCGGAAACCCGAACTTGCCTTCATCCCGACCGGGTGTCTTGAACCTCTTGGCACTTCAACTTTCCGGCAATTCTTCGATTCCAGGTGCACGAATCCCGGGGCGATAGACTTTTGGCGACAGACACCGGCTGGAAACCGCAAACTGCCCTCAGGAGGAGGCGACAAGGCCTCGGCCCACTTGGAGGGCCAGGCGATTGAACTTCAGCAAATCCTGCCGCATGCCATGTTCGCTTAGGGACGCGAGAACCGACTCGGGATCCAGGGCACGAGTTTCCTGCAGATAAGCGCCAAGCATAACCATATTGGCAACCTTCGCGTTGCCGAGATCGTTGGCTGCTTCCGTGGCAGGCACCCAGATCACCTTTATGTCCTTGCGATCCGGTCCCTTCTTGACCATGGAGGAGTTGAGCATGAGAAGGCCGCCGGGCAAAACTTCCGTAGCAAACCGCTCCACCGACGGTTCATTGAAGGCGATCACGGACGAAGGACGGTTGATGAGCGGCGATGCGATCGAGTCGAGCGAGAGGCGTACATGACAGTGCGCCGTGCCGCCGCGCATTTCCGGCCCGTAGGAAGGAATGAAGGAAACCTGCAATCCTTCCCTCATGCCGGCCTCCGCCAGGGCGATACCCATAAAAAGGACACCCTGACCGCCGAATCCGCTGACTTTCATGGAGACCGGCGGAAGCTCGCCCCGCGCGAGCGCGCCGGGAGTTACTGCCGGGAGCGGCTCGGCTTCCTGCCTCTCCGTGTGTGCGGAGGGGGTCTCCGCAGCCGGCACCGCCGCCGCAACAGGGTTCGCGCTGGTGCGATCCTTGTAGACGCCAAGCGGGAAGACCGGAATCATCTGTTTTTCCACCCACTTGATCGCTTCAGGAGGCGTGAGCTTCCACCCTGTGGGACAGCCCGCCAAGACTTCGACGAAGGAGAAGCCTCGACCTTCCACCTGGTTTTGCAGGGCACGCCGAACCGCCTTTCGGGCCTTCATGTGCTGCTTGGTGTCTGTCAGAGCAACGCGTTCGATATAGACGGGAGCCTCCAACGTGGCGAGAAGCTCGCACATGCGAATCGGGTAACCCTCGATTCGTTCCCGGCGTCCATAAGGCGACGTGACCGTTTTCATTCCCAACGGGGTTGTCGGCGCCATCTGTCCCCCGGTCATTCCGTAGATGCCGTTGTTGACGAAAAAGACCGTTATGTCCTCGCCACGGTTCGCCGCGTGCAGGATCTCGTTGCCGCCGATTGCGGCGAGATCACCGTCTCCCTGATAGCAGAGAACAATGCTCTCGGGGCGCACTCGCTTGATCCCCGTGGCCACCGCTGGAGCTCGACCATGAGATACCTGGACATTGCCAACGTCCAGATAATAGTAAGCAAAGACGGAGCAGCCGACAGGGTTGACCAGGATCGTGCGATCCTGAATGCCAAAATCCGAGATGGCCTCGGCCACAAGCTTGTGGAGCACCCCGTGCCCGCAGCCTGGACAGTAATGTGTCGTCTCCGTGTCCCCGCCTTTGCGCTCGAACCGATCGTAGAAAGCAGCAGGTTTACTATGCGTAGTTACCCACACACTCGCTCTCCATCTGTTTGATGACTTCCAATACATCCTCGGCAGTGGGAATCATACCGCCCATGCGATTATGAAGGCGGACGGGCGTGATGCCGTTCACGGCCAACCGAACATCCTGGACCAGCTGCCCGTTGCTGAGCTCCACAACAAGCACTGAATGTGCCCCGCCGGCCAGCTGGTGTAAACGCTTCATGGGGAATGGGAAGAGACTGATCGGGCGCAGGAGTCCCGCCCGCACGCCCTGCTCGCGAGCCATATCGACGGCCGCGCGGGCAACACGGCTACTGATGCCATAAGCCACCACGAGTATGTGGGCACCCTCAGTAGCGGTTTCCTGCCATAGGCACTCTTGCTTTTCCATCTCCAAGTACTTCCTTTCGAGTTTCTGGATATGCGCTTCCAGCTCCTCATGCTGGAGATAGATCGAAGCGAGGAGGTTGTGACGGGTCGCGGCCTCGCCGGTAACGGCCCAAGGCTTGTTAGGCTCGTCTGTCCTTGGTTCCGGCAACTCAACAGCCTCCATCATCTGGCCCAGGACCCCATCGGCAAGGATAACGGCCGGGTTCCGGTAGCGGTCGGCCACGTCGAAAGCATGGATGGTCAGATCGCACATTTCCTGGACGCTGTTTGGAGCGAAGACAGCAACCCTATAATTCCCGTGCCCACCCCCTTTAACCATCTGCAAGTAGTCGCTTTGTTCCGGCCCGATATTCCCCAAGCCCGGACCTCCCCGCATGATGTCCACTATGACGCAGGGCAGTTCGGCTCCGGCAAGGTAGGAGATCCCTTCCTGCATGAGACTGATCCCGGGACCGGAGGATGCCGTCAGCGCCCTTACGCCGGCCGAGGCCGCTCCAAAAACCATTTGAATGGCCCCGATTTCGCTTTCCGCCTGCACAAATACGCCTCCGGACTTCGGCAGATAGAAGGACGCTGCCTCCGCAATCTCGCTGGCCGGAGTGATCGGATATCCGAAAAAACCTCTGCATCCGGCCGCAACAGCCGCCTGGATGACAGCCTCGTTTCCTTTCATCAATCGGCGCATTCAACGCCTCCAAGATTGTTGAGCTGGTTTGCTTCCCCGAGTCAGGCCGGAGCCGCGCCGACTGCGGCGGGTTCATCTTTGCGCACGCGTACGGTTATTGCACCCGGTTCGGGGCAAAGATAGAAGCAGACCCCGCAGCCAGTACAACCGGAGCCCACGTAAGAGATCGCGTAATAGCCCTGACGATTAAGAAAGTTGCTCTGAACCAAAACGGCGGGTGGACATGCCGCGACACAAAGGGTACAACCTTTGCACAGGTGAGCAGCGATCTCAACATCGCCGCGGTTCGAATTACCCATATTCCCTCCACCTGGAATCAACGCTCTCGCTGCTCCCGGCGGGAAGCGGCTCCTCTACATATGGTAAAACATGGAGGCAATACCTGTTCCCCACACCATGTCCCTTGGAGCAGTCGGTGTTAGGGCTGTTAGTGTTTTAGTTTCAGTGCCTTGGTTGCCCTGGCAACCGATTCCAGAGGCGACCGTGTGCTTTGAATTCCCAAAAAGTGTGTTAAATGCCCCATGGCTGGGCAGGGTAACACTCCGTAGGATCTGAGCGCTATGAGCCGTTTTCCTTAACGGCTCAGGTACCAAGACAAGCTTTCCGCAAGTGGGTGCCTCTCGCCTTATTCAGGGGAGCTGCTCATGCAGGTGCGGTCGCACCTCTGGGCATGAAAATCTGCCTTCAGTGATTCTTGGGGGCTTGGTGGTAACGCATTTAGATTGACACCACCAAGACTCCAAGAGAAGAGCGCCAGGAAACGCAAAACCAAATGTCGGCTATTTTCTCGGGGCGGCTTAGCCGCAACCAAAACGATATGTTGCGATCTGGGGGCAGATCTAACTTTAACGCCAAAAGCAGGCAGTAGGCAGAAGGCAGCTGGCAGACTTCCCTTGGTGGGCATGCATCCAATGGAGGTTCTTACTGCCGGCCGCCTACTGTATGCTGCCTGCTTGTCGCACATTTCAGTTTCTATGCCGCTAAAAATCCTTGCCCGCCAGCAAAGGACTTTTGCGTTAGTAGTACGGGAGAAGCAGAGTTAAGAGCGTAACTCCCAAATTTGGGGGGAATGACCCGCGCCCGCTGAGACAGAATCGGGTTTTGACACACCGATCGGAAAAGAGAGAAAAATCACGATTCTCATATCTCTTTGATTCTTCAGCACTAAGAGGCATCGGCCATATCTCTTAAACTACGATGCCGCTTGGCAACAGAGTTGCATCTCCGTCGGTTAAGGGCTTGGCGCTTTATGATGAGAAGAACGAATATTAGCGTACTAGTTGTTGAGGACGACAAACTGCTGAACTGGTCCCTTGCGAGTTCCCTCTCAAAGTGGGGTTTTAACGTCCAGCCAGTATTCACCGGTAACGATGCCGTCTCGTATCTTGAGAAATCGGGATATGATGTCGTACTGTTGGATTACCAGTTGCCGGATTTGGATGGGCTGTCCGTGGCCCGGCTCGTGCGCAGGACCCAGCCGGACACAGTGATCTTTCTCGTCACCGCGTTTCAGCTCAATGAGCTACCTGTCGACGCAGGATTGATCGACGACTATTTCAACAAACCATTGGATTTGCAGCAGATTCACCTGGCATTGAAGAACCTATCGAAGGCTCGGCGGCAAGGTGCTTGAAAAGCGCATCCCAGGCGTTCGGACAAGCTCAGCCTCCTACATTTAATCAACCACGTCGTTCACTGAAAGGAATGCGACATGAAGCTAAGGTCTTTTCATTTGATTTGCATGCTGGCCTTGATCGCTGTTATTGCTTCGGCAGCAAGCGCTCAGACCCACACCTATATCGGTGCGGAAAAGTGCGGCAAACTATGTCACAAGGTGCAGTTCACCTCGTGGTCCACCACAAAGCACGCGAAAGCCTTCGATTCTCTGAAGCCGGAGGACAGGGCGAAGAAGGAATGTGTCGATTGTCACGTCACGGGCGACCAAACGGATCTGCCGGGCGTCCAGTGCGAGGCGTGCCATGGTCCGGGATCCGATTACAAGGCAATCAATCTCATGAAGGATAAGCCGAAAGCCATCGCGGCTGGCCTCATCATCCCGACGGAAAAGAACTGCGTGACCTGCCACAACAAGAAGAGCCCTAATTTCAAAGGCTTCAGTTTTGCCGAGGCAGTCAAGAAAGTACACGAACACAAGAAACCGGCCTAGCTCAACAACAAATGACGAAGTACGAATGACGAATGACGAATGAAAATGCACGCCGCGCTATCTTCTATTCGTCATTCGTCGTTCGACATTCGTCATTTCCCAACCGGATCTTTCCCTCCTGGAAGATGTGAATCACCCTCAGACAACCTACTGATCGCCGACTGCTTTTGCACAGATCCCGGCTTACACAAGCAGACTTAGTCGCGATTGCAGATTTTTCACACCTTCCTGAGGTGAAATAAGGTAAAAGGATCCACTATCGAGGAGTTGAAATAAATGGAGAAACTGAGGTCTATCTGGCAGAACCCGCTGACCACCATGGGATTGACGGTGTCGACACTCGCGGTTCTGTTTTTCATAAGTTTCCAACTGCTCGAACTCTTCTCTCCTACAAGCAACCCCTACACGGGTCTGTGGACCTTCATGATCCTGCCTGCCATTCTGATCGTTGGATTGGTTCTGATTCCAATCGGCTGGATCACGGAGCGCCGCCGGAGACGAAGGCTGTTTCCCGACGTGAAGGAATACCCCCGTTTCCCGCAGATCGACCTCAACAATCCGCAGCATCGCAAGACGATCACCGTTATCGGCCTTGGAATCCTGGTGATCATCCCGCTCATCGGCGTGAGCAGCTATGAAGGCTATCACTACACCGATTCGACCCAGTTCTGCGGGCAGGTGTGCCACTCGGTCATGAGCCCCGAACACACGACCTATCTTAACTCTCCGCACGCGCGCGTGAGCTGCGCCGCCTGTCACATCGGACCAGGAGCGAGATGGTATGTCAAAGCGAAGATCAGCGGCGTGCGCCAAGTTATTGCAGTGACTTTTAACACCTACTCACGGCCTATACCAACACCCATCCAGAATTTGCGCCCGGCCCGCGAAACCTGCGAGGAGTGCCACTGGCCGGCGAAGTTTTATGGCGCACAACTCCGCACGCGAGTCCACTACGCACCGGACGAGAAAAACACACGCAGGGAAATCCGGGTACTTGTGAAAACCGGTGGAGCCGACTCATCCATGGGCCCGGCCGGCGGCATCCACTACCACATGGCTTTAAGCAACAAGATTGAGTACATCGCCACAGACCCCGAGCGCCAGGTCATCCCCTGGGTGCGTGAGACGGACCCTTCCGGAGTGCGCTCAGTGTTCCGCTCCGACGGCAAGACTTCCGAGGATCCGCAACCACCGGGCGAAGTGCGCACAATCGATTGCATTGATTGCCACAACCGGCCGACCCACATCATCCAGCCACCGGACCGAGCCGTAAACATCAGTCTCGAAACCGGGCGCTTGGATCGCACGCTGCCGTTTATGAAGAAAGTCGCCGTGGAGGCGATGACGGAGCCTTACACCAATGCCGAGGATGCCAACAGCAAGATCGGCAACTACATTCGCGATTTCTATCAGAAATACGACCCCAAGCTCGCCCAGACCCGCCAAAGCTCCATCAACCGAGCCATCGACGAAGTCCGCGCCATCTATCGGAGAAACTTCTTTCCCGAGATGAAGGTGGACTGGAGAACACATCCGGACAACATCGGCCACATGGTCTTCGATGGCTGCTACCGCTGCCACGACAACAAGCATGTGAGCAACGATAAGGGGGTCATCCGCAAGGACTGCACCGTCTGCCATGAGTTCCAGCTGCCGATTCCGGACGGGGTGCCCCCCGGGACTGCCAAACAGATAACGCCGGAACACCCCTACAAGCTGGAAGGAATTCACACCGAGCTGAAGTGCAGCTCCTGCCATACCGGCGGGCGAGCTCCCGAGCCTTCGTGTGCCGGATGCCACGTGACACAGAGTCTCTTCCGACAAGGAAAGAGCCCCGCTCTACCCGGCCTCAGCGGCACGCCTCCGACGGTGATGGCAAGCGTGCAATGCGAAAACTGTCACGACCTCAGCAAGCCGCAGACGGCCACCAATCTCTCCGCCCAGTGCGAGACATGTCATGACAAGGGCTATGGAGACATGCTGCAGCTGTGGAAGGACGATGCCAAGAACGCTCGGGTGAAAGCAAGCGCGGCCATCGACGAGCTGCGCAAATCGCTTGCAGGCCGTCCCACGAGGGGCGAGCAGACGGCCGCGCTCAAGGCGCTGGCAGACCAAATGCAGGCGGCCCTTGACCAGGTAGACAAGGCAGGCGCTCACCACAACACCGATTTCGCCGATGCGGTGTATCAACAGATCGTCAAGATGGCCGCCGACACCAAGAGGTCACCGCCTCCGCCGACGCAGGCAGACCAGAAGTAACACAACAGGCAGTAGGCAGCTGGCAGTATGCAGCCGGCAGTCAATGCCTAGTTGAGAAAGCGGCGCTCCGGCGTCGGACTGCCTGCTGCCGGCCGCCTGCTGCCTACTTTTAGGCGATACCCGACCTTAGATCGATATAGGTTTGCGTCCGACTGTCCCTCCACATCAATGCTCCCCCTGGCCGTTCGCCGGTTGCACTCCGCCACTGGCCGAAAACTGCGTGCGCCTCCGAACGCTCCTTTGTAATGTTGAGGCGAAGGGAAGATGTGCCAGGAGGATACGCAATGAGAGAGAGAATCTATAGCCCCGTCGACCCGTTGCTTCTCGGCGGTGCGGCCTTCGCTCTGTTCGGAAGCCTGTTCGCCTTTCACATGCTCGGCATCATGGACTTGCGCATTTTCTGGCACTGCTGGATGCTCCTGCTTGTCATAGTTGGCTGACAGGAGTTTAATGGCGCTCTAGGCGCAAAGGAGAGAATCTCGTGGAAAGCAAACCGACGGTCCGACCCACTCCCCAGTTGGTGCTCGGCATTCTAGTCATCGTGCTGGGTGTTCTTTTCACGCTCGACAACATAGGTGTCCTCTACGCCAGGGATTACCTGCGCCTCTGGCCGGTTCTCCTGATCATTTTCGGGCTGACGAAGCTTTCGCAACCAGGAGAGCCCCCATCCCGCTTCCTTGGTCTGATGTTTGCAGCGTTGGGTGTCCTCCTCCTGCTCAACAATTTGGACCTGCTCCATTTCAGAATGTGGGATCTCTGGCCTCTGGTCCTGGTGTTTCTCGGAGTCGCGATGATTTGGCAGGTCATCCGGCGGGGGAGGGGTCTCCCCGAAGACCACAGCCCATCGCTTTCAGCCCTCGCAATTATGGGCGGTGTCCAGCGCAACTGCTCTTCTCAGGATTTCCGCGGCGGCGAGCTCACGGCGATCATGGGCGGGTGCGAGATCGACTTGCGCGAAGCGACCATGCAAGCCGACGAAGCAGTGCTTCACACCTTCGCCTTTTGGGGTGGCATCGAGATTAAGGTGCCGGAAGATTGGACGGTAATCGTTGAGGGGTTTCCCTTCCTAGGCGGGTTTGAGGAGCGGACCCATCCTCCAAAGGAGGGCCCGAGGAAAAACCTTCGAATCAAGGGCCTTGCCATCATGGGGGGCGTCGAGATCCGTAACTGAGAAATGCACCCCATACTCGCACGGAAGAGAAACCTGGCCCTATACCTGGTTGCCTGGTCTCCAATTGCAGGCCTGCTGACCGCACTGCTCGTCTATTCCGGACACCTTGGATGGGGTCCCGCGCTCGCTCTCGCGGCGCCTTTGGTTCTCCTCTATGCCTTCATTTGCCTCGCCGGCTGGTATCTCTGCAAATCCTTCCCTCTTCAAAACACAGGTCTTATCCGGCTCATGGGCGTCTATGCTCTTGCCGCGTTCCTTTCCAGCTCGATATGGGTCTTTATCGGAAGGGGCTGGGTCAACGCGTTAGCTTCCCTTCCGGCCACCGCTGAACTGTACGGCCGCTACTCCGAGCTCGTTCCTCTGCTTCTGGGCGTAGGGTCTCTGTTGTTTGGACTGGCCATTGCCGTCCACTACCTCATGAGCAGCTTCGAAACCTCGCGGGAAGCGGAGAGGCGGGCCCTCGAACTTCAGATCCTTGCCCGAGAAGCGGAACTAAAGGCGCTTAAAGCTCAAATCGATCCGCATTTTCTTTTCAACAGCTTAAACTCCATAAGCGCCTTGACAGCCATGGACCCGGCAAAAGCAAGGAAGATGTGTCTCCTGCTGGCGGAGTTCCTCAGAAAAAGCCTTGCGCTTGGCGCCAAGAGGTTCATTCCGCTGGAAGAGGAAATCTCCCTAGCTTCGAGTTACCTTTCGGTCGAGCAGGTGCGCCTGGGATCGCGCCTCGGCGTCGAGGAAGACATTGAAGAAGCAAGCAAGAGCTGCCGAATGCCACCCCTGTTGCTCCAGCCTCTGGTGGAGAACGCCGTGCATCATGGCATTTCAGGTTTGCTGGAAGGAGGCACCATTCGAATTCAGACCAGGAGGCGCGGCGACCGTTTGAATATTGTGATCGAGAATCCTGTCGATGCGGATACCCCATCAAACAGGGGAAAGGGAATCGGTCTGGAGAATGTGCGCAATCGGCTGCTAACGCATTACGGGTCCGAGGCACGCCTGGAACTGGAAAAGAGCGAGCGTTGCTTCCACGTGCAGATATCGCTGCCGGTTGCAGTCCCGGAAGAGGAGTAGGGCTACGAAGAGCTAGATGACACCACCAAGACCACCAAGTTTCCATGATCCTGCGGCTCACCACCAGGAATGAAAATGGGAACGGTCACATTACTGCACGATGGGATAATGAATGACGAATTACGAATGACGAATACATCAGCGGTTGTTTTTGTTCGTCATTCGTCATTCGTCATTTTTAACCTCAGTAAGGTGCCTGCTCGGCTTTTTTCATAGGAGGACACCAAGAAAAAGTCATAGTGTCCTTGGTGGTCTTGGTGTCTTGGTGGTGTCATTTTGAGGAGGGAAACACATGCAAAGGCTTTCGGTGGTGATCGTGGATGACGAGGAGTTGGCCAGGGGAGTCCTGCGCGAGTATCTTTCCCAGGATCCGGATCTCCAAATCGTCGCGGAGTGCTCTAATGGCTTCGAAGCCGTCAAGGCCATCAGCGAGAAGAAACCCGACCTGCTCTTCCTCGATATCCAGATGCCCAAGCTCAACGGGTTTGAGGTCCTAGAGTTGATCGAAGGGAATCTCGCGGTCGTTTTCGTGACTGCTTACGATCAGTACGCACTGCGCGCCTTCGAGGTTCATGCCGTGGATTACCTGCTCAAACCTTTCAGCGCCGAGCGCCTTGCTGCGGCTCTCGCCCGCGTGCGCGAGCGCCTGAAGCACAAGGAGCCGGCGAAGTATTCGGAGCTGCTCGCAGAGACAAAGAAGCGGACCAAGCCCCTGGAGAGAGTTATCGTTCGCGACGGATCCCGAGTCCACGTAATCCCCGTGGGCAAAATCGACTACGTCGAAGCGCAGGATGACTATGTATGTTTCAAGTCCGGGGGAAAGAATTATCTGAAGCAGGAGACGCTCGCGGATCTCGAAGAACTGCTTGATCCGGAACGATTTATACGCATCCACCGCTCCTACATACTGAACATTGAGCGGCTGGTCAAGCTGGAGCTCTATGCCAAGGACAGCCGGGTTGCCATCCTGACCGACGGCACCCAGCTGCCAGTAAGCCGCTCGGGATACGCCCGCCTCAAACCGCTCCTCTAAAGAAGCAGGTTGTTGCTGACATACCCGAACTAAGGGCTCGCGCAAGAATTACTTGGCATTTTGCTGCTGGCCCCCAGGCCCGCTGGCGAGACGCGAGCGACGAGCTATACCCGAGGTGGTATGTGAGGAGCGAGCAACAAAGCCAGCGGGCCTGCGGGCCGCAGCCTGAAAGGGCGCGGCGGCGGGTGGGCATCTGCTTCGTTGCCGCTCCTCGACGATGTACACCGACATCGCCTGCGTCGCGGCGCCTCGCATCTGCCCACCCGGCGCTCGCGCCAAAATGCCAATTAATTCTTGCGCGAGCCCTAAG
>Ga0315279_10000741_pt1 | contig 60230 bp, 39 predicted proteins | sample YL17G06_20_MG_FD_203694 | JGI IMG/M metagenome (GOLD analysis project Ga0315279, IMG submission 203694) | Sediment microbial communities from Yellowstone Lake, YNP, Wyoming, USA - YL17G06_20 | ecosystem: Environmental > Aquatic > Freshwater > Lake > Sediment | place: USA: Wyoming | collected...
TCGGGTACCGTCCCCCCGGTCATACGCCGCTACAATCCGTTCTCGCAAATCTTTCGATATCGTAGCCATGCACTCCTTATAGCACATCGGCTACGAAAAGGCTACAGTTTTATTTAAAACGCTCTAATCGCGAATTACAGCTCCAATTGGGATTTTTGCCAGACCGGAACCGATTGGCCCGAGTGGCGCGGGGTCCGGTCAGAGCGCCACACCTATGTGCGCTGGCTGAGCGGAAAAGAAGAGCTGTATGACAACGACTCGGACCGATATCAACTCGAGAACCTTGCGATGGCAAGCGGGTCCGAAAGCCTGCTCCGGCGTCTGCGGAAACGAATGGAAACGCTGCTGGTGGAAGCTGACGACGCCTTCCTCCCAGGGAATGCGTACGCGGATTGGTTTGATGAGGAGCGCAACCTTATTCGCACGGCCCTCGGTCCGGTTCCGGCTGTAAAGTGACAGAGAACCATCGCACGGCAACAAACCGGCCAACAGGAATACAGGCAGCTACTTGAGAGCGATGTATCAGGCCCAATGCCGCAAGGCTGAAGGGGGCCTGTCCGCGCTTGCCCTTTTGTTCAATGAGCATTCTGCGTTTCGCGGCCAGCATGCTGCTTCAGTCTGGTCTCTTCATCCTGGCCATCGCGACGTTCAGAATCAGCGCCCCCAACAGAATGAGACCGCTTATGAACTCTTTCATGTAAATGTTGATGTTTACGTGGTTGAGGCCATTATGGAGCACGCCCAGTGTCAGCAGTCCCACAAGGGTGTTGGGGATGCCGCCGCGGCCTCCGAATAGGGACGTTCCGCCGAGCACGACCGCCGAGATACAGTCGATCAACATACCCTCGAGACCTTCCGCCTGGGCGCTACCCATCCTGCCGATCATTGTAATGCCCGAGATACCGGCCGTGGCACCGCAAACCGAAAGGCAGGCGGCCGTTATGGCCCGGACGTTAATGCCTGCCAGTTCGGCCGCCTGTCGATTCCCGCCCACCATGTAGACGTACCTGCCAAAACGCGTCCAATGAAGCACAAAGAAACCCAGCGCCAAGGAAAGCGCGGCCAGAAGACAGATATTGGGAACCGCAAAACCGGCCAAGGACACTGAACCCGTCCCAAGCCGTTGAAGCGCCGGAGGTATCTGGAAAATCGGCGCCCCCTTGGTGATGCGAAGCGCGAGCCCTTTGGTTATGAGGAACATCGCCAGCGTAACCATAAAGGAAGGCAAGCCCAGCCAGGCCGTGCAGAGTCCGTTCACAGTCCCGAGCAACGCCGATGACAGTATCGCCGCAAGTATCGGAATTCCCTGTCGGAACGTGTCCGGCATATTGGGAGCAACCCGCACCAGCAGCACGTATAAAAACGCCGCCAGCACCCCTGAGAACGTGGCCATGAATGCGATACTCAGATCGATCTCCGAGCACAACAGCACGAACGTTATGCCGACGGACATGATGGCTAGGGCCGAGTTTTGCTGCAGGACGTTCAGGATATTGTCGCGCGTCAGAAATGTCCTGCCGATCACTGAGAAGAAGATCGTGAGTCCGAGGAGTGTGATGACAGGCGCAAGGGTTCCGATTCTTTGAATGTATCTCCGTCCGAGAGTTTCGGTACTCATCAGGTCTTGACCCTTACATAGACTTCGTGAAAACAGGCAACGTGTGCACAAGGGCGCATCTCTCCGATCAGACACACCTCATGATCGTCTCCTTTGTGACAGCTTGCTCCGCGAACTCCGCGACTATACGCCCCTTGGAGAACACCAGGATACGGTCGCAACTGGCAATGAGCGTTTCGGGTTCGGACGAGACCAACAGCACGGACGTCGGCCCCTGCTTCAAGTCCCGCACGATACGAATCACCTCCTCCTTCGCGGCCACGTCCATCCCGCGCGTCGGCTCATTCAAAATGAGCAGGCGGATTGGGCGGACAAGCCATCGGGCGAGCGCGACTTTCTGCTGGTTGCCGCCGCTGAGCGTCCTCAGCGCAACCAGGCTTGACCGCGCCTTGACTCCGAGGCGTTGAATCATGGCATCCGATATCCCGATTTCGGCCTTGGCGTTAAGTAACAGCGGCATCAGTGACTTTAGGAACGTTATAGTGATGTTCTTGTAGATTTCCGATTCCGGAAAGAGTGAGGTCCTTCGATCCGAGGAAACGTATGCAATTCCCCTGGACTTTGCAGTGTAAGGCCGGAAATGTTTCAGTGGTTTTCCGTCGAGTACGATCCGGCCCTCATCGAGCGGCTTCAAACCGTAGATGCACTCGGCGATCAGGGTGTGCCCGGCGCCCAGTGCTCCATACAAGCCGAGAATCTCGCCTTCACGCACGAAAAGGTCTGCGTCAATAAGCCGCGTGCCCCTGTTCCCGCCAGTCACTTCAAGAACCTTGGGACGCGTGTTGTCGCTCCGCAAAAACACACCCTCATGGCCTTCTTCAAGCATATGGGCTTCATCCCCGAGCATGTACCTGATCATGTCGTGCTTGCTCGAGTCCGCGGCGACGAGCGTTGCAACGCCTTTACCGTTTCGCAGTACCGTAATCCGGTCGCAGATGGCCATCACGTCATCCAGAAAATGGCTGATGAAAATGATGCTCTTCCCCATATCCTTCAGCCTTCGTACGATCCGGAAAAACTGTTGCACTTCGGAAGGCGACAATGCGCTCGTGGGCTCGTCCATGATCAGAATATCGCCCCCGCCATGGGTCACGCGCGCGATCTCTATGATCTGTTGAAGCCCCAGGGGCAAGTCGTCGAACGGCGCCTGGACGTCGATATTGATGCCCAGTTCAGCGAGGAGGGCCTCTGCGCGACGGCGCAATTCACCCCAATTCAGAATACCGCATCGCCTGTAAGGCGCCTCTGCGAGGAACAGGTTCTCGGCAACACTCAAGGCGCCAACGGAACTGAGTTCCTGGTAGATCATGCTGATGCCGTGAGCTCTCGCCGATCTCGGAGAGGAAAACCGCACCGCTTGGCCTCGCAGCCACATCTCTCCCTCATAGCGGGTGTGGACTCCCGCCAGGATTTTCATCAGCGTGCTCTTGCCGGCGCCGTTCTCTCCGACGAGGCCAAGCACTTCCCCGGCACGAAGCTGAAAGTCAACCCTATCGAGGGCCTTAGCGCCGCCGAATGCCTTCGATATGCTCCGCAGATCAAGCAGGAGACCTTCTTTCTCGCCGTCCACCGGTGTACTGTCCCTAGATCAGGTTGTTCCGCATTGCGTAGAGGTAACTCGCAGCGTTTTGTTTCGTCACAACCGGGTTATCAATGTAGATCTCCGCGGGCACATCGGCCTTCTTTTGTCCATAGGCACAGGCGAAATAACCGACCATAAGAGCCGTCCAGTGAATCCTCCCCGCTGGATTCATGACCGAGACAACGAGGTCGCCATTGAGAACGCCGTTGATACCCATCTCCTGGGCATCGATGCTCGTAAACAGGATATTTCGTTGCTTGCCCGACCGTTTCACCGCCTGTACAGCGGCCATGGCCATATCGTCATTGTGGAGGAAGGCGCCGTCGATCTGTTCATGCTTCACAAGCAAGTCGTCCCAGATTTTCCCAACCTTGTTGATGTCCCAGTCTCCGGGCTGTTCGTCCAACACCTGGATTTCAGGGTATCTGCCGATGACATTGTGGAAGCCTTTCGCACGCAAGCGTGCACCGGAGTGGGCGAGGGCGCCTTGCGTGTGCACGACCTTGCCCTTGTACCCCAAAGCTTTTACGAGAGCCTCGGTGGCCTGTTCTCCCTGCTTTTCGTGGTCGGGCGTAACGAACGTCCAAAGCCCGATGTCTTCACCTTCGGGAACAATTCGCGTGTCCATATCTATGACCGGGATGCCGCGGTCTATGAGTTGGCGAACGGGCTTCTCCAGTGTCTTGATCCCATAGGCCTGGATAGCCACGAAATCCCAGTCTTTCGTCGATATGTCCTCGACATCAAGAAGCTGCTTGTCTATGCTGAACTGCGAGTCGTAGACGACCACATCGATGCCTAACCAATCGCCCCAACGCTTTGCCGTTTCCATTCCGTGCGTACACCACGTCGCTTTCAACCCCGCATTCGAGAAGGCGGCTCGAAACCGCCGTTTCGAATCGCCTCCCAGCGAAGGAACTGGAACTGCCTCGCAACCGGCAAGCGCTGCAAGCCCCGTCGCGCCTGCGGAGGAAGTTACCCACTCGAGGAAAGACCTGCGCGATGCATTTGCTTCCATGCGGAAATCTCCTTGTTGTCGATCAATTCCCCAACCACGCTCCTGAGACCGTTCTGAGGGAGTCGTCTTTCCATGTTTTCGGGCGTGCACTGAATGCAGCGGGCTTCGGCCAGATGGCCGAACAAGACAGAACAATCAACGTCTCACCCCTCTGCTTTGAAAAACGGCATTCCGCGTTCGAGCTCAATGGAAGAGTGGGAGCGAACAATCAACGCTCAATAGTGTAAACGTTTGCATTCTATCCGCGGCCCTTACGTTTGTCAACGACGCGACATGCCGCATCGCCCGTCGCAGAGTGCCGTCACCGGCCCAGGCATCAGACAAAGACGTGCTTGCGTGAACGGCTCAACCTTTACGCACACGAGCCGTCACACGCCACCCACATTTATCCAGACGTTCCCCAGGATCCCCGATTCGGCCGGTAGCTTTCCAGCTTCGGGCATCTCGAACAGGTTGCTGAGGGTGTTTGTCACACGGATGGTCAGCTCATTGGTCCCGGGTATGCACATCGCCTTTATGTCAAATACGTACGGAGGCCAGAGCCTGACCCCCACCCTTTTGCCGTTGACCCATAGTTCAGCGACGGACTCAACATGGTCACAGGATAGCTGGATGCATGTCGCCTGAGAAGCCTCGTCGGGCAGAGCGAAGACGGCGCGGTACTCCGCCGTTCCGGAGAAATCCGGGAACCCCTGCGCGGTCCAGGAACCGTTCTTGATTTGGCAGGAATTCCCCTGAACCAACCGGCGCTGAGCATCCACACGAAAATCGCCCCGCAACGCCATAAAGGGCGGAACATGCGGGGCCTGGTAGTCCGGGAACGCGGAACGCAGCAGCACGACGTTTCGTCCCACGCGCGCCAGAGGCGCAATGTCGTCCACAAGATTCGAGCCGTCCCAAACGAATTCCTTTGCACCAGGCGGCAGGGCGATGCCGTTAATCGACATCTCAAGCGGCTCAAGCTCCTCGCTAATCAGTTGAAGTGCGGGCGGCATTTCGGCGATTGTGAACGTCGCGCTTGCCCAGTATCTGCGCCCTTTCCACGACTGAAAGCCATCCTTTGACAGTTCGTGAATGAGCCGGTTCAAGTCGCATTTTTCCCATGCGGGATCATCGGGTGCCGGCGGGGCGTCAGCGAAACAGATCCGGTACTCCAGTCGCATCAGATTGCCGCCCAGCGGCCGGAACTGCCACTCCTGCGGCCCGGCAAACGGGCGATACCCGCACTCCTGTGTCGGTTTTGGCGACGCGGCCTCAGAATGAAGCACCTGAACGAAGAACGAATCGTACGCCCCGATTTGCAGAGGTATTTGGCTCATGCTGTTGTCGTTGGTGGACGCGATTGTGCGGATTTCGCCCGAAAACGGCTCCAGCCGAAGCACCGCGCCGTGCGCTCGCGTCACAAGCTGCGCCATAAACGCCTCCTCGGAAAGATTGACGATATGGAACTGCTCCCGATCCGGCAGCGAACGATGCATGACGCGGAGCTGGGGGTGGATCTCGCGGAAATGGAACGCTGGAGGACAGTCGGTCAGAGCGGTCAACAGGGCCTCGCGAAGAGAGGCTCCGTCAGGACGGGAGACGTCACCGCTAACAAGAAATGCATTACGCCCCAACCTCTTTGCCGGTTCCCTTTCCGTCCCGCGCGCACCGGCACATGCCTTCTGAAATCCGCCATGACTGAGCTCGAGTGCCCGGCCCAGCAAAACCGCTATATCGCCTGCGTCCGGAGACTGATATGGCAATCCGTTTATGAACAGTACTGAGATGCCGCCTGTAATACATGCCGCAACTTTATCAAGACACGCGCCATCGAGACACGTCACCGCAGGCAGGACAAGAGCACTATACGGCCGTTCGCCGAGCCACAGTACGCCCTTCTCAACACGGGCCTGGGCGAAGTCCGTCTCGAACACGTAGTCGAAATCACGTTGGACCTGCAACAAGGCGTTTGTGGTGGCCACAAGCGTAACATCGAGGGCCTTGAGTGCAGGTGTGAGAAGGCGCCCATGGGTAGCCTCAGTTCGAACGGTGTTGAGGGGAAAGAGGACGGCCACGGGCGTCTGCAATTCCCCCTGAGTGTTCAATGCACATACACGCGCCACGTATAGGCCGAAGTCTCCATAGTATTTCCAGTCAGGACGCTGGAACAGGTGTGAAGGCGGATACGAGCCTCCCGGAAGTTTGCGAAACCCGGCGATGCTGTAGTACCCGCCCATGCACATCAGCCAGTTCGTGCCGAGCACACTCTCCCAGTCGAAAACACGCTTCATATCCCCAAGGCTCAGGCCCCAACCGCTGCCTGTATATGCCTCGCAGAGTAGCCTGCGGGCATCCGCGGCGTGGGCCACACTGGCCCCAAACTTCGGGGCCATTGAAGCCCTGTCCTCGTGCATCGACGTCTTCGAGAATATGCTGTCGGTCCCAGGCAGGGCGAAGGACTTCAGGGCTTGCGCCGGATCGCCCACGGTCAACGCGGAAAGAACAATCTCTTCTTCCCCCAGCAAGTGCCCGGTCAGTTGGACGCCGTGTTCTTGGCACCATCTCGCTACGGGCTTGAAGTAGCTGTCCACAATGCAATTGCTCACGAACCGCCAATAATCGATGCGCGTCTTTACGAAGTCTCCCTTATCAATGAATAGCTCTTCGATGTGCGGACGCAGGTCATAGCCATTGGCCAGTTCAAAACGAGCAAGAAAGTCTGGCGTCCACGGAAGAGACGCAGGAGCATCAAGAGGAGAAGCGTCACGCCCTGGATCACGTACCGGTGCGGCCACTTCGTCCGTGAACAAATACCTTATTGTCTGACCGAAGTGCTGCCCGAGTTCGGCGGCGTATCGGTCGTGTGTAGCGCGAATGAATTCCTGAACGGCCTGAGGGTTGAGCAGGTCCAGGTATCCTTCCTGATTCCAACAGAAAGGCGACCACATGCCGGAAGGCAGAACGCCGCGCGTCAAGTTCTCCTGAATGATCAAGAGGGTGCCGCGTGTGCTGGGTGGAAGGCGCCAAGCGATGCCTTCACCACCATCGCTTCCTTTGACCACCTCCCACTTCACTGGAACACTCTTCTGGTCCGTTGTCAGGGACACAGTGACGACAGTTCCGAGGCTGGGAACCGTGCCTGCTGGAGTGATGGAAGCATCCCGGCGGAACACTGTCAACTCGCGGGCGCGAAACTCAGGGTGGTCCCTGATCACGGACCCGCCCGCCGTGCCGCTTGGCCAGTTATACTCATCGTATATGTTCATGTGCATGCCGCGAGATGCCGCTTCCTCGGCCGCTGAACGCATGAGACTGAAATGCTTCTCGGACAGATAGTCGAGACCGAATCCGAACATGGGATGGATGAAGAAGCTTGGGATATGGGCGGCGTCCATTGCGGAGATCTGCGCTTTCACTTCCTGCTCACGGATATCGCCGTTCCAAAACCACATGAGAGTTGGATAGAAGTCCCCGGGAGGGGCCTGGAAAAGGGAAAGTATGTCCGGCAAAGCGTCGCTCGATGAGTTGACCATTTCAGTTGCTCCCGATGTCAAACATGCCCTGCCTGCAAGGAAACTCATGATGGCAAGTAAACCTCCCATGGAATGCCGAGCGCTCCCCGCACGGCGGAACTGTGTTGACTCAAGCTCAGAGTTCATCTTGCTCCCTCCGGGATGGGTCGGCGAACTCGTATGAGGAACAACCTGAATCCTCGGAGCGCGCCGATCGGGCACAGCGTACAGCACCAGCCTTGCGGGCCGTGGGAAAACGATTGGGAATTGGATCACTTGGGGGACGGCGCGCGGGACTCCCCAGTCGATTCGTCGAAGAAGCCGTTTTGCCGCGCCAGCTTGTCGAGAATCTTCAGATTCTCGTCAAGTAATCTGTGCGCATCTTCTTTTTTGCCTTCTTTCAAGAGCTGCTGGCTCTGCATCTCGCGTTGGATAAACGCGTCCCATCCGTCGTACGGAACGGCGGCCCATCCTAGACTACGGCCCAGTTCCGCCATGACCGTGTGCCGCTCTTCGTGATTGTCATCGTTCGTTGGATTGGATTCGACCTCCCTGCACACCTCGGCGATGCGAAAGCGGTCAAACCGCTTTGCCATGAACTCCCTCGGAACCGTGAAGCCAAGGACCGAGGCCATGAAATCGGGCCAGTAGGTGACGCCGTCCTTGGTGAACACCCCGTCGAAGGTCAGGGGTGATTTCCCCGCCACGAGACACCAGAAATACCAGCCAATGCGGTGCTTGCGGAACACCCGGAAAGTCATCTCGGGGTCCTGGCCTCCACTATTCGGCACCGTCTCAGTGATCAGGACGGCTTTATCCCGCGCGAGTTTCCTCGCGGCCTCGATCTCGATGTCAAATGCCTTCTCGAACGGCTGGTAATTGTGGTAAGTCACGACGTCCACATGGTCCCACACCCAGGGGATATGCGAATGATGACCCACGCCTACCGTTACCGGATGCGTATCGTCAATCTTCCTCACATAATCACAGAAGTGCCTTGTGAAGTCCCACGCGGCCTGCGGATCCTTGCCCAGGACTTCGGGCGCCCCAAGGGAACTGGGTTCGTTCATCACATCCCAGAACAGAATGAGCGGGTCGCCGACATGACAGGTCACAACGTCATTCACATACTGCTCCAACTTCGGCCAATTCTCTTTGACCATGCGTTTCGGGCCCGGATTTGCCACCCAAGCGGCTGCGTCCTCGGTCGGGTCCGCGCCAAAACAACCGTCGAAGAGCACGATCATCGGTCTGATGGAATGTCTTTGACAGCGGGAAAGGAAATCCTCATAGTTGCCGAGGAAACGTGTCCGATCTTGTTCATAGGCGAAGTATTGAAGCCAGACCCGCAAGGTGTTGAGCCCCAAACGGGCAGCCATTTCGAGCTCCCGCTCGACCGTCTCGGGCTCATATTTGACCCACTGCTCAACGGTGGTGACGGAATAGCTAGGCACGTAATTGGCCCCACGAACCCACGCGAAATCGTCTCCGACCCACCACCGCGCTCTCGATCTTCCTTCCGTCACGTGATTCTCCTCTCCGGTAATGACCAATGGAGTGCATGCCAGAGCCGCCGCCATCAGTGCTCGACACCACCATTTTGCTGTACTCACTCTTAAACGTCCTCGTCTGCCGCTTTCGGAAGTATGATGCCCTTCCGCTGGGAAAACCCTCGCAACGCGGGTTGCTGGATTATTGCATAGGGGTGGTTATAAAGTCCAGGTTAAACGTTTACACCTATACTTTTCAGATTACCTCACGAGCACAAACCAGGGCTTGATCGCGAGCTTTGGAGAACACTCTAGTGACACCCAGAGAGACGATGTTGGCGGCCATGGCGTACGAGAACCCGCCTCATGTGCCCTATGAACCGCACCTGCCGTGGGAGTATCTTCACGGCATCCACTCCGAAGAGACGCTCGAGCCGCTGCGTGAAGCGGAAAGACACGCGCCGGCTTATATTCAGACGATTATGCCGGGCCCACCCACAGTCTGGAAGCCGGCTTCGACCCTGCCGCAAGGCTACATCGAGACTGAATGGGGAGCCGTCGGACGCTTGCATCTGCCGTACATCACCTACTCACCTCTGGCGGGGGGCTGGAATCTCCTTGATAGCTACAACTTCCCGGATCCCTATGCCACAGGGAGGTTCAACGGCCTTCGGGAATTGGCCGATGAGAGTCGGAAAGCGAAGTATCTGCGGGGTTGGGCATTCTCGGCTTTGTGGGAGCACGTTTGGATGCTGCGCGGATATGAGAACGCCTTGCTGGACATGTACGAGCATCCGGACGAGTTCGCGCTGCTCTGCGAGCATATCGCAACGTACCAGGTTGGCATGATGGAGCAATTTCACAGGGTCGGAGTGGATGGAATTCACTTTACTGATGATTTAGGCACGCAGCAGGACTTGATGATGCCGCCCGAGGTCTGGCGAAAGCTCCTGAAACCCCACTATGCGAGGATCTTCGAGGCAGCACGCGCAAATGGAACGGACGTCTGGTTTCATTCCGACGGAAATATCCGGTCCGTCATCGGGGATCTCCTTGATATAGGCGTTAGAGTTCTGAACCCGATACAGCCCGGACCTATGGATATAGACGAATTGGTTGGGACATTCGGGCGTCGCCTGCGATATTCCGGAGGGATAGATGTACAGCAACTCTTGCCGTTCGGGACACCGGAGGCGGTTCGCGCCGCCGTCAAACACTGGTGCGCCTTATCAGGGTCGCTTGGAGGCGGCATGTTCATCGCGCCCACGAACCTGATCACGCCCGAAACCCCGCTTCCCAATATCCTCGCGTATCTTGAGGCCTGCGAGGAACACTGCTGACTCACGACAGGGCTTGTTTCAACCCGACCGGATTCAGGTCCAAACGCTGCGCGTCATTCCGTCACAAGCTTCCCGAAGGCGCGCCGGGCCGTTCGCCATGGACAACGTCGCAGAAAGCATGCACGTTCTTCACGATGTCAATTCCATAAACGGACTTGTTGGCCGACAGGACACACTCCGCCCACGCGGCGGGAAGCTTGCTGAATCCCGCCAGAGCCCCCGCCAGCGCGCCGGCAACATAGCCCGTGCAGTCGTTGTCGCGGAAGTGAACCAGGTTTCCATCGGCGTCTACGTTGCGATGATTCGCCGCTATCAAAATGGCCTCGCGCGGGTCGCCTTTCGCGAACGCGTTGGCCGCGAAGCACACCGTGAGTGTGTCGATAGGATCGAAAACATGCAGCGGCATAAGCTTGCGCGATAGCAGGACCGACAACTCGCGGGCATCCCCCGCCTGTTCAGCCAGTTCCTGTGCGGTAGCGGCGGCCCGGTTGAGTGGTTCGTTGAACGGACTCGCACTGAATTGAAACGGGTCAAGCGTACTCAGTTCCCGGAGTATTACGGCCATGTCTTGAACGCCGCCGAGCGCCATGCTCACGGCAGCGGCGTGAAGTCCACATGCCTCTTTCGCGTATCCAACGTCGAAGTAAGACAATTCAAACGCCTTCTTGTAAGCCTCGATGGAACGGCCCGCAAACAGACAACCGGCGCACGCAAGGCTCAGGAGACCTATCAACGTCGGGAACCGGCAGCCGAAACTGCGCTCTCGCAGAGCATAAAGCGGCGCGCCGGGGTGCAAGTCGCACGGCATCCCCAAACACGCGCAACTCACTCCATAGAAATCCCGCAGATGCGCCCGCGCCAGATCAACGTGCTGGGAGTGGTAGTATCGTTCCGGATGCTGATAGCGAAGAATGTACGACATAGCGAGGCGTTGCGGCGAGATCTCTGCCCCGTGTTCGATAACCGTTTCGAGGAAGATGTGATTCATGCGCGTGTCATCCGTCCCCAGACCCTTGGGCGCATTCGCACACCAGACGCCATAGGCGCCAAACCCGGGACCGTAATCCCACAAATCGTCAATCCAGTCCGTCCCGGTTCTCCCGATAATGTGTTCTCGAGAACACCCTTCGAACGCGCCGCCCAGAGCATCGCCAATCGTCGCGCCTACTACGGCGCCGAGAATGCGGTCATCGAGTTCCTGCCTGGTCATGTTTTGTGGTTCACCTCCCCGCCCTGTTGTGGTTGGTTTGACAACCCAAAACCGCGTGTGTATCTTACGCAAACGTTTACACCATGCCTGTGATGGGTGTCAAGCCGCATCGATCCCGAGGTGGTGAATCGTATGGAATGACCGGCGCGGCGCCGTTGCGGAAGCCGTCTGTGAGAGGAGAGAGGGTAATGTTCACTGCGATCATGCTCGTAATTCTGTCCGTTGTTCTGCTAACAGGCGCGCGTGCGTGTTTTGCTGGGGAAACGGCGAAGATCCAGGTGGACGCATGCACTTCCCTCGGTGAGATAAGCCCGCTGATCTACGGTCAGTTCCTGGAACACATCTGCCATTCGACGGACCTCGGCCTTCATGCGGAAATGTTGACTGAGCGCAGCTTCGAGTATCGCGGCGTTCCATACGAGAAACCGGCCCTCGGCAATGTCCATATCATCGGGAACATGTGGGAGGTTGACGATGGAAAGGCCGTGTCGAGTCTAGTGGCCGGCGGCGCAGCGCTTTTCGCGGGCGAGGCAACATTGACCGATTACGACCTAGAGGTATCAGCGCGCACGACGACGAAGTGCGGAGCACTCTGGGTCGCCTTTCGTGTTCGTGACCTGCAGGAGAGTTACCTGTGGGAGGTGGGCGGGACTTACGGAGGGATGAGCACGTTGGCTTCGCGCAAAAACGGCGTCACCCGCAACATCGCGCAAGTGCCTCTTCCCGGCGAGCCGGACGATTGGCGAAACGCCCGCGTCGAGGTGCGCGGAACGCATATAGTGTGCAAGCTGGATGGTCGCGTGCTCCACGACGTGGACGATTCCGATCATCCGGCAGGCATGGCGGGGCTCGCGTTTGTGGCAACGTCCGGCGAGGTCCGCGAATTCAAGCTCAGCGCGCCTGCCGGCGACATCCTGTATCAGATCCCTCTCGAGAAAAAACCTTCCGGCCAGCCGCAAAGGAATGACGTAGGGAAGGGCTGGGATCCCGTGGGATTCGAAACCGGCGCGGTTGAAGCCGTGCGCGATACGGAGCATCCCTTTAACAGCCGGTATTCCCTGCGTCTCACGTTATCGTCCAGTTCCGTCGCGCCTGCGGGCGTACAGCAACGTAACCTCCCCGCGACACGGGATACCGAGTACCGGGGCTATGTCTACCTGCGCTGCCGTGACTTTTCGGGGCGGGGAGAGGTCGTCTGGCGCAACGCGGATGGCTCGAAGATCTACGCGCGGGCCCCTCTGGCGTGTTCCGGTAAAGAGTGGCGTCAGGTTCCCTTTACGCTACGGCCAGACTCCACGGATCCGGATGCCGCGATAGCCTTTCTGTTCGAGGGACACGGTACGGTGTGGTTGGATCAAGCATCGTTGATGCCCGCCTCGACGAATCCGCGTTTGCCTTTCCGGCAAGACTTGCTCGAGGCCGTTGCCGCCTTGAAACCGTCAATTATTCGGTATCCCGGCGGCTGCTTCGCGTCGATCTACGACTGGCGGGACGGTGTCGGACCGGTGGACGAGCGCCGCGCAATGCCGATTTTCGATTGGGCCGGCGTGGGAGGCCTGGATCCAAACCATTTCGGCACCGATGAGTTCATCGCGTTGTGTAGGAAGGTGGGCGCGGAACCATTCCTCGTAACGAACCTGGCGCTCGGCCCCAAATGCGCCGCGCAGTGGGTCGAGTACTGCAATGGAGACGTTACAACACCGATGGGCTCCTTGCGCGCCCGAAACGGCCACCCGGAACCTTACCATGTCAAGTACTGGAGCATCGATAACGAGCTTTGGCTATTGGACAGCCGTCACTACGGCCGCATGGCGCGCGAGAGCGTAGAGGCCATGCGCCAGGTCGATCCGAGCCTTGTGTTCTGGCTCGTGGGATGCTTCATGGGGATTGAAGCGTTCAATGAGGGGGTGCTTCACGAAGTGGGGGAGTACTGTGACTATCTCAGCATCCACTACTACGGCGAAGGGCCCTACGAAAAGGTCTGCGCCTCGAATCTGCCGCTCGAGGACTGGTTCCTGAAGCTCGAGAGGCAGGTGAAGGAACTGATCCCGGGCAAGAAAGTCCTTCTCGCATTTGACGAATGGAATCCGGGGGGGACGGAATTCTACTTCGGTCTTGCCTCGGCCGCGTTCCTCAACAGTATGGAACGCAATAATCAGATCGTGGGGATGAGTGCGCCCGCTCTCTTCCTTCGGAACCGCAAACTGTCGACGAAATGGGACAACGCCCTAATCCAGTTTGACCAGACGAGGCATTACGTCACCCCGACGTACCTCGCCGTCAGGATGTACTCCGAGAATTATGCGCCGGAGCGTATCGCCTCTACCGTCGAGTGCGGCGGGTACGCGCTCGAGGGGCAGGAAAAGCCGATACCCTATCTTGATGCAGTGGCAACGCGCGACCTCAAAGATGGGCGCGTCGTGCTGAAGGTTGTCAACCGACACAAGACCGAGCCAGTCCGCGCGTCCATATCCGTAAGTCTACCGGCGGAACGAAAGGCTGAGTTGGTTGCCAAAGTGGTCACACTTGACGCAGACGCCATTGACGCGGCCAATTCACTGGATCGGCCGGATCGCGTCAAGTTGGTCGAGACCCGGATCGAGAATGCCGGAAGTGCCTTTGTATACGACTTCCCCGCGCACTCGGCGACGGTAATCACCCTCCGGCTTCAGAATTCGTAAGCGCTCAAGACCTTGGAATTGGAAGCGGCCGTCGAGCGTCAGCCAGTCCGCGCCCAGTCCTCTGGCTTCCCCAGGAAGAAGAGACTCGTGCTTGCTTGGGGAAGCTCGACCTCATATGCATCGGCCTGACGCGCCAAGACGTTTCCTGAAAACGCGTCCACTACGTCCGTGACTCGGGGCAGGCGTATACGCCGCACTCCTCCAGCGTTCGTCGACACGGCAAGAAAGCTCTGATTCGCGTAAACGATATCGTCGGTGTCGAGGTACAGGTGCACTCCGGCCAATCGCGCCAGGTTTCGCAACAGCGCTGGGGGAAGAGGTCCAGCCGAGGAATACACGCTGGTCCAACCGTCAAGTGCCTTTGCCACCAGCCCAGGCTGAGTTCCGCCGACGCAATATCCGAGCACCGCGGCGTCCGGATCGTCCGCATACACTTGGGGACGGCACAAGGTCATTTTATACTGTGCCTTGGCGTCCCATCCTTTACTGGCATCTTGTCCGGTCCAGAGCTGGTCACGTACCCGAATCCCTACTGCGGCAGGCAACGCGTAGACCGTACCGAAGAGCCCTGCAGTGAGGGGATGCGCCGCCTCGGTTATGACAACGCCAAACGGCGCCTCTTCCTCGAGGCAGGCGAGGCGAATTCCCGTGAGGCCCGAGGCCCGTTCAAGGTCGATGCGTCCCTCGTGAAGCAGATCCGGGGCATACATCCAAACGCAGACTTTACCGTCGCGTTTTGCCTTCCTGTCGATCATCTCTCTGGTGTTCTCGTCCAGCGAAACTGCGTGAAGGAATACCCAGAGACGGTGCCGGTCGGGAATCATCTCGAGATCCTCGAGGAGGTAGAAGCTGACCGGCGCGCCAATCCGCCCTAGCAGGAAAGCCTGATCGACAATGCCGGCCAACCACGCGGCGGCCCCCACGTTGCAGTACTTGAGGCTGCGCGCATCCAGCACCACGGCGATTTCGGCCGTATCCGTCCGGTCAATCTCGAGACTGCGCTGAGCGGTTGACGCCATGTTGCCTATGGCCTTCATGAATTCCCGGTCGTCAAACCAGCCCCCGCCCATGTCGAACCACCACATCCCGGCTGCACGGGAAAGGCAATGGGCGACTTGCCGTCGCTGGTGCGAGATGCTGTCCTCAAGCGTGGGAGTCAAGCCGACAACGCGGAAGTGCTTGAGCATCGGCTGTTCGTAGTGGCGGCGGCATTCGTCGGGACTCCACTTGGCCCTCTCCTCGCCGGAGATGCGTCCCTTGGGCATCGTCAGATACGTCCGATAGTCGTTCTCATCCCACCACATTTTTCCGTGCAGTTTCACGGTTTCGGGCAAAGACATGAAATAGCTGTAGCCGTTCGTAAGTGATCTCTGCCGATAACACGTCGGGCTGCTGAGGAAGTCGACGTGCGGTGAACGCAACACGGTCCCGAGCGCCGTATGTCCATGGAAGTTCGCAGTAGCCCCGAACTCCAACAGGTAGCCGAAAAACACTCCCACGAGCGACTCGTAACAGCAGGCTTCTTTCGCTGTTTGTGCGAGGGCCAGCAATGCGCCGCTCACGACTTCCGCATAGTTTTCCCAATAGTCGACGGCAGGCTGATCTTTGGGCAACGTATAGAAACTCTGGGACGCGGGCAGCTTCAGGTCGGTGTCACAAGGACACTCGGCCGTTTCGAACGTCACATCGGCATTCCCCCACGCCGCGCGCAGAGCGTCCGCCGTGCGATACTTCCGATCGAGCCATTCCCGGAACGCCTCCGTCATGGGACGACTCGAGTCAATGCCCAGCGCCATCCATTCCCCGACAACCCAAGAGCACACGTGGTAGCCGATCAAGTGTTCCGCGAAAGGCCCCGAGCGCACGTGATCGATGTACCGGCGCAGGGCCTCCTTGCAGATCTCCTCCCCCGCTTTGGACGCCCAAGACGGGAACTGAAGCCCGTTCCAATCGAGAGGCTTCCGCGTCCCATCCGGTTGAACCTGGCTTGCGACCTCGTCCGGATTCGCACGTATCCACCAGCGCGGAGCAATCGTATGAACACGCGGGAAGATATACGCTCGAGGACAAGCCGAGACGATCATCTCGAGGCGCTCGTCTTCAACGCGATAGTCGAACTCTTCGGGTCCTTTCCATACCTCCGCCATCCCCCACAGCTCGAGTGAGTCCGCGTTGGCAGGATAAGAGAACAAGTTCACGCCAGCATCAGCGAAATCCTTGAAGTACCGCTGCTCCGGACCGTAGGTCATATAGCTGAATGCCGAGTGGGGCCGGCCGTCGATGAACAGTGTCGGCGCCCCGTTGTGCACTCGAATCGAAGCTCTGGGGCGCTTGCTCGCCTCTTGGGGCAATGCGCCTTCCGCCTTGATACCGGCAGCCGCCGCAACTGTGCCTCCCACCACGCGGATAAACTCCTTTCGGGACATACGACGAGCCACTCCTTTCTCCTTAGCCTGGCAGGTTATTGACAAACCTAGAACCGGGTTGATAGATTAGACAAACGTTTACAGTATGCGAATTGCGGGCTGAAGATGCAAGTTCCAGGCGCGAGACTCCGCGTCAGCTATAGCATAAAGGAGGGGTAGGGATTGACGAGGTTCCGGCCAAAAGGAAGCGCGGTTATCGCGGTCTGCGTCAGCATCGTCATTGCCGCCGATCATGGCTGCCGGACACCATCCGTGGTATCGATGCCCCGCGGCGACTCATCGCCGGGGCCGCAAGCCAAAGCCCTGACAACAGACAATCGAATACCCAAAGAGAAGGAAGGAGGCGATAGCATGGTTGCAGGGGCGTGGAGGAATGATGAATTCTCATGGATTCGGGGCGCAAACTACACACCGTCTTACGCCCCCAATGACGTGGTCACGTGGCGCGACTTTGATCCTGAAGTAGTTGACCGCGAGTTGGCCCTAGCGGAAAAACTGAAACTGAATAGCGTCCGCACTTGGCTTCAATACATCGTGTATGAGAATTCGCCGGAGCAGTTCGGCAAGAACTTCAACACGTTTCTTTCCCTGTGCGCAAAACATCAAATCAAAGCGATGCCAATCCTTTTCGATTCGTGCTTCGGCCAGGAACCGGCGATCGACTGGAACGGCCATTGGGTCATGAACCCCGGAACCTCAAGGGAGGACCCGAGCTACTGGCCGAAGCTCCAGAAGTACATCGACGAGGTAGTCGGCAAGCACGTCGGCGATGATCGTGTCGTCATGTGGGACATCATGAACGAACCGGCTCTGACGCCGGGAACGATCCCGTTCGTGAAGCACTGGTGCGAGGTTGTCAGGGCCATGGACCCGACCCACCCCGTGACAGTCGGTGTTGCCGGCGGTACGTCCCTGGCCATGCCCTTTGCCGATGACGAGGACGTGCTCTCGATGCACAGCTACAGCGCACCGGCCGTTGTCCTGCGCTACGCGATCAACCTGATGAAAAAGCTCGGACGCGAGAAGGGGAAGCCGGTTATTATCACTGAGTGCTGCGCGCCGGGCTGGGGACAACCCTACGAGCTTGTCATGCCCGTTCTGCGCGAAACGGGAATCGGATGGTACGTGTGGGAGGTCACGATTGGCAAGAACCAGTTCAACGCAATCTCGGGGCTCCTATACCCTGACGGCACGTGCCGCAGCGCGACTGCGGTCGCCGCTGTCATGGGCATACCGCCCACGGAAACCGGGTTTGCGCAGAAGTCTCGCGAAGAGGGCATCGAGGTCAAGGAGCCGCCCCCGCCGCAATGCACTCTCAGTGCGGAATACATCGACCGGCTGCTTGAGATGGCGAAGACACCGACGACCCCCGAGAACCTGGAAAAACGAGGCGCGATTGTTCTGCCCCAGGCTATAGCGATCGGCGGTTTCGTCACATTCAGTCTGTCGGAACTTCGCGATGCGTATTCGGCCTTCATGTGGCTGAGCACCCCGGAAAACGCCAAAGACACCGACGGCGCGGTGAAGCATTTGGAGACCCTTATCCGCATCATGGCTTCTCATGTTGGAGAGATCGACCTCGAACAGCTCAGATGACCCTTGACCCGGCCTGTAGAGTTCGTAACGGCGCGGCAGTGTGCACTGAACCCATGACAACGTCGAGCGAATGCGGCTGTAACAGTCTTCCCTCGCGGAGACATTTCATGAGCGCTGCCGCCGCGTCCGTGTTTGGAGCGGCTTACTGCACGAAAGGAGAGCGCATGCCAACAAGCAAGCAAGGAAACGCCCCGCGCCCCAATTTCGTTATCGTGTTCACTGACGATTTGGGCCATGGCGATCTCGGGTGCTTTGGCTCGCCAAACATCAGGACACCACACCTCGATCGGATGGCCACGGAAGGGATCAAGTTCACGGATTTCTACGCCGCATCGCCCGTCTGCACGCCGTCGCGGGCCGCTCTCATGACGGGGTGCTATCCTCAACGCGTTGGGCTGGCGGCGCCGGAGCTCGTGTTGGGGCCGGCATCGACGATCGGCCTCAACCCAAGCGAGATCACGATTGCCGGGGTGCTCAGGAAAGAGGGCTACGCCACGGCGTGCGTCGGCAAGTGGCACCTCGGGCATCTCAAGCCGTTCCTGCCGACGCGCCATGGTTTTGATCGGTACTACGGCATTCCTTACAGCAACGACATGGCCCCCACGGTGCTGATGCGCGACGAGGAGATCATCGAAGCGCCCGCAGTTCAAGAGACGCTTACGGAACGTTACACTGAAGAAGCCATTCGCTTTATCACGGAGGAGCGAGACCGGCCCTTCTTCCTGTACTGGCCACAGACGATGCCCCACACGCCGCTCCATGCATCGAACCGATTTAAGGGGAGGTCGCCGCGAGGTCTCTATGGGGACGTCGTCGAATGCCTCGATTGGAGTATGGGCGAACTGCTCGCAGCGCTCAAGCGATTGGGACTGGACGAGAACACGTTTGTCGCATTCACGTCTGACAACGGACCGTGGCTTGCTCGAGGAGCGGATGGCGGGTCGGCCGGACCGTTGCGTGCAGGCAAAGGCACCTGCTACGAGGGCGGCCAACGTGTCCCGTGCATCATGCGATGGCCGGGCACTATCCCTGGGAGAGTCGCTTGTTCGGAAATCGCCACGACGATGGATTTTCTGCCGACGCTTGCACGGCTCGCCAGCGCCGAACCTCCGAACGACCGCATCATCGACGGAAAGGACATACGTTCTCTGCTTCTCGCGGATCCCGGTGCGCGAAGTCCATACGAGGCCTTCTACTACTACGCCATGGACAACTTGCAGGCTGTGCGCAGCGGCAAGTGGAAGCTCGTCTTTGAGAGGATCAAGAGGATGGAGTATCCATTCACGGAAGTTGAGAATCCCGGAGAGGTCGCGCCTGAGGCGCTCTATGATCTGGAGAGGGACATCGGTGAATCCCACAATCTGATTGACGAACATCCCGATGTCGCGAAGCGCCTGAGCGGCCTCGCCGACGTGATGCGCGCGGACCTCGGCGATACGCCGTTCGTGCCATACCGTGGCAGTTTGCGAACCGTCGAAGGCAAAGGCCGCCGCCCCGTCGGAGTTTTCAACCAGATTATGGAACAGCATGGAAAAGGCGGGTCCTCCCGAACGTAGATCGTCTTCCCTTGGCACTCGTGAATCTGGCGGTCTTGACCGGGACCGCCGCGCAGGAATGAAACGGAGCGCAAGTAATATCGAGAGTCCGTTGGCGAGCTTATGAGGAGAAAGCCATGTTCGTTGATTGCCTAGTGGGTTGCATCGCAGTTTTCGGCTTGGCCGCCGTGATTGCGGCGGTCACAAGTCCCGCGCTCGCGCTCGAAAACCCTGGGAAAGCGCCGCTCGGGGCGGACGCGCTCACGGGGCTGGCACGCCTGCCCTTGCTGCGGGCCGGAACCTGGGCCGCCATCACGGACAGCCATGATGTACGCGGCTATAACGACGACGGTTTCACGGGCAGCTATTCCTACGTATACAAAGATGGGGACGAGTATGTCTTGTTCGAAGAAGAAGGACCCGGGTGTGTTTGCGAAATCCGCACGATTGGCTTCAAAGGCCATCTCCGCATCTACCTTGACGGAGCACGTGAGCCGCAACGGGTGATCGCTTTCTCCGACCTCTATGCAGGCACTCACGCACCGTTTCTGAAGCCCTTTGTCGCCCCGGAGGCGGAAGCCCATGGCTCGTCCTGGTGCTATGTGCCGATCCCCTTTGCCAAAGGCTGCAAACTTACAACGGACGAGATGGGCGGGGCTCATTTCTTTAACATCGTTGCACATAGATTCGCCGCAGGAACACCCGTGCAGACATTCGACCCGAACTCGGTGCGGCTCGATGACACCGTGGCGGTTTGGTCAGACCCCGCAGCATTCCACGGCTCCGGCGCGAAGTCCAACGTCCTCACAGGAACGCTCTCCATTCCGCCTCTTGAGCGTGGCACTCTGCTGGACATCGCCGGTTCGGGCGCCATACTGCGAATGCGCTTTGCGTTGCCTGGAAGCGCAATCGACCGCGCCAGCGACCTGATTCTCAAAGGATACTGGGACGGTGTTGTCGCGCCGCAGGTGGATTCTCCGGCAAGCACGTTCTTCGCGTTGGGATGTCCCCGGGCAATTGAAGCAGCGAAGCATGCCGATCCCGCGCTGCTTGAAACCGACCGTTACAAGGGCGGCGCGCTCGAGCCGCGTTCGCTCGCCGTCGGCGTTGATAACAACGGCAAGCTCTATTGCCAGTTCCCGATGCCGTTCTGGAAGTTGGCGCGCATCGACCTTCTGAATCGTTCCACGCGCGATCCCATCACGGTCGAGTACGAGATCACGACCACCGAGGAACCGTATCCTGACGAGGCGGGCTACTTCCATGCCCTCTGGCGCGAGGAAACGCCGTTGAGGCCTGCGGAGGATTACGTCGTGCTCGACACGCGGGGCCGAGGTCACTACGTCGGCTGCGTGATGACGTTCTCGTCGGTGTATCAGGATTCGCCGTACAACGACAACTATACGCGCGTCTATCTCGAAGGCGATGCGCGTTTCTATCCCGATGAAATCCGGACACCGCTCGTGGCGGGTACCGGCACCGAGGAATACTTCAATTGGGGTTGGTATGACATGCGCCCGCATGACGAGATCTTCACTTATCCGACGCATGGGTATCCCCTGAACGTGGTCAGGAACCAGTCGCAGTCGGTCATGTACCGCTTCCACCTGAGCGACCCGATACCGTATTACCGGTCATTCCGGTTTGACTTCGAACACGGCCCGGAAGGCCGCGTGCCCGCGCACTATTCGTCGACGGCGTTTTACTACCAGCGCGACGATCCGGGCCTTGATCTGACCGATGAGATCGACCTGGGAGATCCCGCGTCCGAGAAAGCGCACGCGTACTCCCGCACGGGTGGCGTTCGTCGCGTTCGGTATACAGTGCCGTACGAGGGAAGCTGGCAGTTGCCTTACACGGCCGACGCCCCGCGCGACCGCATGCACGCCGTTAAGGACGACGGGTATTCCTGGACCGGCTCAGCCCGTTTCACGGTTGCTATTGCGGAAGACAATCAAGGGGTGAAGCTGCGCCGGCGTTGTTACTGCGGCACAGGGCCGGTCGAGAAACTCATGTGCCATCCCAGGCCTGAGCCTATTTTCACACTGCCGCAAAAGGTGGCCGTCGAGGTCGATGGCATCGTGGCCGGGTATTGGAACGTACTGCCCCGTCACGCCCGTGCAACGTGGCTTGACACCGACTTCGAGATCCCAGAGGTTCACACGCGCGGCAAGAGAAGCATCACCATCACACTTAAAGCAGTGGATAAGACGCGCTGGGAGGAATGCACGTATTGGGTTTTCAGCTACCGCGCGGGGCGCGCGGCGGCTGTCCGATTAGCTTGACGGGATCATTGCCCTTGCTTGGTGGCGTTCGACGCGCTTTCTTCCAATGCCGGCTGTGCAATCTGCAGAAGCTCATTCAAGCGGATGTAGGCTTCCCGAGTTTTGCCAGCCTCGAGCATCGCCTCGGCTTCCTTCACTCCGGCGGCAATGGTTTCGTTCCGTTGTCCGAACAGGCTCGACAGCGAAAGGAGCTTCAGTAGACTCAGGCGTTCGGCACACGTGTGCTTGTTGGTCCGCGAGGCTGCCATTCGCTTGAGAGAAGGCCCGGTCAGAGTCAGGACCGGGGGGCCGGAGTTTATCGGGACACCCTCCGAGTCCGGCTTTTCGACAAGGCCCGGAACGCTCCCGCCGTACACAGCCTCGGCGTGGCTGATTCGCCGCACTGTGCCGTCCGGGTAGAAGAGCCCCGCAATTGGAGCAAATTGGGTGCGTGCGATCATCACCTCCCAGACGTAATACCCCAGGTGTTCCTCCCTGACGATCGGCATTGCGACCTCGTAGTCCTGTCCCCAGCCCGGCGCGCAGCATTCGGTGATGATGAGAGGCTTCCCGACTCTCTCGGCCTGCTCACGGGCGGTGTGGATCTCCTTTCGGAACGCTTCCGGGTCCTTGTTGTAACTGTGCATCGACAGAACATCCACGCAATCGATCATGTCCGCATTGTCGAACGTTGCTATCCCGACCGTAATTGGATGAAAGGAGTCCAACTTGTGCACGTAGTCGCAGAAGTGGCGCACGAAATCCCAAACCAGCTTCTTGCCCTCATCGGTGTTCACAAGGTAAGTCGATGTGGGCTCGTTCATAACGTCCCACATCAGGACTCGTGAATCCCCGCGGAAGAGGGCAAGGACGTCCCGCACATACTTCTCCCCTAACGGGTAAAAGGCCGGATTCGTGCGGTCCGGTCCGGGGCTCGCCACCCAGTACGCGGCACTCTCCAAGCTCGGCGAAGTGCCAAAACAACCATCGAACAGAACCAGCATGGGGCGAATATGGTGTCTATCGCAGAGTTCCACGAACTTCGCGACGTTTCGCAGAAACCTCTTGGGATAACGCTCATACACAAGGTACTGAAGGTTGACCCGGACGCTATTGAGACCGAGCCGCTCGGCAAATCCAAGTTCGCGGTCGACAATAGCCGGGTCGAAGTTGTTCCACTCCTCCACATTAGTCGCGCCGTAAGACGGCACGTAATTTGCCCCGCGAACCCACCCGTAGCTGTCGTTGGCAGACATCGTGTTTCCTCCATTAGCCACAGCGACCGCGCCGACCCACGCACACAGGACCCATTCCACCGTCATTTTGCCGAATCGGTCGGGGAGGCAGGCCCCGCTTGTGCTTTCTCCCCGGCTTTCGCTTTTTCGATGGCGTCATACATCATCTTTCGCATCGTAGCCCACCACTCTCCACTTCCGGCCATGTCAAAGGCGTTCAACTGCGCCACCCACGTATCGCCCGGATAGATTCCGGTCACGCCCTTCTGCTCGACCTCGTGCTCCCACTCGCCGCCATCCGGTACGGAAATCCGGAACCGACCGCCCACGGGATACACTGTATCCGCCGGGAGCGTCAGCGATACCCAGCCAAACTCGTCGGGCGTTCCGGAAACCGAAGGCGTAGCCGTATTGCCTAGAAACAGCTCGACACGCGCCCGCGTTGGGTCGATCGGTCCTATGGGCGACGAATGCAGCAGTACTCGTAGCGGATGGGTTTGGGGCCGTCCGTACATCCGGCAATTGTCGAACCAGCACTCCACTTCAGCGTCGAGAGTCGGAACGTTTACCTTGATCTCGACTTTTGCCGAGGACATCAAGACGCGGCGGGGTGTGCCGATTTCGCGCCAAGCGTCTCCGACTTTGAGCCAAGCCCGACTGAGTTGCGTCTTGGCCTCATGCTCGAGCCGGACCGAATAGAATCGCTCACGCTCATCGCCGAGGGCGGGTTCGCTGTGCATGGGCATGTCTTCAAGGGTGTGTCCGGCCAGCCAGAAGTGGGTCCAGCCCGTGTGACCTTCATTCACCGCCCCAAAACAAAGCTCGTTGAAAAAGTCCGGCGCCGTGCCGCACAGGTGCACCATTCCGACGTGCGTCCCTGGAAGGTCTTGAGCGGGCGCCGCGGCTTTCATGTCTGCAACAAGAACGACGTCGGTATCGCCGAACACGCGGCCCACCAACCCGTTGAAGTTCTGGCCCGCGGGAACCGTGGATCTTCCTTTGACCCGGAGCATGCCGTTCTCTTGGCTGATCCGAATCGACTTGTCCGTGTTCCAAACGTGCCAGCGCCCCTCGAGCGGAACCCGGCGTCGCCCTTCCGCCGTGACCTCCTCCCGCGCCATCAGGCTCAGCTCCGGTCCGTCGAATCCGTCCGCAAAGATGGCCCCATCGTTCATTTTCCCCATGTGGCCGCGGTACGCGTAGTAGACCGTCCAGAATTGGAGTCTTGCCGCTTGTCCGGGTCCAAGACCCGACGGGCCTTTCTGTTCGTAGATGCGAAAGACCTCGTCGTCCTCGGCGTCGCGGACAGGTTCGTTCGGCATTGCGGACAATTGTGACGCCAACGCAATCGTCAGGACGGTCCACACCATCTCATTCTCCTTCTAGGCAGTCCAGCGCATGACGGACGCGAATCCGCCTACTTCCCGCGCTCCACGCTCAGCTCGTCGAACACACCATTCTCACGCGCAATCCGCGCAAGGGCCTTGGCGTTCTGGTCGAAAAGTGCATAGGCTTCGGCTTTCTTGCCCGCTTTGAGTAGTCCGTCAGTTTCTCCGGCGCGCACCAGGATCTCTTGAGGAATGGCGATGCCCGCCCAAGACATGCTCCGGCCCAACTCGAACACTGCCTTGCGCCGGAAGTCGTATGTACCTTCGATCGTGGGTTGGCTCTCGACTTCTTCGACTACTTTGCCGATGGCGAACCGATCCAGCCGCTTGGACATAGCCTGCGGATGCACCGTGAATCCCAGCACTGAAGCGATGTAGTCCGGGCAATAGGTAGTCCCATTCGCATCGAAAGGCGACGTGGTCACGGTCAGGGGCAGTTTGCCCATCACCAAATGCCAGAAATACCACCCAATCTTGGCCTTCTTGAGGATGCGAAAGGTCATTTCCGGATCCTGGCCAAGATCAGTTGGTGTCGTCTCAGTGATGACGATGGCCTTGTCGCCGGACAACCGCCGCGCTGCAGCGATGTCCATCTCGAAAGTCTTTTCAAAGGACTGGTAGCTGTGAAACGTGACGACGTCCACGTTGCCCAGGATGAACGGAATGTGGCCATGGTTGCCTACGCCCACCGTCGCCGGGTGCGTATTGTCGGCCTTGCGCACGTAGTCACAGAATGCACGGGTGAACTTCCAGGCCGCCTCGGGGTCTTTCAGGATCTCCGGGGTCCCCAATGAGCTTGGCTCGTTCATGACGTCCCAGAACAGGATTCGGGGATCCCCCACGTGAGCGCCCACCACGTCATCGACGTACTTCTCAAGCTTCGGCCAATACTCCTTCTGCATCCGTATCGGCCCGGGGCTTGCCACCCAGCCGGGCGCATCGAGGCTCGGGTCGGCGCCGAAGCATCCGTCGAACAACACGAACATGGGACGGATACCGTGCTTATCGCAACGCGCCAGGAAGTCCTCGAGGTTCGCCAGAAACTTCTTTCGGTCGACCTCGTAGGCAAAGTATTGGAGCCATACGCGAAGTGTATTGAGCCGCAGACGTGTGGCGAGTTCCAACTCACGTTCAATCACATCCGGTTTGTAGTTCAGCCACTGCTCGACATCGTTGCCTGCATAGCTGGGCACATAGTTCGCCCCACGGACCCAGGCGAAGTCATTGCCTTTCCACCACTGAGGTTCGAGCCGCGTTTTCTCATTCGATTCGCCTGCTCCCGCCATCATGCACCACAACAACGATGCCATTACAAGCCTCCCCATCACTCGCATATCCGCCGCGTCCTCCGACTATCACCAGTACCTTCCAAGACAGGGTCTCATCATACGGCAGAGACAAGTCCATGTCAAGATCCGATTCAATATATCTAACTGCTTTGGGACTAGCGTGTTATAGCCTATGGAAACCGACTGATCGGATGAGGAATGGACGAAGACAATCGATTAACGTCAATCGTTTACATTAGGCTGGCGACTTTCGGTATCTTTATAGCTGGAACAGGCGCTTGGGAGTTTCGAGGTACGCAAGATCCAGAAAGCGCAATGCCAAGTCAGCATCCAGTACACGGTGCTCAATCAGTTCATCGAGCACGTCCGCAATAATCGAACGGGTAGCTTGTCCGATGCCAACGATGCTCTCGGGGCAGTTGCTGTCGGAACCCCAGCAGAACTTGCCGTGCGGCACGATTTCGAGCCACTCCGACAGGGCCATGCGAAACCGTGCTTGAGTCATCCAGGAGATCCAGGTGAAATCGATATTGACGTTCGGGAACATGCGCGCCAGATAGGTCGTCTCGCCGATGTAGGGATTTCCGCCGTGCAACAGAACGAAGGTATTGTCGCGGTACCGCTCATCGATGAGCAGGTTGTGCAGCAGAATGGGGTTGGACTGTTGAAGGTCCGCATGTCCCCAGATCTGAAAGCCCGTATGAACCACAACGGGGAATGCATTACGTTTACACGCAAGCAGCACGTGACGAAAGGCGTAGTGCTGGACCATTGTCACCTCTTCAGATGACATGTCGGCTTTTTTCCCGAAAGCTGCGCGTGCTGCACCATAGTCAGGATCGCTGAAATGCAGTCCCACCGTATAGGCCAAGGCCGTCTTCATGCCCACCACGCCGTGTTTCCGCCATGCATCGATGCCGGCATCAATCGCGCCCAAGTAGTCGTCGATCGAGGTAAGCGGGCCAAAATGCCCGCACAGGCTCTCATAATAATTGAAAGCCATAGTGCTTCCGTCCGGACAAAAGGCAAAATCGTTTCCACAGATTAGAGGGTCGACATATGCCAGGAGTCGTACCCGTGAGGAGAAGCCAGCCAAGGGACACTCCTCCGGCTTGGGGCCGGAAAAGCAGAACTGAGTTGTGATACCTTCCGCGTCTAAGGCGCATTCAAGGGCTGGGCCCGGCCCGCGTGCTCGCAGGCTTGCCGCCGCATCGAAAAGAGCCGGGGGCGCGTCGGACCGCAAGAAAAGCCCCGGGTCGATCCCATAGAGCTTCCTGCATCCGGTCGCACAGAGCCGGCTGTCGACCATGTATGGCATCTCGATGAAATCGGCGAACAGCTTTGCAGCTTCGCTAAGATCGGGGATCTCAGCTTGAAAATGACTGTGGGTGTCAATACGTTCGAGAGTCATGGCACGTGTACGAATTTCCGTGCTGCTCTTCATCGTGCGTTCCCTCCAATCACTACTGATGTGCGATGCCCGTCCGATATCATCCCTGTCATGGGGTCGCGTGCGTCCCCCGACAAACGCGACCGTTTCTACAAGCCATAGAACCGCTTGGGATTGTCATAGAACCACGCTTTGAGAATCTCCTTGGCGTCGTCCAGGTCCATAAGACACCGATCAACCCGATCACCAAGGGCAATCGCGACGTTCTCGCGAGCGATATACAAATGGCCATACACGGTCTCGATGAATGTCACATAGTCCGCCCCGAACGCAAACACCTTGTTAACGGGAACCATGTCAATGGCTTCCTTCAGCGAGGCCGTAACCATGTCCGATGCAACGATGTGAGCCCAACACAGATTCAGATAGGCGTTGGAGAAGTTCTTCACGACTTGGATGCACGCGCGAACGGACGGGATGCCGAAATGGTAGATATCCATGCGAGTGTCGGGATTGCGAGTGATGAACCCAATGAGATGGCGAACATCGACGCCTCGAAAATCCCTCAAGACGCCCGTGTGAATGGCCATGGGAACCCCCAACTGAGCTGCCTTGCGGGCATTGGCTTCCCGTATATACGTCCCGAGGTCGAATACGCGCTCGATTGGGCCATCTTCGCCTCTCAGAACATGCTGCAACGATTCCTCGGCTCGAGCCCGATCTGGAGATTCGATAGGCACTGTCCAGGTCTTGAACTCGACCGCGCCTTTTGCCACTTGCAGTTCCATCCATCGATCTGATGCCTCGACCAACTCGTCGAGCGTCTTGACTTCTGATGCGCCCACGTCTTTCGCGATTAGCTCAATACCGGTCCTGCTGATTGCAATCATTGAAGGCGATACTATGTTGCCGGCCAGTATAGGGTCGCCAGGCTCCGGCAATTCGCTCGCGCACAAGATCGCTCGCTCGATACGGCACGCCTCGCGGAAGATGCGGTGGTAGATACCCGGACCCCTGTTCGCATTGATGCGCTCGACGATCTCCCTGTGGTTCTCTCGCGTCAGATCATCCACGCCGTAAAACCGCTGCAAGGCGATGCGCAGGGCTCGGGCATAACTGCCGTACCTCACGGCCGCCCATGCCGGGCCGAACGCGTCCCAATCATCGTCGATCCGGTGAAAGTCTACCGCGTCCTTCGGGAGCGCCATGCCCGCCGAGGACAGATCGCCTGTGATATAGGGAACAAACAAGTCGCCGAAACGGATGGGGGTGGCGATGTACAGGCTCTCGGTTCGTGGAACGTGCTCATGAGTGTCGATTACGGGAACCTGTTCGCCGTACTCAAACAGGATTTCCGCTGCGCCGGTTAACGGCTGATGAAGCTTCATAGCGGGTGGGCCAACTCCCAATGTTAATCTTATGCACTTGAAGCTTGCAGCACGTATTGGGGAAACGGTAGAATTGTAAACGTTTACAGTAAGCGTTAGCAAATTAGACCCGCGAGGAATCGGACCATCTCTAGTGAGCAAAATCAGCAATAGAAGCCCGAAGGCTGCGGTGCGCCTCCACAATGGCGCGCCTACATTGTTTGTCGACGGAAGCCCGATGTCGGGCTTTAGCTACATGACGTATACGCCGAACTCTGAGTGTTTTGCCTCGTTCTATCAGGCAGGAGTGCGACTTTTCTGCGTTGCATCCAGCGCGGACTCCTTAGACCTGTGGGGCAATCGGGAGGTTTGGGTCGGCCCTGACAAGTTCGACTATAGTGGTGAGGACTCAATCCTGGCAACGCTCGCCGAAGCAGCCCCAGAGGCCTTCATCTTCCCCCGGGTGCATGCAATCGGCCCGCGTTGGTGGGCGGAGAAACATCCCGAAGAACTCGTAGCGTACCGCGGCGAGAACGGAACGCTTCAGCTTTTTGAATGGGAGGGCAAGTCTTACAAGTGGGGTTCATGGGCTTCGGAGAAGTTCCTCGCCGTTTCTGAGGAAGCCATACGGCGATACGTCCTTCACATGCGCCAATCGCCTTACGCAAGCCGTATCATCGGCTATCAGATTTGCTCGTGGGCCGTTGGAGAATGGATGGCGGTCTGCGTTGACGCCAGCGCTCCAATGACGGAACGGTTCAGGGCTTTCCTTGAACGAAAGTACCGAACCGTGGACGCCCTGCGCGACGCGTGGGGCGATACAGACGTGCGCTTCGACACGGCCGAGGTCCCGTACGAGTTCGAACACCGAGGCCCTGCGTCGCAAAGCTTCTACCGAATTCCCGAGGACCGTCCGATTATTGACTACTGGGAGAACTACGGCGTCGTCGTGAGCGATGCGGCGCTGCGCCTTTGCCGGGCCGCGAAAGAAGCGAGCGAGAAGGATTCGCTGGCCGGCGTGTTCTTCGGCTACCTGCTCGAATTCGCGTCACATGCAAACTTTCACGGCCATACGACGCTGCATAGAGTCCTGGAGTCACCTCATGTCGATTTCGTGAGCAGTCCCAGCACATATCGTTGCCGCGACCTGCGGAACGGCTACACGCATTTCATGTCGTTGATTGAATCCGTGAAGCTCCACGGGAAGATATGGTGGGACGAGAACGACTACCGCACTTACCTGGTGACGCCCGCCGTTACAATGAAGGCGGAGGAACTTGCCGCTATGTCGGCGGCGGAACGCCGTGCGCACTACGACCGGTCGCTTTCCTGGCGGCGGTGGGGGGGTACGGAGAGCGTTGAGGACAGCATCGCCCACCAGGACCGCGAGGTGGCCCAATGCCTGTGCCGGGGCGCCGGCATGTGGTGGTTCGATATGGGCGCCGGGTGGTATGCGGAGCCGCGGTTTATGAAAGCCATCGGTCAGATGTACGCGGTGGCGGAGCGGAGCGTAGCTTTCGACCGAAGCAGTGTGGCGGAAGCCGCGGTTGTCGTTGACGCGCGGAGTCTTCGATACACCCCCCCCTTTCACGACGGCCACCGCTTTTCCGCGCCGCCGAACATCATGCAGCTCACCATTACCGATCAAATCCCGTTCCTGATGCGCGCCGGTGTTCCACTGAACTTTTTCCTGCTCGAAGACATCATGCAAGCGCCCGATCACAAGCTGTGGATCTTCCTGAATTGCTTCGCGCCGGATGATCACGCACGCGAAGACATCCGCCGGAAGGTGCAACGCAATGGACAAACCGCCCTGTGGATCTATGCGCCGGGAGTCTTGCGGGACGGCAAGACGGACCTCGATGCGGCCTATGGGCTCACGGGCATACGCCTCGCGCTGCAGGACATCGAAGGCCCTTTGAGTGTCAGCATAACCGAAGCGGCCCACCCGATCACTGCCGGCCTTTATGCCACAGTCTACGGCGCCCCTGGCGCCCTGGGAGATCATACGAGGTTCGAACTGTGGTTGGGGCAGACGCCTCACCGGGAGAACGGGCCGCAGGGAATGCCAAGCGCCCTCTGCAGACCCTGGTGCTATGGGAATGATCCGGAAGCTGCAGTCCTCGGCTATCTCACGGGATCGGCGGAGCCCGGCCTCCTCCTGAAACACATGGCGGAGTGGACCAGCGTATACTCAGCCGCCGCGCCCATACCGCCGGCCCTCCTGCGAAACCTGGCGAAGTTCGCGGGCGTTCACGTCTATCTGGACACAGACGATATCGTTCACGCCAACGCGAGCTTCCTTTCAGTCACGACCAACTCAGGCGGTCCCAGAACCATCCGGTTGCCTCGAGCCTGCGACGTAGTGGATACGAGTACCGGAATGGTCATCACCCGTGGTTCCGCGCGTTTCGACGTCGATCTTCCCGCGGCCAGCACCCGCCTCTATTTTCTTGGCGGCGCCGACCAATGGCAGCCCATATAGCCGATGGGTGACGGCCCCCTGGGGAGCAGGAGCTACGTGAGGTCGAGGTGGCATGAGCCGCGCTCTTTGTAGAACGGGCGAATGCGGACTTCCTTGGGCTCTTGGACTTTGCCCTCGACCATGTCAAGGAGTAATTCGGCGGCCCTTTGGCCAATCTCGGAAAACGACCCTCCAACAGCAGTCAGCGACGGGTCCGTCGATTCGAAAACATACTCGTCGCCCCAGACGACGATCTCGATGTCGTCCGGACAGCGCCTTCCCTGAAGCTTCACCTCGCCCAATACATCCACGGCCAGATCGGAGCGGCCGACGATGATGGCGGTGGGAGGATTGGGCATTGCGAGAAGCCGGTTAGCCGTGTGCTGTCCCCACTTGTCTTCAAACCCCCCCTCGAGGACAAGTGACTCGTCGAGCGGGACCGACGCCGATGTCAGTGCTTGCCGGTACCCCTGCGCCAAGAAGACGCTCAGAGGCGCCGTGCGCTCCATCGGCAAGATGAGAGCGATTCGCCTATGGCCCTTCCGAATCAGCGCCTGGGCGACGCGATTCATCTCTGCTGCGTTGTCCACCCGCACGCACGAGACCTCGGGGCCGTTTGGAACCCGTCCCAGCATCACCAGAGGAACGCCTTGATCCAGCACCGGACTGTACTGGTCAAATGCGGGATTCGGAGTGGCATAAATCAGCCCATCCACCAGGTCCAGACACGAGGCCATTCGCGATTGACCGCGTGCGACGCTTTCAAACTCACACCGCTCGATCAACAGTACCTCGTATCCCCTCGGAAACGTCACCGTTTGGACGCCATCGATCAGAGCGCCGATGGACGCACTGTGTGACATGTGAAAGTAGGGGGATATCAGCTCGACGGGCCGCCACATTGGGAAAGACAATCCGATAATGTTCTTCTTCTCGGTAACCAGCGCACGAGCCAAGCGGTTGGGACGGTATCCGAGAACCCGAGTCGCCTCCAACACCCGATTCCGCGTCTCATCGCTGACCTGCACGGCCAACTCCCGGTCATTCAACAAACGGGAAACCGTTGCAACGCTGACGCCCGCTCGCTCGGCGACATCACGCAATGTCACGTTCTTCCTGGCCATGGGCTATTCTCCGTTTCCGACTACCGAACTAAGCCTTGAGTCAAAAACCACTTGCATAATGCCACAGTCGAGAACGTTGATCAATATCAATAATGCTATGCCGGTACTGGCGAATCGAGACTCCTGGGGTATCAATCCAACTCGGAATGGGCGCTTGACCTGCAATGCCATTTGCCTTGACAATAGTGCAAGCATGACCTCCTAAAAGCTGGTGGGGTGCATATGAGCTTAATCAGAACGACATACTGCGGTTGGCCGGCGTGGCGATTGGACAATGGCATTGTTCAGGTACATCTTGCGCCCGATCTCGGAGGACGCATCATCCAGTACCAACTGGGTAGCTTCGAATATCTTTGGACGAACCAACGCCTTCACGGAAAGCTCCCCCCGCCCGGCGGCCTCGGTCCGGACGGAGGCTGGCTCAACTACGGCGGCGACAAGCTGTGGCCGGCCCCGCAAGGTTGGGACAACGAGAATCAGTGGCCTGGGCCGCCCGACCCGATCCTGGACACAGGCCCCTATACAATCCCAATCCAGACCGGTCAAGACAACCTCGAATGCGTTGAGATGACCAGCCCGAACGACCCACGCACCGGTATCCGGTTCACGCGGCAACTACGCCTGACGCCGCACAGTTCGCAGGTGAAAATCACCGCAACAATGACCAACATTGACACAAGGAAGCGGCGATGGGGCATCTGGTCCAATACGCAGCTCAACGCCGCCAACAGGCGAGGCCCCGGCTACAATCCGCATGTTTGGGGCTTCTGTCCTCTCAACCCGCAAAGCCGGTGGGCGAAGGGATACAATGTGATGTTCGGCTCAGAAGACAATCCCTCGTACAAGCCGGACTCGGATCGGCGTCTGATGTGTGTCCACTATGAGCGGCTCCTCGGCAAGATTGGAATCGACTCGGATGCCGGGTGGGCCGCGGTTGTCGACGGCACCGATGGCTACGCCTTCGTGCAAAGGTTCGCCTTCGCCCCCGGCCGCGACTATCCTGACGGCGCTTCGGTCGAGATCTGGATGGATGGAATAGGCAAGATCATCGTGGGAGGCAAGACATGGGAAGGTACGGACGACCCCCTCGCGACGCCTTACATCTTCGAGAGTGAAGTCCTTAGCCCGATGGAGGAGCTGCAGCCAGGCGAAAGCAGTACGTTCCGCTACGAATGGTGCGCGGCAAATGTCGGTGGCAACTACCCGGTCCTTGACTGTACTGATGTGGGAGTGGTCTCTGAGCCGGTGCGTTGCGTCAGGGGTGAAGAGACCATACGTCTTGGCGGACGTCTAGGTGCGTTCTTCACGGGACGATGCGTCGCGGTTTTCACCGACGTGCTAGGGAATCCCTTGGGCCGCGCTGACCTCAACTTGGAGATTACACCGCTGCAGCCCCTTATATTTCACTCGATGGAGTTAGGGCCCGTGCCCAAGAATACGGTCACGATCTCACTCGAACTTGAAGGGAACCACGGCACGATTCTCGGCGAACTGGCTCATGTTGCATGTTAGAGCTGATCGTCCCTCCCAGTCTAGAGACGGATTTTGGCGCAACCTATCGGGACCAACGGCGTTTTCCGTGTACGGCAGTTCTTTGTCCGTGGTTACTAACCTAATGAGAGGGAGTCGCGAGTGATAGCTGAAATGCTCTTCCATGCCGTTTTGTGCAGTTTTACCGCATTGGAATCGATGGAGGTATCCGGCGGCAGGTGCAACCTGACCGTGGACAATGCGGGAAATATCCGAAGTATCGGTTCCGGAGAATGGCGTCTGGACCTCTCGGGCTCCAGCTCGCAGTACAGACTTAACGAGGAATCAGCCCAGGCACGACGCATTGGCGCACAGGTGGAGTTGAAGTCCACAGGCTTGTCTGCAACCCTTCGCTTCCAGCCACGCCCCGATGATGTCGCGTTCTCAGTCGAGCCCGCCGATCCATCGCGCGAGAAGCTCAAGACGGTCAGTGTGACGCTGTCGTTTCCCCTCAGGACAGTCCTGCACTTGGCTGAATTTGCGCAGATTGGCCGCAGGCTCGATCAGGACATGCCGGTTGGCGAAACGTACTCGACCGGGCTGGCGCACAGTCTCCTTGCCGCTGAAGTGGACGGCAAGTGGGTTCGTATCTGGGCTGACCAACGCGATGGCCGTATGGGCGCGGCCTGCGTCGTGTTCCGGCACGAGGATCGCTTTGACGCAACCTTTTGCTGGGGCGTCGACCATACGGACGTACGCATTGCCGTTCATTCTTCCCTGGACGAGCTTCTAGCCGAACACCAGCGGTGGCTCGAACAGGAAAAAGGACTCCGCAAACTGCGCGATAGGGCGGACGTTCCCGACTGGGTGCGTGAGGTCGAATTGGTCATCACGGTTGACATGCTCCGCAGCAATTGGGAGATCACGCACGATTACGCCGACTTGCGCCGCCTCGCCGAGGAAATCACCGGGATCAGGGAGCCCAAAACGGTTCTGTTCTACATCCCGGGCTGGCAGGGCGCCTATGATTCGTCTCATCCCGCGTATCGCCCTCATCCGGATATCGGCGGGGAAGACGGTTTCCGGGAGACAATGGCTTATCTCAAAGAAGCGGGCTTCCGCGTGATGATTCACACCACGTCCTGGGGCATTGACCCCTATTCGCCCAATATCGATGACTTGCTGCCCATGGCCCGATCCAAAGAGGACGGACACCCGTTCGGGTGGCAGATCGACGGAAGCTGGTTGCCCGGCAACAAGCCCGTTGATATGGACACTTCCCGGATTCCACTGCACGGTCCCGCGAAGGCCAAAGAGATGACTTTTGATCCACCCGAGGTGTCTGTGCCGTTCGCCGAAGTGCTTTTCAGTGTGGGCGGATTGGCGTTGCCTAAAGGCGCCCGACTTGAACTGCTGCACGGCCGGCGAGCCATTCGCACACCGAAGGAAGGTCTGGGAGCGAAAACGGAATACGATTTCCCCTTCCCGATGGCCTTGCGCCAAGGGAAGAACGAAGTCACGCTGCGGCTGGCCGGAGCAGAAGCAGCGGACTTCCGTAACGCGTGGTATCGCGTGCGGCACGCCTTCACCACGATCTCGGAAAACGATAGTTGGACGTTCCCGATTCTCATGGCCGACACTAACAACCCAAACTATGTGCGCCTGTTTGCCCAAAACGTGGCCTCGGTGGTTAAGGAGTTTGCCATTGACGCCGTCCATATCGACGCCGGCAGCTACGATGGCGACGCGGCGGTATTCGACGCACTGAAGGAACGCGTTCCGAATGTTGTCATCAGCGGCGAGTATTTTTTCACGCTTAAGGCGATGGATTTCCTGGTGTTGTGCCAAAGCGCACGACAAAGCCTGCTGCGCTACGACGCCTGCCCGTGCGAGCAGGGCGCGCTACCGCACGACGGCCTGGGCAGTTACTACAAGCCATGGTTGGACAAGCGCTCGCCGATATGCCGGTTCGTAAGAGACTACATCCTCTTCTATCCCCATCTCTGTGCGGCCAACGCCTTTGTGCCAGTTGGCAAGGTGTGCAATACTTGGCCCGCGCGGAAGCGCCCCAGCGACACAGAAGAGCTATGGCGTGTCCTGCGCGATTGGCGGCGGCTCGACTACTTGCCGGGCCTGCGCGTGAATTACCGAGAGTATGGCTTGGACCCGGATTCACGGACGGCTATAGCGGAGATCGGACGCCGTGAAGTGGACCGGGCAAGCCCAACGCAATCGCGCTGAATGGGCGTGAAAGGAATCGAAGTGCGTAATCCTGGGAGAGTAATTGCAATGTTGTTAGCTGCTATCATGGCATCTCAAGCCGGCGCAACCGAGGCGCGCGAGCTTTCTTGGTCTGCTTACTTGGACAAGGTTCACGGAGCGTGGCTTGGGCAGTGCATTGGGGTCACCCTCGGGACGCCTTGGGAGTTCCAGGTCAAATACCCGGACGATGTCATCACGTCATATGACTCCGGGCGACTGGGGAAGATGCCCGACGGGACCCCGGAACAGGACGATGTTCTGACGGAACTGGCCGTTTTGGCCGGACTGCGAAAAGCCGGGCCGCAATTCACGTATGATGACCTGTCGGCTGCCTGGAGAGAGCATGTTCCGCCGAAGGCCGTCTATTGCGCAACGCAGACGGCCATGGAAGCGATTTACGAAGGCATCAAAGGTCCTGATTCCGGCCATCCAAAGTACAACAATTGGTGGCACAGCATCGACTCGCAGATCCAGGGCGAGTTGGTGGGGTGTCTGACGCCCGGGATGCCGAAGACCTGCCGTGAGTATGCTCACATGATGGCGCACATGGTCAACTACGCCGAAGGCGCGGACGGCGGTATCTTCGTCTCGTGTTGTGTCAGTGAGGCGTTCGTGAACAACGACGTCGAGGGAATCATTCGAGGTTCGCTCGGTTCGCTCCATCCGGACTCGCCGTATGCCCGCATGGTCCGCGACGTGCTCGAGTGGCGCCAGAGATACGACGATTGGCATAAGACTCGTGACCTCCTCGCCGCGCGCTATGAACCACATGGTGTCGTGGGAGCGGTGCTGAATGGAGGCGTGGTGGTGCTGGCGCTCTTGTACGGAGGCGGCGAGTTCGAAAAAAGCATTTGTATCGCGACCATGGCTGGCTGGGATAGTGACTGCAACCCCGCAACCGTTGGGGCGATCCTGGGCGCGATGTGGGGCGCCCACGCCATCCCCGAGAAATGGTCGGCGCCGATCCACAACACCTACCGGAACATCTCCGTTACGGCTTACCCTGAAGAAGTACAGATTGACCAAGTGGCCCTGGAGACAGCCCAGCTCGGCGAGCAGATTGCGGTGGCGCATGGTGCGACTGTCGTAGGCGAAGGCGACCAGCGGATCCTGCGCTTGCCCGCTCAGCGGCATGATGCGCCGGAAACCCTTGAGGAAGTGCCCGGAGCCCAGGCCGAGGTATTCCTGGACCATTTCAGGGCATTTCACGACACTTTCACCCCCAAGTGGGTCATACAGGATTACGAAAGCTGGAACCCCGAATGGATCTGCCTTGGGAAAAGGCCCACTTGCACGCGAATCGGCAGTCTTCTGGGCTATACCGACGTTTTGGCCGGGGTTCACTTTGCCGGCCAACCGCCGGTCACGTTTGTGCCCCGAGGAGGCACGACTCAGAGCGGCGGTACGCTACAGGTCCGTGTTGCGTGTGCCCGACCCCCGGGAGCGACAGAGGCCGGTGGCTTGTTCGTCCGCATATTGGTCAACGGCGAAACAGCCAAAGAGATGAAGGTGAGCCTCGCCCCAAAGGAGGACATCCGCGGAGATATCGCAGAGTGTCCCGTCAAGAAAGGGGATGCAGTAACCATTGAACTCGGCCATTCGGACGAGACCCAGGCCCCAACCGGAGTCGTGATCGACGACATCAAAATCGTCGATTGAGTGCGCCAGATCATGCCGCCCGATGGCCGGGAAAACGGTCTCGTGCTGCCGGATTCGGGTCGAAGGCCGAGTAGAACCGCAAACGATTACAGTTGCCGTTTATGCTCTGGAACTCTGCCAATCATCCTGATAGAATGCAATCGCGTTAGAGGGTCCATTCGGAGGCATGTTTCCATGCTCGATCGCCTCGCATGGACATCAGGATCCCGCAGGGGCAAAGACGGAAAGGGGCTTTGGCTTTTGAAGTTGAACGAAAGGAACTCAACTCGCTATGACGCCAAGAAAAGTGAAGATCGAAGGGTTAAGTCGGAAGGGTTTTCTGGGACTGACAGGCGGCATTGCGCTTGGGACTGTGCTTCCGGCCGTGGGCTGTGCGAGTTCGGTCGGCCGCGCGGTTTTTCCGGGAGAACCTGGGACTCGAGGTCCAGGCTCATTGTCTTTGAGCGAAACTTCAGCGGGAGGGAAGAGTATGGACAAGTATCCGTTGCCGGTCGGGCACCGCTATAACGAGGCATACGAAGGCGCCCATCTGAATCGAGTGGCATTTCCAATCGGAGGCATAGGCGCGGGGATGTTCTGCCTCGAGGGAACGGGCGCGATCTCGCACGTGTCGGTTCGGAACCGTATGGAGTTCTTTCATGAACCTCCTGTGACGTACGCAGGGCTGTGCGTAAAAGGCGCGACGAACGTGGCGCGGGTCTTGGAGGGGCCAGTGCCGGACTGGAAGTTTTTCGGTCCGCCGAACTCGGGCAATGGATCTCCCGGAGCCACGTACGGGTTGCCGCGGTTCAGGAAGGCGGTGTTCGAGTCGCGTTTTCCGTTCGCCAGGATACGGCTCCAAGATCCTGCGGTGGCGCTCGAGACGGTGATCACGGGCTGGAGTCCGTTCGTCCCGGGCGACGCGGACAACTCGAGCCTTCCCGTGGGCGCGCTTGAATACTCGTTCACGAATCCGGGCACGAGTCCCGTTGAGGCATTGTTCTCGTTCAACATGAAAAACTTCCTGGCCGTACCGGAAGGAAAAGACTCGATCCGTGCGTTCCCGAATGGGTTCTTGCTCTGGCAGGAATCCGACAAATCCCCGGAAAACAAGGGGGGATTCGCCGTGTTCGTGCACAGAGACAAACCCGTCGTGGATCACACGTGGTTTCGCGGCGGCTGGTTCGATGCGCCGACCTCCGCGTGGCGCAACCTCGAGCAGGCCGCGCCCGTCTCGAATCCTCCCGTCGACGGCCCGACAATGGGCGCTACCGTGTCCGTTCCGTTCACCGTCGCGGTAGATTCGACATATACCGTCCGCGTCTTGATGGCATGGCACGTGCCGAATACGAAGACGCAGGTAGGCCAACCGTCGCCCCCTCCAGCCCAACAGGAGACGTGCGCTGATCCCGCTGCGTGCGGCTGCGACGCCAAGAAACCCGCCGAGCAGAAGTTCTATCAACCTTGGTATGCCGGGCGCTTCGAGAATATCGAGGCTGTGGGCAAGTATTGGCGCAAACACTATGACGAACTCCGCGAGAAGAGCCTCAAGTTCTCGGAGGCGTTCTACGACTCGACTCTCCCGCCCGAGGTCATCGAGGCGGTCGCCGCGAACCTCACCATCCTGAAAACACCCACGGTGCTGCGGCAAACGGATGGGCGACTCTGGTGTTTCGAGGGATGCGGCGACGCCTTCGGCTGCTGTCACGGCTCGTGCACGCACGTCTGGAATTACGCCCAGGCCATCCCGCACCTGTTCCCGGGCCTCGAGCGCTCCCTTCGACAGACCGAGTTCGAGGAGTGCTTTCATCCCGACGGACGCCAATCGTTTCGCGCGAATCTACCTATCACGCCGGGAGGCATCCCCGGCGAGGCCTCCGACGGACAACTCGGCGGCATAATGAAGATGTATCGCGAATGGCGCGTCAGCGGCGACACGAAATGGTTGCGCCAGTACTGGCCGCAAATCAAGCAGAGCCTCGACTACATCATCGGGGCGCTTGATCCACGTGAAACGGGCATGCTCGAGGAGAGCCATCACAACACATATGATATCAACTACTACGGCCCGGACGGGCACACGGGCAGTTTCTATCTTGGCGCGTTGACGGCTGCGATTCGTATGGGCGACAGCTTCGGCGAGGACGTGTCTCGATACAGGAAATTGCTAGAGAAAGGCGTACGCCGCTTGGAGAACGAGCTTTACAACGGCGAGTACTTTTACCAAAGAATCATGACTGAGGGTCTGTCGCGTCCGCCCGCGCCGCTCAAGGCGGAGGAAAGCGGGCCGGGCTACCGCCAGCTAGTGGGATTGCTGAACAAGCAGGGCACGAAATATCAGTACGGTACAGGGTGCCTTTCAGACGGAGTCTTGGGCTTTTGGATTGCACGGATGTGCAGTCTCGATGACCCGATTGCGGATCAAACGAAGGTGCGCAGCCACCTCGCATCCGTCCATCGATACAATCTGAAAAGGGATCTCAGCGAACACGTGAATCCCCAGCGCCCAACCTACGCGATGGGCAATGATGGCGGCCTCCTTCTTTGCACGTGGCCGCATGGGGGAGCGCTTGCGTTTCCGTTCGTCTATAGCGACGAAGTATGGACCGGCATCGAGTATCAGGTGGCTTCGCATCTCATGATGGAAGGAATGGTCGACGAGGGGCTTGAAATCGTCCGTCTGTGCCGCGATCGTTACGACGGGGTGCGGCGCAACCCGTTCAACGAGTACGAATGCGGACACTGGTACGCGCGGGCCATGTCGAGCTACGGGCTGCTTCAAGGTCTGACGGGCTTGCGGTATGACGCCGTTGAACGCACTCTCTACATCGACTCGAAGGTGGGTGACTTCCGGTGTTTCCTGTCCACGGCGACCGGCTACGGCGTCGCAGGACTGAAGGACGGCCGGCCTTTCGTCGAAGTGAGATCCGGCGCCATTGACATCGCGAACTACGTCGTGGCAGGAAAGACAATTCCCAACAAACCGTAAGCCTGGCAGCCGCAGGATAGGAATCAGAGGAGTAGATCCGCTTCCCGCTCCCCGGCCCATGGCCATAGGGTCAAGTTTCAGTGCGACACGTCCAGCAGGTTCTTTCCGAATGATTCAGGCCGGTGGAGGTGGACTTTGTCTTTCTGACTCGAGAGCATCTGGTGGATGCGCCTATCGAGGCAATCGCCGTAGGGCACTTCAATCCGCGAATACAGATCGAGTATCTTAGGGTTGGCGAGGAGTACATCGTCGGTCAAGACGTCAATGATCCCGCGCCCGCCATCGGTCAAATCACGGTAGAACTCTCGGTATTCCCGCCAGCGCGTGCCGTCGTGATAGCAGTAAAGGTCCCACTTGCTGACGAATAATGCGGTCGCAGAAGGTGCGACGGGCGGCGGCGGCGGCGCTTGGGTCGAGTCCCGAGTGAGTTTCAAGACCTCGGGCTGCTTCGTTTCTTCAAGCGTCCAATTTGCCCATGAGGCCCAGATCCCGCCATGCCGCCAGCAATCGAGGGTGTTGGCCGTGTAGTTGTCGAGCGGAATCTCAAAACGCGAGGGCGCGTCCAGTTCCATACCTGCCTTCTTACCGCTCGGGCGGATGTAATCTATGATGTAGCCCATAACGTCGCCGTCCTTGGGCTGAGGATCCGAGATGAACATATCGGCGGACTCGCCCCAATAGAAGGCGCCCACCGTCCCTCGCTTCGGACACATGGGGCCGTCGAGAATTCGTCCCATTTGTATGGCGAGAACCGCCGAGGGGTCGGCCTTCTTGATCGCCTCGGCCATCCGATCCACGAGCTGCTTGATTGACCACTCACGATACAGGAACCAGTCGCGGGCCTTCCGGCGCAAATCAGGCTTTTCAGTGGCCGCGGGCATGTCGACCGGAGGCACCACACTGTCCCAACTGTCGTACGTGACGCCCCACGCCGTGTTTAGAGCATCGAGGGTCTTGTAGCGCTCCCGCAGCCATTCGCGGAATTGCGCGACAGCCCAGCGGGAACCGTCACGATAGTCTGCATAGGAATACTCCAGTTCGCACGCTATTGTGCCCACCGGTGTGTAGCAGGTCACGGGATATCCCTTGTAGTGTTCCGCGACCGCGCCGATGAAACGCGCGATGCGCGAATTGAGCTCGGCGTTGGCAAACGTGAGTTCCAGGCGTCTCACCTTGCCGCCCTCGGTAATTGTCGTCTGCTCCAATTCCGGGCTGACCCAATTTGGGTAGCTGCGGAGTGTCCACCACGGCTTGATCTGCACGAACAAACCACGATTGACCGCATAATTGATGATTCCATCGAACTTCGCGAAGTCAAAATTGCCCTTACTCCGTTCCACATCGCGCCAAGGGATGTCGATCGCAACGCAGTCCAGGCTTTGCTCGACGGACCAGTCGATACACGCTTTGACCATGAGGGTGGGCCATCCGGACCGTGCGACCATCGCCAACTGGGTCGGCTTCCCGCGTGTAAGAATGCCTTTGACCGCGTCGGGGCGCAATTCCTTGTCGCCTTTCCAGTATGCTGGTTCGGATTTCTCCCACAAGGCGTCAATCGGAAGCGGGTCCGCAACCGGGGCGGTGCGGCCGTTGATCTTCAGTTCCCGGAATCCTGCTTCGACGGCAACGCCGTCGCGCCAGCTTCCCGCGACCAGGCAAACCACGAATTGATCCGACCACGGGACTTCGACCGCCCCGCATTCCCGGCCATCTAGAAAGACGGTGACGCGTTTTCCATCATGGATAAGCTGCAAACGGCGCGGCGCCTCGTTGATGCGGCAATCCAGCACAGGCTGCGGATGTTCCTTGAGAAAGTCATCTTGATCGGCTATGTCCGTGAACTGAATTCCCGATGCGAGGCCCCCTTGGCCGGGATGCACGATCTGCCAAGGCTGATAGTAGTTCCCGTCCTTGACAACGGTGTCCAGGGATTCGCGTACCTGTACAAACTGGTCCATGCTCTGCCACAGCATGATACTCACTTCGCCAGCGAGAGCCCGGCCGCCGTGAAACGCACGCGTCACCTCGACCGTGAACGGTTGATCCGGAGAGGCCGAAAAACCCTGGATGGTGCGCACGCCTCCGACGTCCAGAGCGCTGCCGCCTGAGGTAATTCCCGCGATCCGCAGGACGCCTCCCTTGGCCTCCACCTCGAGTCCCGGCAGCTTGCGGTCTCCGATAATATTGACCGCGCGCCACCGTGTTTTGTCGAGCGCCTGAAAACTGTCATTGATCTCATCCGCGCCGGCTCTCGGAATCGAAGCCCAGAGTCCCGCCCCCAAAAGCAATACAATGGCTGCTTTCATTGTTTTTTTCCCTTCCTTCCGTCACGCGTGCGGCAACTCTGCTCACAGCCCGTAAAAACGTTTCGGATTGTCGTAAAACCATGCGTGAAGTGTCTGCTTCGCTTCGTCGATGTCCATGAGATTGCGGTCGACTCGGTCGCCGAGCGCCAGCGCCACGTTTTCCTTGGCGATGTGCAAGTGGCCGTACACTTTCTCGATGAACAGGATGTAGTCCCCTCCGAAAGCGAAGATCTTGTTCATCGGCACCATGTCCACGGCCTCTTTCAGAGTTTGGACCACCATGTCGGGGGCCACAATGTGCGCCCAGCAAAGGTTCAGGTAGGCATTTGGGAAGTTTTTCACCACTTGGAGCGCATCCCGTACCGACGGAATACCCAAATGATAGATATCCATGCGAGTTTCCGGATGCCTCATGATGAAGGTGATGAGATGCTTGACATCCAGCGCGCGGAAATCAAACCAGACCCCGGTGTGCAGCGCCACGGGGACGCCGAGTTGCCCCGCCTTCTTCGCATTGACATCCCGCATGTAGAGAACAAGCGGCCGAGCATCCGCGTCCAGCACTTGTCCGTCCTTGAGGATGCGCGCAAAGGCGGCTTCCGCCGCGGCGCGATCGGGCTGGTCGCCGGGCAGCGCGCAACTCTTGAATTCGATGGCGCCCTGAAAAACCTTCAGCTCCATCCAGCGATCAGACGCCTCGATCAGTTCGTCGAGGGTCTTCACCGGTGAGGCCCCGACCTCCTGCGTCATAAGGTCGAACAGTGCCTTGGTGGTCGCGGCCGACGGCGCCGTGACGTTAGCTTTCAGGACGGGATCGTCCGGACCGGGCAGATCGAGCGCGCAGCGGATGGCCTTCTGGATATTACAGGCGTCAGTGAACAATGTCTTGAATATCCCGGGCCGGTTGTTTTCGTTGACCCGCCGAAGGATATCGCGATAGTTTTCACGTGTGAAATCATCCACCCCATAGAATCTTTGCAGGGCGAGGCGCAGCGATCGAGCATAACTGCCGTGTTTCGACGCTTCCCAGTACGGCGCGAACTTGTCCCAGTCCTCGGGCATGTTGTAGGCAGCGGGAGGCGTATTCGGAGGGAGAGGCATGCCCGCCGAATGGAGGTCGTTGATAACGTACGGAATAAAGAGATCCCCGAAACGGATCTTCGTCGAGTTGTAGTCTTTCTCCGACCGAGGCACGTGTTCGTGCGTGTCGATCACCGGCACAGTCCGGGCATACTCGAACAGCGTTGCCGCCGCTCCGTGCATCGGTTGATGAAGTCTCATCATGTTTTCGTCCTTATTTGGAGGAAGCACATACCCTTATTGAGCAACTCGGCGCAAAGAAACTGCTTCGGCACGTAGTGTAAGCGATTACCTGCAAACGCTTGCTCAACATACCCTATTCTGGTATCGTTGTCAAGGAAAAGGACGCGTGGAAGGGTGACAGGACGCTCTTCCCCCTGCCCTTCCATGGAAGAAAGGACTTGGCTTTATGACACCGCGCGAACGGGTACTCAGGACTCTTGCCCACGAACAGACCGATATCGTCCCTTACACGATAGAGATCACACAGCCTGTCGATGAGGCGCTGGTCGCGCATTACGGGAGCCCTGCTTATCGTGAGCGAATCGTCCAGCACTACGCCGTGCTGTCTCCGGGTTTCACCGGCGTGGCGGAGACGTTGCCCGACGGGACCTTCCGTGACGTGTTCGGAGGCCGATGGGAGGCGAAGAACATTCTTCATCAGCTCGAGTACGGGTTGAAGGAACCTTCACTTGAGGCATTGCTTTGGCCGGACGTATCGAAGGAAGAGTACTACCAGCCTCTCCGCGAAGCGGCCGCGAAGATGCCCGGCCGTTTCACCATCGCGGCATTCGCGTTCGGCCTGTTCGAACGCAGTTGGGGGATGCGCGGCATGAACAACATCCTGATGGATATGGCGTGCGAGCCCGCATTCTGCGACCAGCTTTACGATCGGATCACGGAGATGAACCTTGTCATGCTCGAGAAGATGTGTGATACAGCCGTGGACGCGGTGGGTTTTACAGATGATCTTGGCTCGCAAAAGGGATTGATCATGGGGCCGATCTATTGGCGACGCTACCTGAAGCCGCGCATGTCCACGCTTATCGGTTACATCAAGTCGCGGGGCAAGTTTGCCTACCTGCACACTTGTGGCGACAACACAGACATCATGGACGATCTGGTGGACATGGGGCTGGATATCTTCAATCCGCTCCAACCCGAGCCGTGGGACATCTTTACCATCAAGCGCAGGTACGGCAAGTACCTCACGTTCGATGGCGGCATCAGCTCGCAGTCCGCGCTTCAATTCGGGACCGCCGACGAAGTCCGCAACGAGGTGCAGCGATGTCTGCGGGAACTCGGCAAAGGCGGCGGCTATATCGCGGGTCCAAACAAGCCCCTCCTGCCCGGCACGCCCATCGAAAACGCCGTAGCGCTCATTGAGACCTTGACGAATCAATAGGCCGCGCAGCAACCCGTGCAAGGGGTGACAATGCAGGGAAACAAAAGGAGACAGGAGTCAGGAGTCAGAGTGCTGCCAGCGCCGGTAAGCTCTGGCTTCTACGGCGGCGTCATAGATGGCCAGGGTTTTCTCCGGGGGCGCCTCATGCTGGATGTTGTGGGTACAGGCAAACACGAATCCGCCGCCTGGCGCCAGAATGTCGATATTGCGTTTCACTAAGTCCCGAATCATTCCAGGGGTCGTTTCGGGGGAAAGCTTGTGCTGGACGTCGAACCCTCCGCCCCAGAATGCCAGTTCACTTCCAAACTGGGTTTTGAGTTCCTGGATATCCATGTTGGCGGCGCCGGATTGCACCGGGTTGAGAACGTCGACGCCTTCTTCGATGAACAACGGGATGAAACGGCGCACGCAGCCGCAGCTATGCAGGAAGAGCTTGGCATTAGTCTTTGACTTGATGAAACCAAACATACGCTTGTGACAGGGGAAGATGAACTTTCTGTAAATGTCATAGGGGATGTATTCCCTGTCCTGCATGCCGAGGTCATCGCCTTGCGCCACTACTTGTACGTGGTCGCCTATCGCGCTCAAATAGGCGTCCCAGAACCCGATATCCAACTCGGTGATCCTGTCGAGCAACGCCTCGGCGAACTTCGGGTCGCTGTAAAGATCGGTCAGGAACTCGGCGTAACCGCGAAGCCAAAGCGCCTGCTCGAACGGGCCGCCGCACATGATGTCGCCGACTATCGCGCAATCCGTGCTCTCATTGAGCTGTCTCGCTTCTTCTTCCAAACCCGCTACCCTTCCCGGGTCGTACGGGTCGGGCCAATTGAACTTCTTCAAATCCTCGATTGTGAATTCGGCGAACGCGTGTCTGCATGGCGAATAATCGTAGTCGGCCTTCTTCCACACTGTTCCGAACTCATCGCTGAACTCATGGCCGTGCGGCTGAATCACGACCGCCGCGGAAGTCGCGCTAAATCCCTGTTTGTCCGCGCTGGAGTCGTCAATGGAACCCGGAGGTCCCATCCGCACCGTCCGGAAATCGACTTGCCACCGATCGAGTAGCGGCTCGCACGGGACTACCGTGTCAAGGACGGGCTGGGTAACGGGGTCATCCGGCGTCGCGATGCCAAGATAAGTTTTGACGGCATTGTGCGCGGTTCGCGTCAGCGTCGAACAGATCGTCCCTCCGCAGTCGATTGGGACCATGTCGGGCTCTTTGTGTCCCAGGGTTGCCAGTACCCGCTCACGTGAGGTCATAATGCTCTCCTTTCGGCAGAGTCATAGGTTTGCGGCCCATTGGCCTCTGCACACGTCCATTTGGCCGGGGATCTACGGGCCTCTTTCATCGCATCCATCTTGTCTGCTTCGAAGCTTCGCATCACCCCGGGGCGCGGTCAAAACACGTTACAGTCCCATCGACCAACACAACAACAACGCGGCCTTCTCTATCCACCGCTACCCCGTTCGGCACGGCTGCCGCGGGCAACGGAAAGAGGGCCAAGAGCGCCCCCTGATACTTCTCCGGCCATTGCGGGACCGGAAGGTTCTGCTGCGTTACAGGCGTGCCGTCGGAGCGTTTCAGCAGCACCACGTTCCAACGGGTGTAAAGGGTATTGTACGTATCGGGTCGTGCCTCATACACGGCAACAACGAAACTCTTTGTCAAGGCCAGGGCGACCACCCCGGCTCCAGCTAAGCTATCTGCCGCCCAGAGCTTCTCGGGCGCAACACCCGGCTTGCCGAGGAAGTCGCAACGATACGACACAGGACAGCTTTGCTTTGTCATTAGGAACACCAACTGCTCCTGGTCCCACGCGGGCGCCACTTTGCATGCCGAGAAGACGACTGCAGGACGTCCGGTCTCGATGATCTCGAATTGTCCCGGGTCCACAACATTCTCGATCGCCGAATAGCGCAACCGGCCTCCATATACAACGAAGCGATCCGCAATCAGGCCGATCTCCTCTCCGCGATTGACTGACGGCGCTTCCTGCGGTGCGAACGGCCCCTGATATTGCCCCGTTTCCAGGCAGAATGCCGCCGGAGAGACCACGTTTCCGCCGGCAAGCAGCAATTTGTCTCCGAGGAACGTCATGTTGCCTTGGGCTGAGACCCCCTTCCGGGCCGCCTTGTCAAGGTGGCCTGTGGAACGGTTCTCCCACTTTACCGCGCCCGTTTTCGCATCCAACGCATAGAGGTAGGTGCCGTCATAGTCGATAATGCCGGCAGCGAAATACGCGACACCGTCGCGAATGAGGACACCGCTGTTAACCGGCCACGTGGAGCAAAGGTTTCCGTAAACCATTATGCGCCGTTCAACGGGGGCCGCGCGAAATCGCCACAAGGGGCGTCCGGTGGCCGCCTCCAACGCATAAACATAGCCGTCCCCCGAACCGACATAGGCGCGTCCCTCCCAGATCGTCGGCGGTTGAAGGATCGGGCCTGACGTCGCAAACCGCCACTTGGCCGCTCCACGGCCGGCATCAAATGCACGGACCACGCCGTCGCTGCCCGCCAGAAAGATGAGGCCCCCCGCGGCTACTGGAGCAGTGGGTGTAAACGTCCGTTCCGGAGGGATGGTCCAAGCGGGTTGGATCGGGGAGGGCGGCTCGGCCAACGACGAACCTGTATGGCTGTTGTTTCCACGATACACAGGCCAATCCTGGTCGCACAAAGGCAGAGGGGCAACTTGATCCGGCTGTTTGGCAAACACCTGCAGACGATCGGCGGCGGGTGGGGTCTCGGGGTCGAACTCGCCGGCTGAACACAGCGCCACTGTGCCCATCAACGAGAGGTTGCAGTCACAGAGCCAAGGCCCCAGGTACAACAGCCCGTTGGCGCCTATGGCGCCATCGTTGCACGCGGGCCGCGCCGCGGAGTTCTGGTACACCGTGCCGCTTTGCCGGTCGTACCTTGTTAGGCCGTCCGGCCATCCGCGACAAAACACGGAATCGTTTGTGGCCGTAAGGCGTGCACATGAATGCTTGGCGAACTGGAGATCCCGGATAGTTTCCCCAGTGAGAGGATTCACGACCAATGTGCTGCCGTTCGGACCAATCCCCGCCAGGACATTCCCACTCTCAACAGTGCCATCCTCCAAGTAGATAACGTTGGGATTATTGGTTGTCTTGGGACGATGCCACATCACTGAACCATCGTCTTTCGACACCGCCACGACATTCATCCGCGTTTGCGCCTGGTAGAAGAGGCCTTTGGGCGTGTACAGGCAGAAGCATTCAGTGCGGAAGCCCGGTGTTGAACCCAACCCCTTGCCCGGTTCTTCGATCAGCGCGCACAGCTTGAAATCACTGTTCTCCCAGACAGCGCGTCCCGAGGCCGCGTCGACACATCCCAGGTGCGATTCCGGCACGTAATAGAAGACGCAATCGCCGCCGACGGCCATGGCGCGGGAATCCATCGGCTTATCCTCTTTGTGCATCCACAGCACTCTCCTTCTGGCAAGGTCGTAAGCAGCCAGGGTCTCACCAAAGCCCCAAGGGATTTCCGGCGTGTAGTATCCCCGGCTAAGTTCGACCCAGCTCCAGTGAGCGCCTTGGCTCCGCACCACCGTGGTCTCCGGCGGATCTTCCTTTCTGCCTGCGAGGACGTACAACTTGCCGTCGCGCAGCGCCATCCATTTCCATTCCCCTTGAAGGCCGGGTACAACAACGCGCCCCTTCTCACGGCCCGTCTCCGGGTCGAGCATCAGGCAGCCCGCGCCGTCGGGATCTATCATGTAGAACGTATCCGGCGTGGCAATAAAGGCGGAACGGTGAACCATGTAGCCGTCGGGAAGTCTGCGGCGCCACAATTCCGCGCCGTTATAGCCGTTTCGGGCCAGGAGCGTGTTCAGCCACGGCTCCTCGCGTTCGTGATGGGCGATGTGTCCCATCGCCACGAACACCCGCCCCGCGGAGGCGGTCGTTACCGCAGGCATCGCAACATAGTAAGGCAGCCCCAGCCATTGTGTCCGGTAGGGCGCTCGTATCACGCGATCCTTCGACACCGGATTGTTGTCAGGCCCATGAGTCCAATGGCTCCAGTCGTCCATGCCCTCCTGAGCGGGCTTGGCGACCTTCCCCCAGAGGCCATACTTGTTCTTGATCTCTTCGATGGCCTCCTCTTTGTGTTTCTTAAGCCACGTCTTGAACTCATGGGTGCGCGCCTCCGGCACCTCTGCGTCTTTAGTGACACCTATGATGGCTTGACCGTTCGGGCGCAAAACCCGTCGTATCTCGTCGAAAGAGATCGCGTCCAGTGCCTCATGGGTCAGGTCGACCGCCAGAATAAGGTCCACGATGCCGTCCGCGCATGGCAGACGCCCCAGAGGCATCTGCTCAACCAGGACGCGGTCTATGCCGAAGCCTTTCCCAGCCGCCTCACTTCGGGCTTTGTCCACAATTGCTGCGTCGGGCTCAAGAGCATACACCAGAAATGACGTGTTCTCGGCCAGAGCGACGATAAACCTCGGATCGGAGGCCCCCAGCGTAAGGCATATCCCATGGGTGGTCCCGGACTGTTCCGTGAGGTGCTTCACAAGCTCCGGCTTGTCACCCCAAGCGCCTATGCTGGCGCACAGGCTTATCAAGACCAGCAAACCACGGGTTTGGCACGAACTGCACATCACTTCTCCTCCTTGAAGACGAACAAGAGTGGTTCTGCACCCACGTCGGACGGCTCCAGCACCCGGGTCTCAAAACGCGTTTGAAGTACACCGGACTCTGACATGAGCCCGATCGCTACAACTGTAACGGTTTCCTGAGGAATGCCCTTCGCGGCGAATTTTCCATCCTTGGCCGTTTCCAGCACCCACGATTGCTGCTCTAAGCGCAGCAACGACTCGATGGTCCACTGTCCCTGTGGTGTATGACGTCCGGATAAGACTACGACTACACATTCCTCTCCGTTGCGAAGTCCGGATACGGTTCCCGTCACATCTTTTCCCGTGTTTAGCTTGGACAAGTCCAAGCACACGAGTTCCTCCTTGTACGGCCTGGCATCCCCTATGTGCCATACGTGAAAACCAAATGGCCGCTCGAAGAAGCTCACGCTGGTCGTCACCGAAGATACCAATTGCATGCCCTTGAAATCATTCACGGTATCTGTGTGTATATGTCCCGACAGCCAGGCGACTGCACCGTATCGCTCCATCCATCCGAGCAGCTCCCGGCGCTTCTCCAGAGGTATGTTCCATACGTCGGACGGTTCGTCAGGGTTGGCCACGTATAACGGGCGATGCGCTACCACGAAAACCGGCTTCCCAGCCGCGGATGCCTTTTCGAGAGATGTCTTGAACCATTCCTCGTGCTTCTGGGACTCCTCTGGCACGTTCACCGCCCACAGTTCGGAATTGACCATCAGAAAGACACGCCCCTTATGCTCGATCTCGTAATAATCGTGCCCGATCACCCGGCGATATCGCGCCAGGAGATCCACAGAGACGGCGCCGATGTCGTGATTGCCCGGAACACAGTAGCAGGGCATCGCAAGAGCCGATTTCTCCTTTGCGAAGTGCTCCAACGTGCCACCGAGAAGGGCCTGGTTCACCAAATCGCCGCACACAACGACGAAATCCGGCTTCAGTTCGTTGATCTGACGAATGGCCTGCTCGAAGCGGAGCACGTCCCGTCTGTATCCGCCCAAGCCAAACTGTGGATCGCTCAATTGTACAAACATGAAAGATTCTCCCGCGAAAACCGGAAACGCAGCCACTACCAAAACGAACATGACGAGGAGTCTGCACAGTGGCGGCCCCTGTCGACCCAACCTCGCGGAAAAGCCGCGTTTGGCCCCTAGCGTTCGCCAGAAGACCGACCTAAGCGATGAGTGAATCATTGCGTACTCCTCAGTCTTGGATAGCTCCAATCACCATACTGTAAACGTTTTACTAAAGTTCGTGCCGCATGTCAAACCACCAGAGAACTGCCCTGCGACGATAGCGTCCGACGTACCTGTTCGGGTGGAGGCCTATTCGCCCTTGGATGAAGAAGCATGTTTTTCAGCTTCGAGGCTTCAGGCTGCTCATCACGTCGCGACAGCCCTGCCGTTGCGTCGCCTGATCATTCCTTTTGTCGCCAGGAAATCCAAATGCGTGCTGACCGCTTGCATGGTTTCGAGACGGAAATCGAACGGGCTATATCGCGCCGCATACTCCCGCGCAACCGCCTCGACCGTCAACCCCTGTTTGCCGGCGGCGTGCAAGATCTCAAGGATACCGCGCTCATATTCCTCGAAAAAGCGTCGGCTCTCGGCGACGTGCGTGCGAACGGCCTCCCCCTTGAGTATTCCGAAATGAGACGTGCATAGACACTCAACATCCAGGCTTTGCACGACATCTAGGGAACACCAGTAGTTCTCCGCACTCTCGTAATAGGGCGGCGCCACGACTGTTCCGGCATCATTGCGGGCGCCTTGGGCCAGAAGCGCCTCCCCTGAGAACAAGATTCGGCGCTCCGCGTCGTACAGCCCGAGATCGCCGAATGAATGGCCGGACAAGTCCACCACTTGGAGACGTCGCCCCCCAATGTCGATTATCGTATCGTTCTGTAAGCCAATGTCGGGACCTGTTTCCTCTCCACCCAAGCGCAGCCATTCTTCTCGAAATGAAGGTTCAAATTGGAACAAACTCGGCCAGCGGTCATAGATTGCGTCATATTCCTTCTGATGATCGGCTATAAGTTCGACTTCCCGTGCGTGAGCGAGAATTACCAGGTGGGGAAAGCGGGCTTTGAACTCCCCATTGCCTCCGTAGTGATCGATGTGGGAATGGGCGTTCAGAAGAAACGCAAGGCCCGTGGGCAGAAGCCGTTCACGGTCGAGAGCGGGCAGTAGCAGTTCCGTCGGCAATCCGGCCGGGCCGGCGTCACACAAGAGAGGCCGGTCTCCGCAGAACAGATACAGGTAAAGAGGTTTGCCCCAAAACACTGTCTCGAAGGCCCAAAGGTCCTGGGCCACTTCAAGAGTCCGAGAAAGCTCAGCACTCGAGCTCATGCTAGTCCTCCACGGGGATTTCCCCTGCAATCAGGAAGCCGCCGTCGACAGCATACGCGGCACCCGTGACGAAAGAGGCTTCGTCAGAGGCCAGGAAGAGCGCGACATTCGCCACCTCCTCGGGCTTACCGATTCGGCCCAAGGGGTGGTTTCGGGCCAGCGCTTTTAAGATGGCGTCGGCGTTCTTCATACCGGCGAGAAAACGGTGGAGGATCGGTGTGTCAATCGTTCCCGGCACCACGAGGTTGACGCGGATGTTCATCGGGGCGCAATCGAGGGCCATTGCGCGCGTCATCGAGGCATTTGCGCCTTTGCTGGCGGCATACGCGCAGACCGCGGAGGATGTTCGGAACGCCGTCACGGACCCCATGTTGATGATCGAGCCTCCGCCATGTTCGGCCATTTCAGGAATCGCGTACTTGCTCATAAGGAACATGGCTCGGGTGTTGATCGCCAATACACGGTCGAAGTTTACGGCGGTTTCCTCGGCCGCGCTGCCGAACCACATGATACCCGCATTGTTGAAAAGGACGTTGATCTTCCCAAAGGCGGCAACGGTGTCAGCGACCACCCGCCTGACCGCGTCCTCTTGCTGCAAATCAGCTTCGACGAAAATGGCTTGGCCGCCCGCATCGCGTATCATGCGTAGCGTCTCCAGTCCTCCGGACACGTCCACGTCCGTGACGATGACGCTCGCTCCTTCCCGGGCAAACCTGATGGCCGCGGCGCGTCCGATGCCGGCTGCACTTCCTGTGACGATGGCAACCTTGTCAGCGAGTCTCATACTTGTCCCTTTCTGAGTGCGCGCGCTTTCATTTTTTCGTGTGCCCCGCAACCTGCGCGCGTTTCATAATGTTCTTTTCGGCAGCATCGCTGAACAGCGAGAGGTCAACCGGGACATACGGATGGGCTTCACACTCGGGTTCGACCAGATCGACTCCAAGTCCCGGGGCTTCGGACAGCTTCACGTAGCCGTTCTCAACCTTCGCTGGAGCCGAAACCACGGTATCCCGCCACGGAACATCATCGACGAGGTACTCAAGGATCAGGAAATTGGGAATGCCCGCGGCCAACTGCATAGTCGCGGCCATGGCAATCGGGCCATTAGGATTGTGCGGCGCGACGGGGATGTAGTGCGCGCCGGCCATCGCTGCTATTTTTTTCGTCTCGAGGATTCCGCCCGCATGCATCACGTCCGGCTGTATGATGTGCGCGGCCGATTTCGAAAGCAGGTCTCGGTAGCCGAAGGTTGTGTAGCAGCGCTCCCCGGTGGCAATGGGGACGCGTGTGGCCCGTTTCACTTCGGCCAAGGCATCGTAGTTTTCCGGAGGCACGGGCTCTTCAAGGAACATCGGGTTGTACTCCTCGAGCCGGTTCGCCACCGTAATGGCCGTATAGGTGTTGAACCGCCCGTGCGCTTCGATCAGCAAGTCAACATTGTTCCCAACGGCTTCACGAACCGCGGCGACGTTCGCAACGGCCTGGCGCATCTGATCGAGCGTCAGCGTTTTGTCAGCGCTCCCGAATGGATCCCACTTGAGGGCCGTGTAGCCTCGTTTAACCGTCTCGGCTGCTTTTTGGGCGAAATCATCAGGGGTAACTGCGCCGAAGTACCAGCCGTTGGCGTACAAGCGCAGTTCTGAGCGGCATTTTCCGCCCAGCAGCTTGTATACGGGTACACCGAGGGTCTTCCCGACTATATCCCACAGGGCCATTTCTATGGCGCTGATAGCAGTAAGCATTATTGGCCCGCCAACCCAGAAGGTTTCCCGGTAGTATGCCGCCTGCCACATATCCTCGATATCAGAAGGGTCGCGGCCGACGAGATTGCGGGAAAGCTCCTGTATCCCGGCCTCAACAGCAAGGGCGCGTCCTTCCAACGTGGCCTCGCCCACCCCATGTACGCCTTCATCAGTTTCAACCTTGACGAAGACCCAGTTCCGCCAGTTGGCGAAGACTTTCCAAGTCCTGATCATTGAGATCTTCATTGACCTACCCCTCGTTTGCGCGCCCACCGGCAGTGCGCTACGTGCGTTGCTACACAGGGGGTTTGCGCCATGCGTATCATTCTGCACCGAGTGGTGCGCAAATCTCAAGTTGTAGTATGAAGTAAACGTTTACAGTGCACTTTTCGTGCGGAATCGGTATTATGTGGTTCAGCATGTGGTCGTTTGCCCGGAGGGAGTCTCTCATGAGATTGGTTCAATTCGAGACGCTGGATCGCCAACGGAAGGTCGGCGCAGTGGATCGTGATGAATGTGTTCTCCGAATCGTGCGGAACGCGGAATCAGTATACGAAATCGCCATGGAAGCCGCTGACAGCGGCCGGACTCTCCTGGACTGTGTACGAGAGCGGCTGAGCGACGAAACCGAACGGCTCAATGTTTTGCTCGAACAGCGTCGTGTCCTGCCGCCCGTCGACTACCCCGATCCCGCAAGATGGTGGATAACGGGCACGGGCTTGACGCACTTGGGCAGCGCAAGCGCCCGCAACGCCATGCACATGGCCGGCCAAACGGGGGAGTCCTCGCTGACGGATTCGATGAAGATGTTCCGGTTGGGAATTGAGGGAGGGAAACCTGGCGTGGGGGAGACGGGCGTGCAGCCTGAATGGTTCTACAAGGGCGATGGAACGTGTGTGGCGGCGCCGGAGCTTCCTCTGCGGGTTCCTGGTTTCGGCCTGGACGCGAGCGAGGAACCCGAGATGGTTGGCATATACGTCATAGCGAAAACCGGCGTGCCTTGCCGCGTGGGGTTTGCGCTGGGAAACGAATTCTCCGATCACGTCATGGAGCGACAGAACTACCTTTACCTGGCCCACTCGAAACTCCGCCCGTGCTCATTCGGCCCTGAACTGCTGTTGGGAGAGCCTCCAGAGGACATCCGCGGGCATTCACGCGTCGTGCGCGAGGGGAGAACGCTCTGGGAAGACGAGTTCCTCACCGGGGAAGCGAACATGTCGCACAGCATCCGCAATCTCGAGCATCATCACTTCAAGTATCCGATGTTTCGCAGGCCGGGCGACCTGCATTGTCACTTTTTCGGAACGGCGACGTTGAGTTTTGCCGCCGGGATCCGCACGCAACCCGGAGATGTCTTCGAGATATCCGCGGAGGGTTTCGGTGCGCCGTTGCGGAATCCGCTCGAGGTATTCGTGCCCCAAGCCCCGTGCGTGCGCGTACTCTGATCAAGCTGCCGGTCCGAAGTGTTCAGTACTTGACGTAGACCGTCTTGATCTGCGTGTAGAAATCGCACGCGACGGAGCCCTGCTCGCGGAAACCCGTGCTCGAAGCCTTCATCCCTCCGAACGGGACCTGGTATTCAATGCCCGCCGAAGGCAGATTGATCATGAGCGTGCCGGCCTCGATCCGGTGAATGTATTGGAGCATTCGCGAAATGTCTTTCGTGCACAGCGAGGCCGAGAGACCGAACCGAATGTCGTTCGCAATCCGGATGGCGTCGTCGAAATCCTCGGCCGCCATGATTCCCAGTACCGGTCCGAACACTTCCTCCTGGGCTATGCGCATGTGGGGCTGCACGTCGGCAAAAATCGTAGGTTCGACATAGAAGCCTTTGTCGTAGATTCCGCCGGTGAGACGGTTTCCTCCGCAAAGCAGGCGCGCCCCTTCGGCCTTCGCGATCTCGATGTAGTCCAGGTCGGTCTTCAATTGCGCGGCGTCCACTGCAGGTCCCATAGCCGTCGAGGGATCCATCGGATCCCCGACTCTGATCTTCCGCGCCTCCTCCACTATGAGAGACGTGAATTGCTTGAGCACGGAACGTTCGACAATGACGCGGCTGGTAGCGGTGCATTTTTCGCCCGCACTCATAAATGCCGCATTCGCCGTCACTGCTGCGGCTAGCGCCAAATCGGCATCGGCTAGAACAATGGTTGGGTTCTTGCCGCCCATCTCGAGCTGCGTGCGGACCTTGCGCTTGGCCGTCGCCGCGTAGATCTCATCGCCGACCGCCACGGATCCCGTGAACGACACGGCCTTGACGGATGGATCACTTACCAGGGGCATGCCGACGTGGCGTCCGCTGCCGGTTACGACGTTCAGCACGCCATCGGGCAGTCCGGCTTCGGCAAGCGCTTCCGCAAGCTTCAGAGTCAGCATGGGGGCCAGTGAGGCGGGCTTGATGACAACGGTGTTGCCGCTCACGAGCGCAGGGCCGAGTTTCCATGCGGGGATCGCTATGGGGAAATTCCATGGCGTTATCAGCGCGACCACGCCGAGAGGCTGCCGTACCGTCATTGCAAACACGCCGTCGCGCTCCGAGGGTACCGTTTCGCCCGTTAGGCGTGCGCCCTCGCCGCCGAAGTACTCAAAGATCCGCACGGCGCGCATTACTTCCCCTTTTGATTCGGGCAGGGTCTTGCCTTCCTCCTGCGTGAGGAGCCTCGCGAGGTCGTCGGCCCGCTGCTCGATCAGGTGCGCGGCTTTCAGAAGATAGCCGCCGCGCCGGGGCGCGGGCGTATTGGCCCAACCGGGAAAGGCTACCTGTGCGGCGCTTACAGCCTGAGCCACATCCTCGGGACCTGAATCCTGCAATACGGCTACGACATGGTCCGTGTTCGCCGGGTTTACGTCAGAGAATGTCTTACCCGTGGCTGAACCCAACCACTTCCCGCCGATAAAATTCATCGATGTTTGCATGATTGTCTCCTGGCTGCGTCTGAGCGTCGCGCTACCCCTACCGAGCTTTCTGCTGCGGATGGACTGCCCTCGCCGCACTTGCGCAATGTATGCGGATCTGACTGCGATTGTCAACTCGCTCCAGCTTGTATTCCATCAAAGCAAACGTTTACAGTATTGAATGTGCAGGACGCAAGAGACTTCCGGGCAGGCTGCCGGCCGCCATAGGCGACACTTGGCGGTCACGGGAGTTTTTCAGTGAGTTAGAGGGTTAGAGGGCCGGCCATGAGAACTGGGTTCATCTTTGCTATCGCTCTATTGGCTCCGTCGGTGGGGTTTGCTATGGGCGCGGCCTTCGAGTTCAACGTTAGCGGTGACGCGGAAGGCTGGAGTGCGTGGCATAGCATCGGGCCGGTTTCGGTATCCGGGGGCGTGTTGGCATGTGACATCACGGGCGCCGATCCGTACTTGGGCAGTTCGGCTTTCGTGGTCGACGCAACCGCGAATCCGATAGTGTTGATCCGGATGAGAATGTCGGTCGAGGGAACCAACCAGATCTTCTGGACCACCGGCGTCGAGCCGGGGATGGACGAAGCCAAGAGTTATCGTTTTCAGTCAGCGGCTGCCGATGTGTACAAGCTTCATGTTCTCGACCTCGGCCAGCACCCCAAATGGCAAGGCCAGATCACGCGCCTGAGGATCGATCCGGCCGGCGATCCGGGTTCCGGACACGTCGAGATTGACTTCGTACGCATTTGCGCGCGGAACGAAGTGCCCGTCTTGCTTGCCATCCGCTCGCTCAACGCCACGGAAGGGGTGTTTCAGCCCGTTGGCCAACCGTTCGAGGTTACGAGCGTGATCGAGAATGACGGCGGCCAAAACGCCCACAATGTACAGGCCGTCCTGCAAGTGCCGGTAGGTTTCGTGTTGCAGGGCACGCCGGCAACCCAAACCTTGGCGCAACTGGACGGGAACAGTTCCGCCTCGTTGACCTGGGTGATGGCCGCGGCGGAGCATGCCGCAGGGAGCTTGCTCCTGACTGCCTCTGCCGATGAAACCGGCCCGTTCCTCGCCACGACCCGGCTCTTCGCGGTCGGCGCCATCCCAAATGACGTCTGGTATCCGGGAGGTGCTGCAATCTTCGTCCAGACGGCTGATTGCGTGACTCTCGCCAACAGCCGTATCAGGGGCGTGTTCCATCGCAGCTCTCTGGGCTATGGCGCAGTGGCGTTTGATGTCCGCGCGGGCGATACCTGGCGGCGTATGTCTGTGATGCCTTCGTTCAGCAATGTGGCCGTCGAGCATGCAGGGGAGGTCGAGCGGTTTCCAGTTTACGTCTCTGAGGTCCACGGCGAATACCTTTCGGGCGGTCGCGCCTGCGTGTCATTTTCCGGTCAACGAGCGGACGCCCAAGGCCACTTGTGGTCGTTCGCCTTTCGATTCACCCTGGACGCTTCGAGCGACGTGATGGACGCGGAGTATTCAGCGGCGCCTGCTGTCGCCGAACAGATCCGGCTTTTCGAGGGACCTATGTTATATGCAGGCTCCGGCTCCTTTGGGGCGGCCAAAGATAGTGCCGTGCTTCCGGGTCTCGAGTGGGTCGTCGGAGAAGAGGTCTCTTCCAGCACGTTGGACGTGACCACGGATGACGCGCTGCGCTACGTTCCCAACACCTATAAGGTGACGACGCCTTGGATGGCTCTCAGCTATGATGGTGCGGCTGTGGGTTTGATGTGGAACGCCGATGCACGTCCGTCGGCGGTGTTTGCGACCCCGGATCGATTTGAGGGAAAGGCTGCCAGTCTATTAGGGCTGTTCGTTCCGTCTGTGCCGGACTATGTGCGCGAGAACGAGCGTGAGGCGTACATCCCGGAGCATCTTGGCGCAGGCGAGGCAATCGCTCTGAATTGTGGGATTGCTCTGATCTACCCGGCTGATGGGCCGCTGGCCGTGCAAGACCGCTGGTATCAGCGCAATGGCGCTCCCGCCGTGCTGGGCTACCCAAGAGGCACTCTTCTCGGGGAACTAAGCTTCACGATGGAAGCGTTCATGGACACCCTGTGGATTCCAGCCGAAACGCAATGGAGCTACTACTTCGATGGAGGATCGTTTTTTGGCGCTCGGGGCCGTCCACCGGAGTTCATTGAAGCGCTTGAACTAGCGGCCCGAGTGGACTCTGTCAAAGCCCCCGAGTACCGCTCCCGGTATGATGAAGCCGTTGCAGCAGGGGCCTTGCCGTATAATCTCGAGCTGCCATTCTATGTGGGAAGCCCCGACACTGCGGTCGAGCTCTTTCGATCCAACGTTGCGGATCTCATTTCCCAACAGCAGGAGGATGGCTCGTGGAGATACGATGCTGACGCGCCCCTGGAACTGGTGCCAGGAGAAACCGCCGGCTTCCTGGGGCCGGACAATGCCGCTGAAGTCGGCATCTCGGGCAATCACGCCATCACGATCCTGCAATTTGCACGAATCACGGGGGACAAAGTGGCCACGCAGCACGCCATACTTGCCCTGGAATTCATGAACCAGTTCAAGGTGCCGCGGGCGGCCCAAGTCTGGGAGGTGCCTGTTCACACGCCGGACGTACTGGCCGCCAGCCTCGCCATTCGGTGCTTCATCGAGGGCTATCTGCTCACGGGCAATCAGGAGTATGTCGCGGAGGCGGTGTACTGGGCGCGGACATCGCTGCCTTTCATTTACACGTGGCGCCGGGCGGAGTATCCGTGGATGCTCTACGCCTCGATACCCGTGTTCGGGGCGTCGCTGTACACAAACCCGTGGTTTGCGGTTCCGGTGCAATGGAACGGTTTAGCCCAACTTCCGCAGTTTGGTTGTCCGTTTAGGTGATCTGAGTTTTTTTGAGGGGGGAATCTGTTGTAAGTCCAACAGGGTCCATAGGGCGAAGAGCTGGGCAAGCGAAAAGGTCGATGTAGTGA
>Ga0315279_10000742_pt1 | contig 60181 bp, 52 predicted proteins | sample YL17G06_20_MG_FD_203694 | JGI IMG/M metagenome (GOLD analysis project Ga0315279, IMG submission 203694) | Sediment microbial communities from Yellowstone Lake, YNP, Wyoming, USA - YL17G06_20 | ecosystem: Environmental > Aquatic > Freshwater > Lake > Sediment | place: USA: Wyoming | collected...
AATTTGAGTAACCATACCGACTCCTTTCGATTCGCCAGGACAGTTAGTTACTCTTCTTATCGGCAGGAGTCGGTGGTTTTATTGCAAACACTTCCTTGAACTGTTACCCTGAATTGAACCAGGCCAAATTTTTCCTTTTCAAAGTGTGCCTAATCTCAATTTTGCAAAAGTTTAATTAATCAAACTGGACGTCGGACAAGATGAATTCGACATTGCTATAGCCGTTGTAGGTGTTGATATGCGGATGATAAGCAACATTGAAGATTTCGCGATCAACCAGTTTCTTCTCCAACTGGGCCATTGAAAAGCCAATGCACCGGACGGAACCAGTGTTGTCAGTTATGGCAAGTTGCAGATGATCGCCCCTTGCGCCGACCGCTCTCGGCGGAGAGATTAGGCGAACACCCTTTGTGGCAAAGATTGGCTCGAGGTTGCCGAGGCCGAAAGGCCCCAGCATCTGCAATTGGCCGACCAGGTCTTTGCCAAATTCGGCCAATGGTGCTACCGCGTCGATGTGAAGTTTGGCGGTAACATCATCCTGCGTCAGATTGCCCCTGGCGTAGGCCTCGAATTCTGCTGCGAATTGGTCAATCTTGGCAGGCTCGATAGTTATGCCGGCTGCCATCTTGTGGCCGCCAAATTTGACCAGATGCCGGCTGCACGCCTGGATTGCACTTCGCAGACAGAAGCCCGCAATCGAGCGCGCCGAACCCTGGGCAGGTGCGGGCCCCGCTTTCGCGGGGGTGCTGATCAGGATCGTGGGGCGATAAAATGTCTCTACTATTCTGGAGGCCACAATCCCCAACACGCCGCCGTGCCAGTTTTCGCTGGCCAGCACGATGCTCCTTTGCTCACTCCTGTCCAGGCCGCGCTCAACGATCATTTCGCAGACCTGCTTGAAGATTTTTCGCTCGCACAATTGTCGTTGCGTATTTTGCCCTTTGAGGTACTGGGCTATCTGTTGTGCCCGCGAAGGATTTTCACTGGTCAAAAGCTCTACGGCTAATCGGGCGTGTCCCATCCGCCCTGCCGCGTTGAGCATCGGCGCCAGGCGAAAGCCGATATGAAAACTATCCAGCCCCTGCCCGGTCAGCCCAGCCGAGTCAATCAAGGCCTGTATTCCGCACAGTTTGCAGGCGGGTAGCGCCTTGAGTCCGTAGGCGGTAAGGACTCTGTTCTCACCTCGCAAGTCCACGATATCCGCGACCGTTCCTATCGCCGCCAGGCTGGTAGCGTTCAGCATGAATTCGCGCAGCGGTGCCTCGAGTTTTTGGCCAGAGCTGAATTCATCAGCAATCGCCCAGGCTAACTTAAAGGCGACCATCGCCCCGGCTGAATCCTGGTTGGGGTAGGACTCTTCCAGCGCGGGGTGCACGATGGCAACAGCTTCGGGTAGCCGTTCTTCAGGTTGGTGATGGTCGGTTATTATTAGTTCCACGCCCAACTGCCGGGCAAGCTCGGCGGAGCTAAAGGCGGTTATCCCACAGTCCACGGTGACAAGGACTTTGCTGCCGGCTTGGGCCAACGACCGGACGGCTTCGGGATTCAGGCCGTAGCCTTCATCGATTCGGTGAGGGATGTAATAATCAACATTAGCTCCGAGGAGCGTTAAAATCTGCCAGAGGATCGACACGCCGGTGATGCCGTCCACGTCATAATCACCATAGACTGTGATCTTTTCCCGGCTCTTGATAGCCTGCTTGAGGCGGTGAACCGCCGGCTTGATTCCCGGCATTTGTCCGGGGGCGATAAGCTCGGTCAGTTTGGGACTCAAAAAGACAGCGCCTGCCCGGGCATCGCAGACTTTGCGGTTGATCAAGACCTGTGCTAAAAGCGGAGAAATCTTCAGAGTCTTTGCCAGTTGTGCAGAGCGTTCATCTGCCTGACAGACCATCCATCGTTTTTTTTGCATCCGTGCAGAAGCTTGCATCAAAAAGTCATCCTATCCCGCAGCAACGTTTGTATTTTTTGCCGCTGCCGCAGGGGCATGGTTCGTTGCGGCTAACACGGGGTCCAGCTCGCAAAGGTGCAGTAATAGGTTCTGTATCGACATCCTGATACTTAATGTGCTGTGCCATGTCATTTTCCAGGCATACACGGATCACAGCCGCATCAAAATCGCCTTTTCGCCGCTCATCTATTTTTATGTATTCGCCAGCCTCGTGGCCAAAGCGTGGCACCACAGAGCTAAGAATTTCTGAGAGCGTCTCTCCGCTGACAGGAAGTGCTGCCCCGGAGGTCATGGAGAAATCCGCAAAAGGCAGCAACCTTGTGGCAAGCCAAAAACCTTCGACCGCGCTAGAACCAAGACCCATATCAACAATCAGATACGTTTTGTCACAGAAAAAGTCCGCCGCACGCACCCCGACACCAGGCAACACATCCGTAACCTGTACGAGTGTATAAAACGATTGCGACATTGCCTTGAGAACCGTATACTCATCGGTATCGCTGGCGGGCGGGGACTCCGCCAGATATCGAGATACAGCGGTTTGCCCGTTCTCACGATGCTCATAAATGCAATAGTCCGCCAGGATGGACAGCTCGTCCTCATCTCCGAGAACAAACGTGTCACCCTTCAAGATACCCAACTTTCTCCCGGATTTATCCATCGCTTTTCTGGATAACCGCTTGGTCAAAATACTACTGAGGTTCCGGTTTATCTCTCGAAACCTCTTATATCTGCTTACGAATTCGGAATACTCTGTCATACTCATGCTCTCATATACAATCCGCCATTGACGGCGATATATTCGCCGGTAATAAAACCTTTTTGCCCTTGAGGTCTTGGTAGGTCATTTAGGCCCCTGCAACAGCAGTTGGTCAATCGCTGCGGCAAGCTCCTTCTTGCTGGTCAAGCCGACCCATCTCTTCTGAACTTGGCCGTTTTTGAATAGGATAGTGGTTGGTATCGCAGTTATGCCGAACTCCATTGCGCTGTCACGGGCATCATCGGTATTGAGCTTGCAGACTTTGGCCCGGCCTGCGTACTTATCGGCGATCTCCTCCACAATGGGAGCCATCATTTTGCACGGTCCGCACCACGGCGCCCAGAAATCGACCAGTACCGGCACGTCAGCGCTGTGAACAACCTGGTCGAAAGTGGAGTCGGTTAGTTCAATCACGTTATCAGCCATTATTTCATCCTTTCAGCTTACCGTCCACCCCGCCCAAGTATATCACCGACAGGCTTGTGCCACCAGTTCGGGTCTCGCAGGTACTCTTTCAGCATCATAGCGGCAACAACACCATCTCCGACAGCGGTCACCAGTTGCATGGCCGCCCCTATTCTGCAATCACCTGCCACGAACACGCCAGGCACGGTCGTTCGAAGATATGCACAGTCGCACTTGACGAAGCCCTTTTCGGTCAGCTCCACAAAGCCCTGCAGAAAGCCGGTGTTCGGCTCCGTGCCGACAAATATAAATACACCATCGCAGAGATAGTCTTGCTGCCGGCCGGTCTTGACGTCCTTCAACCTGACCGCTCGAACTCGGCCTTTACCTTGTACGGCGGTTGCTACCGTACTATACTTAATAACCAAATTGGAGTCAGGCTCACCGGCCTTTCGCTTAAGCTCTTCAACCAGGACCTCAGTAGCTCTGAACTGGTCTCTGCGGTGGATAAGTGTAACCTTACGGGCGTATTTTGTCAGATGGAGCGTCTCTTCAAGTGCCGTATTGCCGCCGCCCACCGCGACGACACTCTTGCCCTTAAAAAACGGCGCATCGCATGTCCCGCAATAGCTTACGCCCGCACCGCGGAAGTCTTCTTCCCCTGGAATTCCGAGTTTGCGATAGCTGCTGCCGGGGGCAAGAATTACGATTCTGGCGGTAAATTTGTCTCCATCACAATAAACCGCGATGCTGCCGTCCGGCAGTTTTTCCAGCTTGGTGGCCCCGCAACTGGTCTTTATCTCAGCCCCGAAGCTCTTAGCCTGTTTTTGCATCTGTTCGATCAGGCCTGGACCATCAATCTGGATTATGCCGGGATAGTTCTCGATTCTGTTTGTCGTAGCGATCTGTCCGCCGGGCACGAGTTTCTCGAGCACTAAAGTCGTCAGCCTGTCGCGGGAGGTATAAAGAGCTGCCGCCAAACCGGCTGGCCCCGCCCCAACAATGATAACGTCATATACGCTGTCGGTCATTCCAGACCCATTGCCGCTTGCTGCAGATGCGGCTCTATTTTCTTCTTAATGTCGGACTCAAAATTCGGCGTAACGCTCGTGATTTGGCCTACAAGTTTGCCGGCCTTGTACAGATGCAATGTTGGTATGCTCATAATGCCGCGTTCGGTGGCTGTCTGGCGTGCGTCGTCAACGTTCAACTTGCACACCTTTAGTTTTCCGGCGTACTCTCGGCCTATTTTTTCGATCACCGGTCCAGCCATTCGGCAGGGCCCGCACCACTGGGCCCAGAAATCGACCAGCACCGGCGTGTCGGATTGCAATACTTCGCTCTGGAAAGTTGCATCGCTGAGATTAATCGGCTTCCCATCTGCCATTTTCATGCTCCTTGCTGCAAAAAAAACGAGACGTAAGGTCAAAGCCAGATACTAAGGTGCAGGGAGGTCTATGTCAATTAGGTTTGCCGGTTTTTCGATTTGGGGCGTGAACCTGTGGCAAAACCGCGAAGAAAAACCCCCAGTGAAACTGGGGGCTAAATAAAATATGAAAATATTTAGCCCCGTGTTTTACACGGGGTTTTGTTGTTGAACATATTTGATCCTGCGCTGCAATGTTTCCTGGTCGAAGCAAAATCTTTTGTCATACCTCTTTGTCCAGACTTTACCTTCGTACCCTGTGTCTTTAAGGGCGAGTCGGGCTGTTTTCTTGTAGTAAGCCACAATATTGTCTATCGGCTGGGAATTATATTCGGCAACAATGTGGACATGCGTTGCATTTGCAGACATCGCGAGTATGCGCTGATTCTGCAATTGCGCTTCTGTGATGATGGCATCTCGCACTATCTGTTGCTGACCCTTCGATAGTACAACTGCCTCCTGCGGTCGCAGTTGCTCGTTGGTCTGCTTGAGCGTTTCGTCGCCTGGCATAATTCTTCCATTCTTCACATAGCCTCGTTCATCGCCCTGCAGCCATGTGCCGTAGGTTGTGAAGGTAATCATATATCCCAACGTTTTCGCCACAAATACTCCCTTGTATTTAGCCCCACGTTTCACGTGGGGTTTTCTTTTTCCAGTTTCACTGGGGCATATTTATTTCCACCTTTGACGCAGGGTTTTCCTCCTGTATCTGCTCCAGTTGCATCCCGAAGCGATTGAGCTTTGTTTGGCCTTCATCGTATTGGCTATAAGCATTTCGCAGATGTTTGCCGAGCACGTCCCAATTGGAAATAAATTCCGCGAACGAGGCGTTCAGCTTTTTTAAGTTCTGGCGGATTTCGGCTGCCTGTTTTTCTATCTGTAAGCCGTGCAGACCCATCGCCACCGTCATCAGATACACATACAAAAGATTCGGCGAAACCGGCACGACCTTCTTATCCAGGCAGTATTGCAAAAGGTCTTGCGTGTCGCTCACATACTTGACAATAGTTTCGTAATAAACATTCTCAGCAGGTATATACATCATCGCAAAATCCAGCGTGCCCTCCGCAGGCCTGATATAGTCGCCGGCGATCTTATCAATATGGTTGATGCAATCTTTTATAAACTGTCTGCGGGCTTTAGCTTTTTCATCTTCTGCTTCGGCCTTTGCGATTTTTTCAAAACTCGGCAGCGGAAACTTGGCATCTATCGACACAGAAAAATCGGTCATCTGCACCACCGCATCAACTACTTTGCCATCCTTGAAAGTATGCTGCAATTGGTAACTACCCTTGGGCAAAATCTGCGAAAGAAGATTTTCAAGCGACCACTCGCCCATCTGGCCTCGCAGCTTTGGGCTGCTCAAAATATCCTGTAGGCGTCTGACTTCGGTTCCAAGTTGCAGCATCTGTTTGTTGGCGCCCTGAAGCTCGCCAATTTGAGTGTTTAGCTGGCTGAGCACCTGCTGGCTGGACTGCAAACTCCTGCTGATATTGGCTTGCCCATCCAGTAACGATTTGTTAAGCTCGGCGCGAATGCCGTCCTGAGCCGTTTTGAGCGTCTCGAGTTGCTGCTGGAGAAGGCCGATGCCGGCTGCTTGGCCGGCGAACTCTTTTCTGCCGGCAAAGTTCGAGATGATCAGCCAAATCAAAAGGCCCAAGACAAATACAATTAGAACGATAACGATGGTGATGAGGAATGGTTCCATATTCTTATCCTTAAAATGCCGTCCTGATTATAGGTACTGGGGCAAAAACCCCCAAATAAATTTGGGGGCTAAACGTGTCGAATGGGAAAAATAAAAGCAGTCATCTTCGATTGGGGCGGCGTGTTGATAGATGACCCAAGGCCGGGTCTGATGCGGCACTGCGCTAATGCCTTCGATGTGTCGGTCGAAGTCTATGCCCAAGTGCACGATAAATTCCTGGAAGACTTCCAAAAAGGTCTAGTCGAGGAACGAACGTTCTGGCAAAGAATCTCTAAAGAGCTCAATAGGCCGGAGCCGCAGCCGAACTCCTTGTGGGGCGACGCTTTTCGCTCCGCCTATTCGCCGCGGGCAAAGGTCTTTGCCCTGGCATCGGCACTGCACGACAAGGGCTACCAAACGGCGCTTTTATCCAATACCGAAGTGCCCGCAATGGAGTTCTTCCATCAGTTGCGGTACGATATGTTCGACGTGCTCGTCTTTTCCTGTGCGGAAGGAGCACAAAAGCCAGAAAGGAAAATCTACGAAGTGACGGTCGAAAAACTCCACTCGCGGCCGGGGCAAACGGTGCTCATAGACGATAAGCCGCTGTTTATAGAAGGGGCACAACAAGCAGGGCTCAATGGGATCATCTTCAGGAATCTCGAACAGGTTAAAGGTGATTTGGCTTCGCTGGGAGTGAAAGTAACAATGTAAACCGGCGGTGAAACCGCCGGCTAAATATTTAGCCCCGGGTTTTACCCGGGGTCCTGCGACTGATGAACTTATCATACGCACTACAGAACAAGAACATCATCCTACTCGACGGCGCTATTGGAACAGAATTGGATAAATGCGGCTTAATGTCCCGCGGCAGAAACAACCTCGATGCCCCCGAGGCGGTGCTCGAAATCCATCAGGAATACGCCCGGTGTGGGTGTGACGCGATAACCACAAACACGCTGACCATGAACCGCATCTACATCGAGACGCACAATGTCGGCGTCTGCGTGCGAGATGTAAATCGGGCGGGAGTCGAATTAGCCCGGCAGGCTGCCAACAAGCATCAGTACGTGCTGGGCGATATCAGCTCGACCGGCCAACTGCTTGAGCCTTACGGGACTTACAAAGAGTCGCAGCTCTATGACGCCTTCAAAGAGCAAGCTGAAATCCTGGCAGAATCAGGCGTGGATGGTTTCATCATCGAGACGATGTTTGACCTTCGCGAGGCACTGTGCGCTCTCCAGGCGTGCAAGGGCAACTTCTCGCTGCCTGTCATTGTCTCGATAGCTTTTGCCACAGAGATAAAAGGGGCACGAACAATAATGGGCAACTCCGCCCAGCAGTGTGCCCAAAGCCTCGCCGACGCGGGGGCGGATGTTATCGGCGCCAACTGCGGCGAACTTGACCCGGCTCAAATGGCGGCGGTGGTATCCCTATTTCGGTCGGCTACAACCCTGCCGATTCTGGCACAGCCTAACGCCGGTAAGCCAAAACTGGTCGGCGAAAAGACGGTGTTCGAAATGACGCCTGAGCCTTTTGCCGCAGGCATCGCCAAATGCCTGCGTGCCGGGGCACGCATTGTAGGCGGCTGCTGTGGAACAACGCCCTCGCACATTCGGGCTGTCGCCGCGATGCTGGATCGGGGCAATGGAAACTGAAAACCCAAAACCCAAAACTCAAAACTTTCACCTGGTAATCCTGAAAAAGCCCTATCTGGACGCGATCGTGGCGGGGCGAAAAACCATCGAATCGCGCCTTACCAGGACCAGGCACCACTTCTTCGGGCAGGTCCAGGCGGGCGATAAATTATTCCTGAAGGTAAGCTCCGGACCGGTATGCGCAGTCGCAACTGTCGCGGCGGTGAAGTACTTTGAGAATTTGACGCCGGAACAAATGAGTGACATAAAACGCCGGTACAACCATTGTATCCAGGCAGACGAGCAGTATTGGCAAAGCAAAGCGGACTGTAGGTTTGGATTTTTGGCCCGGCTGGAGAATGTTGAGCCGATTGAGCCTCGGCAAATAAGCAAAAAAGACTGGCGGGCGTGGGTAGTTCTAACAGCGAAAGAAAACTTTGGCCTGCTAAATCCTTCGGCCATAAAAAGGCTCAGTCGATGAACGTCCCGCTACATTATGGCAAATTCCCGCCTAATGCCGCAATAAACCTTTGCCTTGAATTCGTCTAACTTAACAGAGGCTGATGTATTGAGACAAATAACCTATATTTTTGAATAGGAGGACAAAAGATGTGCAAAAAAATCACTTTGATTATCGCGGCGGTAGCTCTGCTGATAGGTGTGCAAAGCCTCATCGCCCAGGAAAGAGACGCAGACAGGCCCCGCGAAAGCGGACTGCGCGACCCAGCCAGGCCTACTGAAAGACAGCCGGCAATGCGCGAACCAGTTGAAAGAGGCGACATCGAGGCCGGCAGAAGAGAAAGGGCCGAGCGCGGCGACCAGCCCGAGCCGGAACCTCCAATGGCTATGGAAGGCAGACGCCAGCCCGCTGCGCCTATGGCACCTGTCAAGGCTGGGCCTGTGCAAGAGGAATTCGGCAAGTGGCTGGATGAGCTTACAAAGGCCTACCGCGCAGACGACAGGGAAAAAGTAGGCGAAATAATCCGCCAGATGCAGCAGCTCCGGCAGCGGATGCAGACGCCCGGCAAGGTTTTCGCCGAGCCTCCGCGGGATTATCCGCCAAGCCCTAAAGTCAAGAAACTGCCGGCGGGCCCGGAGAAGAAGGCCCCCAAGCCAGACAAAAAATTCCCAGAGCCAACCAAGGAATCTCCTCAGGTCTGGAAAGACCAGCAAGGTCAGTTCCCCGGCGGTCCAGCCGGCTGGGGCGTATGCCCGTTGTGCGGTCGGTGTCCCCGATGCGGCGCTATGGGCGGCCAGCGTATGGGCATGGGCTTTCAGCAAGGAGGTTTTGGCCGATTCCGTCCAGAGGGGCCGCTACCACCGATTATGGATAAGCAAGCTCCGCCGATGGCCCCAAAGGACGTACCAGGGCCTGAGCCATTAAGAATGCGCAGGGGCATGCGTGGTGGTTGGCGTCCAGATGTACCTGGTCCTGAGGTGCCGCAGTTCGGGCCTGTTGAACCGAGGCAGGATTAGTGCGAACCTGCGGCAAAAAACGCAAATAAATAAAACCCCACGTAAAACGTGGGGCTAAATATTTAGCCCCCGGTTTGGGACCCCGCAAAGCGGGAACCCTCGCCGGGGGTTTGTTTTTGTATCGAAACAAAATTGCGGGTGCGAAACTGTACTACACGACCCTTTAGCGCATTGTTTACAGCCAATTGCCGGGATAGTAGATGGATTGGGGACGAACATTGAATGCTCTGCACAGTCCCTCTATTAGTGCTTCCGTCCTTTTGACCTGGCAGTTGGTCGGATGGGCGTTTTTACCGTCGGCTATAACGCAGATGCGAATGGTCGCAAGGCCGCCGTGCCAGCTTCGGTCGGGTATGCTTGATGACTGCTTCTGCCATCTTTCGGTGGGCTGGACCTGGCCATCGAGACCACCGAATCCGTTGCATATAACATAATGGTAGTTAAGGTCTTCGGGAGTGGCCAGACCCTGTAATGAAGCCAGATATTCTATGTTACCTGCTCCAGTACCACTATAGTAGATTTCAATCCTGTTCCAGCGATCGGGCGATTGACAAGCCCGCGAGGGAAGCGCCTCTTTAACGGGGCCAAGACTATAATAGCTTGAAAGACAGAATGCACCAGCGGAGGGCGGATTATTGCCCAAAGCCATAAGAACAACCGCCCCAGTAGTCATTGAAACCAATAGTGCCGCTAAAACTTTCGCTACCCTCGATTGATCTGACATAATTCCGCCCAGATGAATTTAGAATTCCGAATTAAAAATCTACAATTTCCTTCCCTATAACATCGGCACGTACCGGCAGATTACTGTAGAATTTTGCACAAAAATTTGCCTTATGCCCCATATTGATTTATGGGACTGCGGTCGGTATACTTACTCCGCCGGCGTACAGACCCCACGTAAAACGTGGGGCCAAATATTTAATCCTGTCTTTAACGCGGAGTTGTGTATCTAAGAGGGAGAAAAGAGATGGATTCACAATTGCGTTCCTTGTCTTCGCAGGAAATCGGCAGGCTAATCGAGCAGGGCTGCAGTTGCTCCGATTGGTCAAAAGTCCAGGTCGCTGAAGGTTTCAACGCCGAGCGAGTAAGGACGACCCAGTTCTGCGGAGATGTGAAGTTAGGTGTGTTTGAAGGGCAGGTATCCTTTTTTGGCGGCGTTACCAAGCCCACAGGGATCAGTAATGCCGTAATCCACAACTGCACCATCGCCAACAACGTCTATATAAGTCAGGTAAGAAACTATATCGCCAACTACGTTATCGAAGACGACGTGGTGATAGAAAATATCGACCTGCTGGCGGTCGAAGGCGAAAGCTCATTTGGAAATGGGACAGAAGTTGCCGTAGTGAATGAGGCCGGCGGCAGAGAAATACCTATCTACGACCATCTTTCCGCCCATACCGCCTACATCATAGCGTTTTATCGTCACCGCCCTAAAGTAATCGAAATGCTGCAGAAGATGATAGCCGATTACACCGCCTCTGTTACCTCCTCTATGGGCCTGGTCGCAAAAGGCGCCAAACTTATAAACTGCCGGATTATTAAAAATGTTAGAGTCGGGCCGGCAAGCGTAATCGAAGGAGTCAGCCGGATAGAGAACGGCTCGATCAATAGCTGCCCGGAAGACCCCGTCTATATCGGAGCGGGAGTCTTCGCAGAGGATTTTATTGCCTGTAGCGGGTCGAGCATTACCGACGGCACTATTATAAGCAAGTGCTTCGTAGGCCAGGGCACGGTACTATCTAAGCAGTATTCGGCAGAAAACTCGGTATTCTTCGCCAACTGCGGCGGATTCCACGGTGAGGCGTGCGCGGTTTTTGCCGGCCCTTATACGGTAACGCACCACAAATCCACGCTGCTTATCGCCGGCCTATTCTCGTTTCTAAACGCCGGCAGCGGAACCAACCAGAGCAACCACATGTACAAATTAGGGCCGGTGCATCAGGGCGTAGTAGAACGCGGCTCTAAAACCGCCAGCGATTCGTACATCCTCTGGCCGGCAAAAGTGGGGCCCTTCACCGTCGTAATGGGCAGACACTATCGAAACTCAGACACCTCAGATTTGCCTTTCTCGTATCTAATCGAGCACGAAGATGAAAGCATTCTTGTCCCGGGCGTAAATTTGCGCAGCGTGGGCACCGTCCGAGATGCCCGAAAATGGCCAAACCGAGATCGGCGAAAAAGCCCCAAGAAACTTGACCTTATCAACTTCAAACTGCTAAGCCCGTACACGATTCAAAAGATGCTCAATGCCAGGGGTCTGCTGAAGAACCTCAAGGCGACCTCCGGCGAGACATCGGAATACTTCACCTACCACAGCGTCAAAATCAAAAACGAGTCGCTGGATAGAGGAATCCAGTTATACCAGATGGGTATTGATAAATTCCTGGGCAATTGCCTGATTCACCGATTGGAGAATAAAGTATTCAAAAGTGTTGACGAGCTGCGAGAGGTTCTGCAGCCGGAATCCGACCTCGGACCCGGCAGATGGGTGGACTTGGCGGGCTTATTCGCGCCGGAACAGGCGGTGCAAAGGCTGCTTTGCGATATTGAAAACGGCACCGTAAACACGCTGGAGCAACTTGCAGAGGCATTTGCATCGATCCATAATAATTACCCTGCATACGAGTGGGCATGGGCAGCAGATGTCATCCGGCAAATTCTCGGCAAAAAGATAGCTGAAATAACCGCCGATGACGTTATCGAGCTGACCACAAAATGGAAGCACGCTGTTGTAGAGCTTGACCATCGACTTTACGCGGACGCCCGGAAGGAATTTGCCGCGACCGCTCAAATTGGCTTCGGCCTTGACGGCGAGGAAGAGATTAAGCACCTGGACTTCGCAGCGGTCAGAGGGACATTCCAAGGAAATAGATTCGTTTCCGAAATCCAGGAGCATATCGCCGGCAAAACAACGCTGGCCGACGAGCTTATCAGCCGTATGGGAAAATTGCGCGGGCAGCAATCGCAGGTATAAGTTGATGGCAGCTTAACTCGGCTTCGTCAGAGTAGTGGGCGGCAAGTTGCAAAGACATCAAATCGGAAGTATAATAGGGTACGATGAGTGATAATGCCGACATGGGCGATTCGCTTTTTGAAGTTCCTACGCCGCTCGGTTTTCGGGTGCGAGTAAGTCGCTCTTACTGGCAATTTATTATCACTGTCAAACATCCGGTGATGGGAGGCTATGAATCAGATGTAAAGAAGACACTGGAGAAGCCAGATGAGATTCGACTCAGTCGCACCGACCCGGCAGTATATCTGTTCTATTCATCGCAGCGTAAAGAACGATGGGTTTGTGCTGTAGCCAAGCGATTGAACGAGGAGGGTTTCTTGATTACGACTTATCCGACGCACGTGATAAAAGAAGGGGTACGGGTATGGCCGAGGTGAAAGTGTACTATGACCGAACAGGTAACACGCTTACCGTCTGGTTTGGCAATCCAAAGGATGAGCATATCTGCGAAGAAACTGGCGATGAAATAGTTTTGATGAAGGATAAATCTGGACGAGTAATCGGATTTGAGAAGCTAAATTTCCTATCTCTCGACCAAGCTCGAGACGGGTCTGCTGCACCTCAGCCGATGCGGGTTGCTTTTGAGGCAACAGAAGTCTGAATATAGAATACCGATGAATTACCTATAAATCGAGGGCTGAGGGAGCTTAGTTTTCCACCATTGAAGCGGGGCGATTTGGGTCCGTGGGCGGTGGTTTAATAGACTTTTTGTTTTTTGAGTGACTATCACATGGGGGCGAGATTTCATGCTGCACGCGAGCGTTTTGCATGGAACCACATAATCATTAGCTGTGAAAGGTTTGAACATGGCAATAGGTCTTTTGATTCGAGTTGGGATTGATTCCACCTATGGCTGGAATCCACCGTGCTGTGAGCAGAGTTTTCATTTTTGCTACGTGCCAATTGGTGAGGATTACAACCTAACTGAGCATTACGACCCGGCTTATCAGCCTTACGAGCAGGTCGTCACAGCGTTTGTACCTGAACATGCGCCACGTTCCGTACATTGGCCGCGTCGTCTTCCACGACATGGTCATTTCGATCCCGATTTCAGACATCTTACGTATGGCGATGAGAGAAACAAAGCGGAACGTATCTGTGAGGTCTTCGAGGGAAATGAAAACGACAAGAAATTTATCGTTTTTTACGCTGGCCTTCGTTCGATTCAAACGGGCAATCTCTGCTACTCCATTATCGGCTTCTTTACCGTTAAGGATATCAAATGTGCACCGGATGTCCCGCGCCGAGACTGGCACCGTAATGCCCACACGAGAAATGGCGGCTGCAACGATGCGGGAACCGTGATTGTCTTTGCCGACAAGTCCAAATCAGGTCGACTATGCAAGCATATCCCCATCGGCGAGTATCGTAATAGAGCTTGGCGCGTCACTCCAGGGCTACTTGAGAAGTGGGGCGGCCTCAACGTGAAAGATGGCTACATCCAAAGGAGCGCATTTTTGCCTCACTTCTGTGATGGCGACCGGTTCCTGCGCTGGTTTTGGCAACAGAAGCCAGAGCCTGTCTGTGAGGACAATCCTCCACGATGTCTGAAACTTCGCTGATCGGCGGAGATGATAACGTATTTGCGTTGCGGATGGACATTTGCCTACTTCCGCCTGAGTTGATAGCTCTTGGTGCTCCCTGAGTGAGCTACAACACTCTGTGACATTGCATGGGGCACGATTGACGGCAAGGGGTAGTTTCAGTATACTGGCAGTTGACTGGACCCTGGAATCGCTGTCCGATACGCGTTACTCTAGACAAACAGGAGACTGATATATGCTCACTAAGTACCTTGAAGCCGCGATGAGGCATGCGCATTACGAAATCCTGAAAGATGACAGCACCTACTACGGGGAAATCCCAAAATGTCGAGGCGTGTACGCGAACGCCCCGACCTTGGAGGAGTGCCGAACCGAACTGGCTGAAGTGCTTGAGGATTGGCTGCTCTTTAGAATCCACAAGAACCTGACACTACCCAAAATAGATAGCAAGAAAGGATAGGTAACGTATGCGGTTGATAATTGAACCGAATTATGAACTTGTCTCCAAGTGGGCTGCCAATCACGTCGCACGGAGAATAAATGATTTTAGCCCGAACGAATCAAAGCCTTTCGTGCTGGGCCTACCTACAGGCTCTTCGCCGCTGGGAATGTACAAAGAGCTAATAAAACTCAACGGCCAAAAACTGGTTTCCTTCAAGAATGTGGTCACCTTTAATATGGATGAATATGTGAACCTTCCGCAGGACCACCCCGAAAGCTACCATTCGTTTATGTGGAACAACTTCTTCGGCCATATCGACATCCGCAGAGAAAATGTCAATATCCTCAATGGAAATGCACCGGACCTGGAAGCGGAGTGTGCCGGCTACGAAGAAAAGATGAAGAGTGTGGGCGGCGTTAGTCTTTTTGTGGGCGGAATCGGACCCGACGGCCATATCGCGTTTAATGAGCCGGGCTCTTCGCTGACATCGAGGACCCGCGTTATGAGCCTGACTTATGACACCATCGTTGCCAACTCGCGGTTCTTCGATGGCGATGTGAATAAAGTGCCCAAGACCGCTTTAACAGTGGGCGTCGGAACGGTTATGGATGCCCAAGAGGTGCTGATTATCGTCAATGGCCATAATAAGGCACGCGCTCTGCGGCACGCCGTCGAAGAAGGCATAAATCATATCTGGACAGTCAGCGCTCTGCAGATGCACCCAAAAGGTATTATTGTCTGCGATGAGCAAGCCACGGTCGAGCTAAGAGTCGGCACCGCAAAATACTTTAAGGACGTGGAATCTGCCAATCTCGACCCTGCGAGTCTACTAAATAACAAGGCTATATGAGGTGTGATTATTTCAGTGTATCCGATAAACGGATGGGCGTCCTTTGTCGGCTCCATCAAAGAGAATCAAAACCTCTATCTGCTGTTCTGACTCGCTCAAAACTGTCATAGCCTCGGCTTTGCCAGGCGGATTCTCTATCGGGCCGATTCGATGTACCTTTGAGCCTTTGCCGTCCCAACTATAGATTACGTAGCCTCGATCATCTCGATAGTTTTCGCTCTTGGGGAATTTGTCGGAAGGCTCAGACCCGGAATTGCCGGCGATAATCAGAAAACAAGACCCCGCAGCAACTATTTCCCGTATTCCGTAACCTTCGCCCAGTGGAAGGCTGTACAGCCTATAATTCCGGCCTTTTTTATCGCCAAACATCTCCTGCGCGGCAATCTCTATCACATAAGCTTTTCCACCAAGATTAGGGCTGCGAAAGCCGACAAACAGTTTGCCATTCTTGACGGCCAGACCTTCGATATTGACGCCATTGTGCTGAAGTGGTTTTTGGAAATAAGGGCCCAAGACGGCATCGGTTTTCAAAATATCCGAAAGGCTGGCTATCTGCAAATCAACGGGTAGGCCAGTTTCAGAACGAATTCCCATTACCGGCAAACCGGTAGCTGGGTCGACTCTAAATCTAAATATCTTGTACCGGTTCTCCTGGATTTTGCCATCTTCTTTGGATACCCCATGCGAGCCGGTTATGTAATAACAATCGCCCTCGACAGCAATAGCTTCAATGTCAATTTCCCTGCCAGAATCCAGAAGCTCCACATCTGTAAGAACCTTAAGCGATTTGGCCTGCCTGGATAACTCCAGCACCTGCACTTTTCTGCCTTCATCCGCGCCGACCAGGCACCGCGTCGGGGATACACACGCGATGGCACTTAGATTTCGCTCTTCTAAAACATCGCCCTGGAAGGAATAATAGCCAACAAACTCGATGTTGCTCCATCTATCGTAGGTCTGCAGCGTCACCATCAGAGCAACAGCCGATTCCAGTAATAGAATTGTGGCCCTGCCCATTTAGTTGTGAATTCTAAATTCTGAATTCATGGAATAGTTGGTTCAGCAGGCCGCGGTTCTTGGCCGGGCGCATAAACAATCTTGGCTTTGGCTTTGAGTGATGCTATAAACTCTCCGGCAAGCTCAATCCGCTTCTTCTGCGTCAGTTGGTTTATTATTGTCTCCTTAGCCTGCTCAAAGGTGGTTGTGCCAGCGCTCTTGCGCTCGGTGACCTTTATTATGTGATATCCGAATTTGGTTTCCACGACGTCACTTATTTGTCCCGGCTCTAGGCTGAAGGCAGCCTTTTCAAAAGGTTCCACCATATCACCTCTGCCGAAGAAGCCCAGGTCGCCTCCCTTGGCACTTGAGGGACAGGCTGAATTAGTTTTGGCCAATTCCGCAAAATCAGCCCCACCTTTTACCTGTTCAAGCAGATTCTGAGCCTTTGCCTTGGCCTGGACCTTAGCCTGATTTGGGTCAGCGTTGGCAGCAGTCGGCTTAAGGTCAATCAGAATATGGCTTGCCCTGACCTGGTCGGGCGTCTGGAACTCCGTCTGGTTATCGGAATAATACTTCTTGGCGTCCTCTTCTGCGACTTTTATCTTGCCTTCCAATTGAGACTCCATGAGTTTCTGATAGCCAAGTCCTTTACGGATTTGCTGCTTCAACTCGTCAAAACTTCTGCCATATTCTTCTATCTTTTTCTTGAAATCGTCCAGCGATAGCGGCGGACTCTGCCCAGAAGCGATCTTGCCGATCTGCCCCATCACGTCCTCCTCTGTAACCTCTATCTTGGCCCGTTTTACTTCTGCATCCAGCAACTGCTCGACAACAAGGTTTTCTACAGCCTGCTGCTTGAGCTGCTTCTTGTATTGCTCGGCAAAACCCGGCGGCAGTTGCGCTGTCTTGGCAGCCATCTTTTCAAGCTCCGGCGCGATCAGCGATTGAACCTTACTTTCGGTAATATCGACGCCATTTACGGTGACGACGACACTGTCGGCGCCCGTCCCTTCGACTTTGCTGCGGCCAGGCTCAGCAGCAGTGGTTGGCCGGGGCATGTTGACGTCAGTTCGAGCAGGGACCTTGGGCTTGCAGGCCAAACTACAGACAACAAAGAAAACCGCAACGTAGCAACCAAACAGCAAAAATCGCTGCGTTTTGCTTCTTTTGCACCTACCCTCGAGCTGTGGCACATAGAATCTCATGATTTTCCCTTTTGCAGATACGAAACACTACTAACTTACACCGAAACACACCTCTGATTATCCGGCAAAGGGCTGGATGCGTCAAGGCATTTCTTGGCCGGCTTGTTCCTATCCCATTTATCGCAAGGAATTTTCTTGAATTAAAGGCAGCCAATCTGGTATAAATAGAAAGGTTCGGGTCTGCGGTTTTTCTCTTTTTGAGGTGCTGCAGGAACACTATTACTCTTACTGTCTTTGTTGGAGGAATAATATCATGTGTAGAAAGCTTATTGGTGTAGTCTGCTTCGGCCTAGCGATAGGCCTGACAGCTCCCGTTGCTGTGGCCGGCGTTAGTTACACCGACCCGCCCGGCGGATGGACGTACGTCTTTACCGGTGAGAAAGCCGCCCCAGCACCGACTGCGGCACTGGATGGCACATGGGACCACAAGGAAGCCGCCGGCGGCTCGGATGCCTGGGATGGTTCAGCGCCAGGCCAGGTAGGCTCAGCGGGTACGGGCAGCGCCCCCGGCGGGGCAGGTGTATTCACCGAGGCCGGCACAACCTTCCTTCGTATTCAGGATTGCGGTGACCCGAGAGACGCCGGCGGTGGTTGGGCCGAGCCATCGAATCGAAAGTTGACCTTCTGCCGCGACCTCGGCCTGGACGCAGGAGTAGACGGTAGCGCCATTCTCGATAAGGGTGTTACCCTGTCCTTTAGGGCGCGTATCCCGACGACACCTCCGCTGGACAACTATTACCCTGACGGTGGTACGGCCAATGTTGCTTGGACGACCAGAGGCTACAACATCCATGACGATGGATATGGCGCCTTCGGCATAAAACAGGGCACAGGCGGTAATGGGGTTGTTTGCTTCTCCTTAGCCATGGACGCGGACGAGGGTGACATCCCCGCAAACGGTCTTGTAACGAACAAACGTAATGGTACTGCCGCCACCGGTGATGTGGACTCTTATGATTCGGGTGGGACCGCAAACGTGCTGACAGGGTTTGACCCCACGCAATGGCACGAGTTCTGGATCCAAATTGTGGCCGATACCTCAGGCGGCGGCACACACAAAGTCACCATCTGGAAGGATGGCAACACGGGCAACCCCGACGGCGTTTTCCACGTTACGGCAGGGACCAAAGATGAGTACGACTTCAACGGCTATCTGGTCATGAGTCTCGGCCGAACGGGCATCGGCGGCGCCCAGGACGTGGACTTTTTTGCCTACAAACCGGGCCTGATTTCGCCTGGGGCCGCTGATCCGGAGAAAGCGCGTGCCGTGAATCCGATTCCCGATACAACCGTGAACGCGCTCGATGCGATTCCACTTAGCTGGTTGCCGGGAAAGAGTGCGAAGTTCCACGATGTGTACTTCGGAATAGATAGGACCCTTGTGGCTAACGCCAGTATATCTGATACGACAGGAATATATCGCGGTCGGCTGAGCGCCGCCAGCTATGGTCCCCCGGAAGGGGTTGCGCTGGGCAAGACTTATTACTGGCGGGTCGACGAGATTGAGGCCAACGGTACTACACACAAGGGCGAGGTCTGGAGCTTCACGACAATGCCCTACGTTCTTGTGGACGACTTCGAGGACTACAACGACTTTTCACCGGACCGGGTATTTGACACCTGGGCAGATGGATATTCCGCTGCGGACCCGGCAAATGGCTCTGTTGTCGGTCATCTCGATCCTCCTTTTGCCGAGCAGGACATCGTGAACGATGGCAAGCAGGCAATGCCGTTCAGCTACGATAACTCCGGCACGGTAAAAACGGCAAAACTGTCCGAGGCCGCAGCCAAGATTAGCGACTTAAAGAGCGGCAGAGATTGGACGACACATGGAGTCAAGGCGCTTTCGCTGTGGTTCAGGGGCTATCCGGCATATTTTGGCAGCTTTGTCGAGGCTCCTGCAGGCACCTATACGATGACTGCCGGCGGCACGGATATCGGGGGCACATCCGACCAGTGTCACTTTGCCTTCAAGGAAGTTTCCGGCGCCAGTACGGTTGTTGCCAGGGTGCTCAGTGTCAGCAACACGCACGCTGATGCCAAGGCCGGCGTGATGATTCGGGATTCGCTCGACGCGGATTCCGCAGGTGCGATGGTCTACATTACACCCGGCGGGGCGATTGCGCTGGGATACCGTGACAGCGCAGGCGCCAGCGCTTCCGTGGTGGGGCAGGTAAGTGGAATTACTGCCCCTCAATGGCTCAAGATAGAACGGGCCTTGGGCGGCCTCATCAGGGGCTACTACTCGGCTGACGGGACGACGTGGACACAGCTCGGTACGGCGATCGCTACTGTTACCATGAATGTACCTGTGTACGTAGGTCTGGCGGTGACCAGCCATAACACCAGCCAAAAGTGCGTGGCACAATTTTCCAATGTGAGCTTCCCCGATACCATCGCAGGTCCACAATGGAGTGACCAGGACGTCGGCATGATCAGTAATATTGCCGAGCCGATGTATGTGGCTATCTCCAGCGGCAACGGCAAGACAGGCATCGTTTACCACGATGATCCTAACGCAACGCTTATCAATGTCTGGACCGAATGGAATATCGAGTTGAAGGAGTTTAGCGCTGCCGGTGTCAACCTGGCTGACGTCGATAAGATGTTGATCGGTTTTGGCAATAAAGCCAATCCGAAATCCGGCGGCACGGGCACGATGTACTTTGACGACATCCGGCTGTATCCGCCGAGATGTATTCTCGATAAGCTGACCGGACTGGAAGCCGACTTTACCAAGGATTGCACGGTTGACGTCGCAGACCTTCAGATTGTGGCCCAAGAGTGGCTCAAAGCTGATTATACCGTTGCGACCGCAGCGCCCAAAGATGCGAACCTGGCGCTGTACTACAAATTCGAGAATAATGCGGTCGATAGTTCCGGCAAAGGCATCAACGGCACAGCAACCGGCAGCCCAACTTACGCATCAGGCGCACTTGGCCAGGCAATTAGCCTGAACGGCAGCAATTACATCAATTGCGGCAAGCCAGCCTTGCTCAATTTCGGGCTGGGAAATTGGTCTATCGCCGCGTGGGTAAAAACAAGTCAGGCCGAAGACGCCACTATCTTTGCCAACGGAGGCGATGAGACCGGTGGCATCAGATACACAGTGTGTGTAGGCGAAGCTACAGCCAGAGCAATTACACTTACGACGGATAACGATGCGACAAAGGTTCAGGCGACCAGCACCGCCACGGTTAGCGATAACCAGTGGCATCACGTCGTTGCGCTGCGAGATGGGCTTACCTTACGCGTATATGTGGATGGAGTATCGGATGGAAGCAATACGCTTGCTGCCGGCTACGACCTTTCCGGAACATCTCAGCACAATGCCTATGTCGGAGCCATAACAGACCATGAGGACGCGACCGGCAACACCCTTGAAAAGTTTTACAGCGGGCTCATCGACGACCTGCACATCTACAATTATGCCCTGTCGGATGCTGAAGCGGGTTATCTGGCTACAAAGGGCAGCAGCGGATTGTACTTCCCGCTGCAATCGGTTGCCAATCTGTACGATCAGGAACCGCAAAACCAGAAGAAGGTTAACTTCAAGGACCTTGCTGTTCTGGCGGATACGTGGCTTGTGCAGCAACTATGGCCGTAGCCATAGTCCACCGGTTGGAAGGAAACCCCCAAATGAATTTGGGGACCAAGTATTTAGCCCCGCAACTTGTTGCGGGGTTCGGGGCCTATACCGGAGCAGTATAGGCCCTGGTTGTTTATGGAACAAACGAATTCGACCCGTCGCCGTGCCGGCGACGGCTAAACGCAAGGCATCGTATCACAACTCACATCAAGATATGGGCACATCGCCAATGTTATCGGCCTGCGGATTTGTTGGCCCCGAATTATTACTTATATTTTACTTGAGATTATGCTTAAGAGATTAGTTATCCTGGGCTTGGTCTTACTATTTGCTGGTTCCGCCACGCTGGGGTGGGTCATCACCGAGAAGAGAAGGGAGCAACAACAAGCTGCCTACTATCGCTCGAAGTACCCCGATAAATCGGGCACGGCGATGGATGAGCAAGGCAGAATCAAAACAAAAACCCAACTGCAACAAGAGCAGCAGGTAAGACTTAAAGCAGATCTAGACAAACTTGCCGGCGGCGAATCGGACGCCAGGGCCATGGCGGACTTCCTGTACGGTGAGAACTGGCAGCAGGAATTGGATAGATACAAGAAACAGAAGGAGCGCAACGAACTTATCCTTAACGGCTCCATAGTGTGCATCTGCATAGGAGGGGCAATTTTTACCGGGTGTCTGCTGCTGTGTACGGTCAGACTTCTTGTTGGAGTTTCGTCTCATTTGGGTAGACTTTTGACAAATGTCCGCAAAGATCGAAAACACGCAGGTAGGGCGGACTTTAGCCCAGTGACGGGAGATGGTGGGGCAAGCCCCCCCGTACATTCTGATAACAGGAAGGCACAAAGTAGCTCTACGCCCCTGTCCCTGTGTGTCTCTGTGCCAGGAGATGCCTTGCAGTTACAAACTTCAGTCGCTGCACAGACTAAATCTAAAAGACAGCTAAAGCCGCTCTTTAACGTTAACAGACACGACTGCAACCTCGAAACTCAAAACTCGAAACTCAAAACTCAAAACTCCGCCGCCGAGGATCGTGATCCGCTTAACAATACGCTCATAGAGCTCACCCAGCAGGTGGCGGCAATCCGTGAATACGCCTCCACTCAACAGGATAGAGTCCAAAAGCTCCAGGAGGGATATGATTGGAATATCATCAGAAATTTCTGTCTGCGAGTCATTCGCTGTATCGATAATGTCGAAAATCGTATGAGAGAACGAGCCGGAAAAAATGGAGAGGCAGTGCATCTGCGTGAAATAAGAGATGAGCTGCTCTTTGCGATTGAGTCCAGCGGCATCGAGCAATTTGAGCCTGAAATAAACAGCGATTATCGTGGGCAGGAAAAACACATAGAGGCCGTCAAGGAACGCGAGTCCTGCGATGACCCTGATCTATCCGGCAAAATCGCCAGGGTCATCAGGCCCGGTTACCAGTATTTCGTTGATGACAAGCACGTAAAGATCGTACGTCCAGCTATGGTTATGCTGTTCGGTTAAGAACCTGCGGTGAAACCGCAGGCTGAATATTTAGCCCCGCAATTTATTGCGGGGTTCACGAGGCCAAGAAATGTCCAACATAGTAGGTATCGACCTCGGGACAACCTTCTCAGAATTAGCGATTCTCAACACTATCGGCAAGCCAGAAATAATTCCGAACGCCGATGGCGATAGACTCACACCGTCGGCGATCTTCTTCGATGAAGATAGTCTGGGCGTAATCCGTGTAGGCGTTGAAGCGATTAACGCTCGGTATCTGAACGCCGAACGCTCGGTTCGCTGGATAAAACGGCACATGGGAGATCCGAATTATCGTCTGGAAATCGATGGAAAAATCTGGACGCCCGTGGAGTTATCCGCCCTAATTCTCAAGAAGCTCAAGCAGGAATGCTCAGAAGAGCACGGTGAAATCCGTGACGCGGTTATTTCTGTCCCGGCTCATTTCGATGAGGTCCGCAGAAAAGCGACGATGGATGCGGGAACCAGCGCGGGCCTGAATGTGATTGGCATCGTCAACGAGCCGGTGGCTGCGGCATTGTATTACGCCACCACTCGTGAGGTTTTTGGCAAGGTTCTGGTGTACGACCTGGGCGGAGGGACGTTCGACGTAACCATACTCGATATCAAGGGCCCCCAGATGGAGATAATCTGCTCGCAGGGCGACCACGCACTGGGCGGAATCGATTTTGATCAGCAGATACTCCAGATGCTGGAAAAAAGTTACCGGAAGAAATTTGACGCCGATCTAATCACTTCCGACGAAGACAGGGCAAAGTACGAAGACGAGGCAGAAGACGTCAAAAAAACTCTGTCGCGGCGCTGCGTGGCTAAAAAGATGCTGCACGGCCCCGCAGGCAGCATGAAAGTTGAAATCACCCGTGAAATGTTCGAAGAGTCTATCGGTTCGCTGATCGCTCGCGCGGATATCCTGGTAGAGGTGGCGCTGGAGGAGGCAGGCCTCGAGCCAGCAGGAATCAACAAGGTGCTCCTGGTGGGCGGCAGCACTCGTATACCACTTGTCCAGCAGCGTCTGGAAAAGATGTTCGGCTTTGCACCGGATAAAACGGTTAACGTAGATGAATGTGTCGCGCTCGGTGCGGCTCTGCACGCGGGCTTAACAATGCTGCGAGACAAGCCCGAAGCGGTGCCGGCTGGAATCGCCAGCGGATTGAGAGACATCATTCTGAGAGACGTTTGTAATCATAGTTACGGTACTATTTGTGCTCCGCTCGATAAGGAAACCGGCCGACGCGTGATTCAGAACCGCATCATTCTGAAGAAAAATACGCCGCTGCCCTGCGAAGCATCGCAGATGTTCTACACTATGTCGCAGGGCCAGACTGCGCTGGAGATAACAATAACCCAGGGCGAGGACGCCGACCCAGCGTATGTAAATAGGATTGCGACACATAAGTTTGAGCTGCCGCAGGGACGCCCTGCGGAGTGTCCCATTAAAGTCACCTACCGCTATGACGTAAACCAGAGAATGCACTGCCGGTTCGAGGATTTGCAATCAGGCAGAACGCTGGAAGTTGATTTTTGCTTAGACCACGATGGGCAATCCCGACAGGTCGGGATTCAAGAAAAAACGAGCCAACTGGAGCATGTCACAGTTCAATAGCAATATGTACGCTTTATACAAATGGGTGAATCCTAAGATTCTGGATTTACTATTGACAATGGTAAAGAGCGTACAGCGTGGAGCGGATAGGAAAAAACTGAACGCTAAACGCTATCCGCTAAACGCTAACACCCTTAACTGCCGTGTCCAACTTACCAAGCAAAAGAGAGATGATACGATCTTTGACGCCTTCACTATTCAAATTGTCGGCTCAATCCGACCAGCCAGTGACAATGACTATGCGACCGTGCAAATTCTGATAAGCGATGTAACCGATGGATCAGACAAGACCAAACCGGTCCATTCATTGTTCACCGTTCACAGTTCATCGATGAACAACGAACAATCAACTATGAACTTCGGGGCCTGGCCGGTTTTTTGCTACCGCGCCGACTTGGGCAGGCTTCCCAACAGAGTCACCACACTGTCAGATTGGACGACGGTCGCCCATCTGAATCTCGACTGGCTGATATTTGCTCACAAAGGCAAAAGAACCCTGCAATTCAGTACATCTGTGCTATCTGGCCAGAGCGGCCAAGAGCTTGCCTATGCCGAGTGCGTTTTTGCTTACGAGAATCCTGCCTTGGGATACGTCGATTTGCAGGAAAATCTCCACAGAACAAAGAGCTTGGCAGTAGCATTAGCATTTGCAGTTAGTGCCGCAGATAACAAGCTGTATCACACCGAGGTTCAGCTCATAAAAAACTGGGCGATAGCCAACCTCTTACAAAACTCGGAACTCAGAACTCAAAACTCAAAACTGGAAGCGGCGTTGGACCACGCCGTTAGGTTCTTTCAGAAGGGCAATCAACTGGACATCTACAAAGTCTGCAAAGAAGTCGTTGAAATTGCCGCGGTCTGCGACCGCTATGATATTTTGGATCTTTGTCTGCAGGTGGCGCGAGCTAAGGGAACGGTAGCCGCCGAAGAATTGACGGCCTTGAAATACATAGCAAGCTGGCTCGAAGTTGACATGGATAGATTCCGCGCGATGATGGAGAAACGCCTGCCGGTGAATATACATCAGGTCAAGGATGCAAAAGTCGTTCTCGGGCTTACTTATGATATGAGCAAGGAAAAGACACGCCGGCAACTGAATACACAGTACCGCCAGTGGAATTCGAGAGTGACAAACGCCGACCCCGAAATTCAAGCCCAGGCCGATCAGATGCTCAAGCTAATCGCAGAAACAAGAAGTCAACTAATTGCCGATTGCCGATTGTCGAACGCCGATTGAAAATCGAAAATCGCAAATCCAAAATCTCTTGTCAATTCTCAATTGTCACCGGCTGCCACTGCACCTTCGCGGCGCCGAGCAGCATTCCGGAAGCGTATGCCAGGTCGACCAGTGCAATCTGATACTCGGCCAGCGCCCTGATTTCGGCGCTTTGAGCATCGGCAAAGCTGGCCTGCGCCTGGAGCACGTCGGTGGAGGTACGCAGCCCAAGCTCGAACTGCCGTTTCTCAGCCTCAAACAGCCGCCCGTCCAGAATCGCTCGCTGACGGCCTGCCAGGATGCGCTGCCAGTTGGCTTCCACCTGGTCGATTGCATTTAGCACCTCCAATTCGATCATCGCCCGGCGACTGTCACGACTGGCCAGCCGCTGCACTCGCTGATAAAAGGCCTGACGCAGCCGACTTTCAGCGGCAGAATTGCCTAACGGCACCACAAGTTGCAGCCCAAGGCGGTGATCCTCGAATCTCTTATTGAAGAGCAAATCAAATGAATCGTCCTCGGTTGCGCCCAGACCGTTGATATTGTACTTATAATCCAAAGTAACCAAAGGAAGCGCCTGATTGCGCATATAATCGAGCGTGCCGGTATCTTGAGCAATCTGCAGCTCCAGTTCGAGCATTTCCATGCGGCCCTCTACGGCCTTTTGCACCAGTTGTTGCGGGTCTAATTTGTAGCGTACAGGGTCCGGCTCAGTCAAAGGTACAAGCACGGTTGACGTTTGCATCTGCAACTCCACCCTATTGATGACCCGCTTTAACTCGCGCTCTCGGTCGCGCAGGTTGTTCTGGGCTACAATAATGGCCTCGAGCTGCTGCGCTGCGCCAGCCTCGGCGCGGATAATTTCTACCGGCGGTCTCTGACCCGACTCAACAAAACGTCGAGCCTGCGCAAGCTGTGCCTCTGCCAACTCGTACTGCCTTTGCCGCACTTGCAGCTCGCGCCGGGCTGCGTACAACCGCCAATACACCCGATCTAAAGCAGCGATAACGCGAATCACCTCCAGCTTTGTAGTGGCATCGGTAATCTGCCGCTGGTACTCTGCGATCCGAATTGAGTAGGTATTGACCCACCTGCCAGCGTTTCGCAAAAGCGGCTGACTAACCGAAAGCGAGAGGTCCGAATCGTAGTAAGGGTTGAAGGTAGTCAACTGTGCATCCGTTTTGACCCGGTTGTTCGCCAAATCGAAGGTCACAGTCCCTCCGGTCTGCAGCGGCACCTGGACACCTAGGTCCGTACGGAAATAGTCCACCTTTGAGCCGGAGATTATGTCCAGATACGAGACTACGGGCGTGTCAGACTTATTGAAGGCGACATTTGAGAAAAAGGCAGCCTCAAACTTAGCCTCTTCTTGATCGACCCTTTCAGCAGCAATAGTCGGGCTGATAAGTTGGACTTTGAGGTCAAGGTTATTCTCCAGCGCCCAGGCCCGGCACTGCTCCAGAGATAGCTCAATCTTTTCGGGCGGTGGATTATTCGCGTCCGGGTTCTTGACTTCTTCGCCCTTGATTCGCTCTAAATCGAGCGTCTCTATCCGCCGCAGTTTCTCCGGTCGAGCGCCGATCTTATCGAGGTCTTCGTCGCCGAAAAACTGCTCACAGCCGGCTGAAAAAAGGGTAAAACCCAAAACTAAAAACGTAAAGGTGCGGAACTGCCCAACCACAGTTTTGAGTTTTGAGTTTTGAGTTTTAAGTTGCCTATTACTCATGTCTAAGTGCCTCAATAGGGTCGAGTCTCGCAGCCTTAATGGCTGGAAACATTCCAAAAAAGATGCCTACAGAACCTGCAAAGCCAAACGCAATCCCTATCGCCCACAGTGGGATGTACGCCGTACCAAGTTCAACTTTCGGAATCTTGGCGATAGCGATGGTCAACATCTGACCAAAGCCGATGCCGACCAGTCCGCCGAACAAGCTCAGGACCACCGATTCGATGAGAAACTGTGTCAGAATCGCAGATTTCCTCGCTCCCACCGCTTTTCGCAGCCCAATCTCTCTGGTCCTTTCAGATACGGAGACCAGCATGATATTCATAATGCCAACGCCGCCCACCAGGAGCGAAATTCCGACGATTCCCCCGGCCACGAGTGTTACTATCAACGCGATTTTGTTGAATGTCTCCAGCGCGCTTGCCAGCGATTCAACTCGAAAAGTGTCCGGCTCAATAGGGGGAATATTACGCGTTCGGCGAAGGAAGAACCTTATCTCAGCCTGGGCGTCCTCCAAAACGTCAGCCGATTTACCCGCTGCAAGAGCCATAATTCCGGGCTCTCCTAACTTGAAAACAGTCCTAAACGGAATGAAAACCTCGTGATATCCCTGGCTACTTTCTCCGAACTCCAATCTCGGCCGCGGTTCAATAACACCAACGACGACAAAGGCGTGATGCCCGATACGAATTGATTGTCCTATGCAGTCACGGTCAAGATGAAGCTCATCGCGTAACTTTGGATCAATTAAGCATACTGGGCGTACCTGCTCATCGTCGATAACAGAGAACGTCCGCCCCAAGACAACCGGACGTGATTCGATCTGGTGGTAGGCAGGTTCAATGCCGACGACGTTAACGTTGTCAACTGACTTTTCGCCGGCTCGAATTGTGCGCTGTCCGACCCCACCTATGCGACTGAACCGGGCAACAGACGGACAATGCTCAAGCATACCGTCAAAGTGTTCCGGCAAAAACCGAATAGTCCACCAAGACGCGTGGCGCAATCGCCCTTCTTGAGGTTGCCTGGGCATAATAAATATGGTATTGGTCCCAAAGGTCTCTACCATGGTCAGTACTTTGGTCTTCAGGCCGGTCAAGGCGGCAATAACAGCAGTCACCGAGGCGACACCAATTACAATGCCGATGGTTGTAAGTATCGCGCGGGTCTTGTTTACCCAGATTTGGCCCAGCGCAAGGTATACACTTTGATAAAAAAGGCGGAGCACTTTCGACTCCCAATTTTCAATTGTTCATTGTTCGCTGCCCGATGCACCGCGAACTACGAACTATGAACTACAAATCCGTCCATCCATCATGCGAATTATTCGCTTGGCGTGGCGCGCCACCTGCTCTTCGTGCGTCACTATAATAATCGTTTGCCCTTGGCAATGAAGCTGGTCGAACAGTCCAAGAATACCCTCGCTTGTTTTGCTGTCGAGATTTCCGGTCGGCTCGTCGGCCAGCAGAATACTCGGATTACAGACTATGGCACGGGCGATAGCCACACGTTGCTTCTCACCGCCTGAAAGCTGATTAGGCCTATGTTTTATCCGGTCTGCCAGCCCAACTCGCTCGAGCACGGCCAGAGCACGCTTTCGCCGGGACCACCAGCCGTCACGTGAATAAATCAACGGCATCTCAACATTTTTAAGCGCGCTTAACCGCCCCAGCAGCTCAAATGACTGAAAGACGAAACCGATCCGGTCATTCCTGACGCGAGCCAATGCTGCATCGCTCATCGTGGTCGTGTCCTGCCCATCCAGCTCATAGCAGCCTGATGTAGCTCGGTCCAGGCAGCCCAGGATGTTCATCAGCGTACTCTTGCCCGAACCGGAAGGCCCCATCACCGCTACGTATTCGTTTTCTCGCAGCTCCAGGTTGATCGCGTCAAGCGCGCGGATGCGTTCCACACCCACTCTGTAAATCCGCGTGACATCTTGAAGACGAATTACCAGCTTCTTGGTATTATTCACGCTCATCCCGTATTCTTTGCCCGTGCTGAACCTTTTCAAGCACCTTATAAGGGCCAACGATTATCTTGTCTTGTTCGCTAATGCCCGAAAGAATTATGGTATGGGTCAGGTCGCTTTGCCCGATCTTAACCGGCGTTACAACAGCCTTACCGTCAACATAACGGTAGACTACCGTTGCGTATGTCTTGCTCGTATCCACCTCGGCAGACTTTTCGCGGATACCCAAAGGCAGACCGTCAACCTCGCGACCCAATACCGCCTGGGTGGGCAACTTAAGAACATCGGTGTGTTTGCGTGTCTCTATATCAACGTGGGCGGTCAAGCCGGAATGCAACTTTTCTTCGGTGTCGTCAAGCAGGATTTCGGTTCTGAAGTATTTTGTCATAGTGTATGTCACATCGTGTGCCAGAGCGATTGAATCAACCACGCCCGCAAATTCGCGGTCCGCAAAGGCATCCACATGGATGGTAGCTTTCTGCCCGACTTTCAATTTGCCCACATCTGCTTCGTCAACCTGCGCTACTACCAGCATCTGCGATAGGTCGGCCACCTCCATAATCACCGTGCCGGGATTATTCATCGTTCCGGTAACCACAAGCTCGCCCACTTCAGCGTTAATCCGCGTCACCACGCCGTCAATAGGAGAGGTAATGGTCGTATAAGTCAGAGCTTCCTGCGCCTGGGCTATCCCGGCATCAGCCGCCTCGAGGTTATGCTGCAGCACTACCAAATTCAGCTTTGAGGCCCGAAGAGTATGCTCAGCGGCATCGTGCTGCGCTTTCAGACCGTCGAGCTTAAGTTTTGCCTGGTCGTAACTAGCCTGACTTATGTCCTGGGATTGCAGCAGTGCTTGTTGGCGCTGCAAATCCTGCTCGGCTTGCGCAACCTCGGCAGCGAGGCCCGCCAGACTTGCCTGCTGACTGGCGATCCTTGCTTTTTCAACTTCGCTTTGGGCCGCCTGGGCCGCGCGAATCGCCTCGGCTGAACGTAGCTCGCTTTCCAGGTCCTTTGCGTCCAGTCGGACAAGCACCGATGCCCCACCTCCGCGTTTTACCGCCGAGACCGCAGAGTTCGCGGAGAGAATATTATTTAGTTTTCCAGTCTCTGCGTTCTCAGCGTGCTCTGCGGTTAATACCTTGCCCGACAAGTCGGATTTTTGAACGCGATCTCCTTTCTTATAAGGTAATTCCACGATCCGCGCAGTGAGTTTTGCGCTTATCTCCACCTTCGTTTTGGGCTCTATTTGACCCGGAGCACTAACAAACTCGATCAGTTCGCCGCGCTGGGCATTTTCAACACGAACTACGGCGGTCTGGCGTGAGGCGCGGACCTTCAGCGCAACTGGTATGCCAATTGCCGCAACAACCGCCAGAGTCAGAACGACCGTGATAACAACTATATGGAATTTCGTCACGCTGCGATCCTCCCGTTGCCCCCCGGACCCTTGGACTTTGCTCAGGACAGGGGTGGCAGGACTCTGCACAAGTTTCTACTACCATCTATTATGCGCCCAAAGGGCGGATTACTCACACTTTCTTGATATCCGCACAGATTTGTTCATTTTCAGCCGCACAGGCACTAAGGCTGCGTGATAACTTTGCAGCGAACGTACTGCGCCCGGGTCGTTATGGCTGGCGGCAATGCCCACAGCGGCAGCCGCCGCAGCCGCCGTCGTGGTAATATAAGGGACCTTGTACGTTATGGCAGCCTTGCGAATATAGGAGTCGTCGTACTTGCCTAATCTACCAACGGGCGTGTTGATGACCAATTGAACCTCGCCGTTTTTGATGGCGTCCACAATGTTAGGTCTGCCCTCGTACATTTTCAAGATGCGCTCGGCTTTCACGCCCCTGCTAGTGAGGAATTTGTAGGTTCCCTCGGTCGCTTTAATCTTGAAGCCGAGCTTCTCAAATTCCTGGGCGACTTTCACAATCCCGGCCTTGTCGGGGTCGGTGACGGTCATCAAGACGGCGCCTTGCGAAGGGAGTTTTTGCTTTGCGGCCTGTTGAGATTTGAAAAAGGCAAGCCCAAATGAGTCGGCCAATCCCAGCACCTCGCCGGTCGAGCGCATCTCCGGCCCCAGCACCGGATCGACCTCCGGGAACATGTTGAATGGAAACACCGCCTCTTTTACGCCAAAGTACGGGATGGAATCCCGACCCAGTCGGGCCTTCAAGTTTAAGTCCGTTAGTTTTTTGCCCAGCATAAGGCCAACTGCACACCGAACCATATTGATATTGCAGACCTTTGACACCAGCGGCACGGTACGAGATGCGCGGGGATTAGCCTCCAGAATGTAGACAATGTCCTTTGCTATGGCGTACTGAATGTTCATCAGGCCGACAACATTGAGGTCCGTTGCGATTTTTCTGGTGTATTTGCAGATAGTATCAATGTGCTTTTTCGGTATGCTGACCGGCGGAATGACACAAGCCGAATCTCCGGAGTGGATGCCTGCCAGCTCGATGTGCTCCATAATGGCCGGAACAAAGGCATCTGCGCCGTCGGCGATGGCGTCGGTCTCGGTCTCTATCGCGTTCTCCAGGAACTTATCGATCAGGATCGGTCTTTCGGGCGACACCTCCACCGCGGCGGCGACGTAGTGCCGGAGCATCTCTTCATCGTGCACCACTTCCATAGCCCGTCCGCCCAGAACGTAGCTTGGCCGAACCATAAGCGGATAGCCGATCCGCTGCGCAATGGCCAGCGCCTCTTCCGGGCTGCCGGCCATATCGGATTCGGGCTGCGGTATGCCCATCTTTGCGCAGACCTTGCGGAAACGGTCGCGGTCCTCAGCCAAATCTATTGTATCGGGCGATGTGCCGATAACATGAACGCCTGCCTGAGCCAGCTCGTTGGCGATGTTTAGCGGTGTCTGGCCTCCAAACTGGACGATGACACCTTCGGGCTTTTCTTTCTCATAGATGCTCAGAACGTCTTCGACAGTAAGCGGCTCAAAATAAAGCTTGTCGGAGGTATCGTAGTCGGTCGAGACTGTTTCAGGGTTGCAGTTGACCATAATCGACTCGTATCCCTCATCGCGCAGGGTAAAAGCCGCGTGCACACAACAGTAGTCGAACTCGATTCCCTGCCCGATTCGATTTGGGCCGCCGCCCAACACCATTATCTTGCGTCTCTTGCTCGTCGCGACCCTGTCTGGTGCATTGTAGGTGGAGTAGTAATACGAGGCGTTTTCCACGCCGCTGACGGGCACGGCATCCCAGCCCTCGACGACGCCCAAGCCGGTGCGCCGCCGGCGGATGTCACTCTCTGCCACACCCAGCAACTTCGAGAGATATTTGTCGGCAAATCCATCCTTTTTTGCCTGGGCCAGAAGCTTGTCAGGCAATTTTTTGCCCTTATATTTTAGAATCTTTTCCTCCAGCACAACGAGCTGCGCCATCTGTTCGATGAAGTAGTGTTTTATGCGTGTCTTTTCATAGAGAGCTTGTATGCTGGCGCCCTTGCGCAGGGCTTCATACATAACGAATTGCCGCTCACTTGTCGCAAATGTCAGAAGTTTGAGAAGCTCATCGAGCGGCAGTTTGTTGAAGTTCTTTGCAAAACCCAGGCCATATCGGTCGATCTCGAGCGAGCGAATAGCCTTTTGAAAGGCTTCTTTGTAGTTTTTGCCGATACTCATCACCTCGCCGACCGCCCGCATTTGTGTGCCGAGCTTATCTTCAACGCCCTTGAATTTTTCGAACGCCCAGCGGGCAAATTTGACGACTACGTAGTCTCCCGACGGCGTATATTTCTCTAACGTTCCCTCTCGCCAGTAGGGTATCTCGTCGAGTGTAAGTCCCACCGCAAGCAGTGAAGAAATAAAGGCAATCGGAAAGCCCGTTGCTTTGGAGGCAAGAGCCGACGACCGCGAAGTCCTCGGATTTATCTCGATAACGACTACTCGGCCCGTATCAGGATCGTGGGCAAACTGGATGTTTGTGCCGCCTATGACCTCGATAGCATCGACGATGTCGTAAGAATGTTTCTGCAGTTGCCTCTGTAGTTCCTGGTCGATCGTGAGCATCGGGGCTGTGCAGTACGAATCCCCGGTGTGCACGCCCATCGGGTCGACATTTTCAATGAAACAAACAGTGATTTTCTGTCCCTTCGCGTCGCGTACGACCTCAAGTTCCAGCTCTTCCCATCCAAGGACAGACTCTTCGACCAGGATTTGATGAACAATACTTGCTGAAAGGCCGCGAGCGGCGACCGTGCATAGCTCCTCGACATTAAATACCGCGCCGCCGCCAGTCCCACCTAAGCAGTAAGCCGGGCGAATGACGACCGGGTAACCAAGTTCGTCAGCAATCTTCTCAGCCTCTTCCACGCTGTAGGCCGGGGCGCTTTTAGGCATATCGATACGGAGCTTGTTCATCGTCTCCTTGAACACGACGCGGTCTTCGCCGCGCTCGATCGCATCCACCTCAACGCCGATGACCTTGACGCCGTACTTTTCGAGCACACCTGCGCGGGCAAGTTCCGAGGAAAGATTCAGGCCGGTCTGGCCGCCAAGATTGGGTAGCAGTGCATCAGGCCGTTCTTTCTCGACGATTTTTGTCATAGTTTCCAGGTCGAGCGGCTCAATATAGGTTACGTCCGCCATTCCCGGGTCGGTCATAATGGTTGCCGGATTGGAGTTGACCAGCACGATCTGGTAGCCTAATTTGCGAAGTGCCTTGCACGCCTGCGTGCCGGAATAGTCAAATTCACAAGCCTGGCCAATAATAATTGGGCCGGAGCCGATAATCATCACTTTCCTTATGTCCTGGCGTTTCGGCATAGAAAACTCCTCTGGAGGATGAATCACCCCGTTAGTGTGAGCTCCCCGACCGCGGCGGACTATCGCCAGACTTAGCCTGACCCGTTCCTGGCGGGTCTGGCGGATTGGCCGGCAAAGAGCTAACACGAAATAGTCGCTTGATATTTAGAAAGGACCCCGCTCTGCGGGATGCAGAAGATAGCTTCCGCGTCAACAAGAGTCGCAAGCCCAAGCCCAAGCCCAGAATTTCAAGCCCTACCAATATAAGCCACGACCCGGGTGTCAGAGGAGTAATCAAGGCCAGAAAACCCAAAATAATAAGAATTACCCCCAGAACCTTTCGCAAGACTATCTTCACGTAACGCCTTTCAGAATGCTACTTTGACCGTCTGGCTTTTGTCAGGCGGCAGCGACCGAACGCCGCTGATAGTTTTCACCTGACCGGTTTCTTGCTGCCCTACGCGGATAGTGTAGCTTCCATCCTTAAAGACCTTGGGCCTGTACGATGATCCGGTGATGCGGAGCGTGTAGACGATCTCATTGTTCGATTCATCGATAACCTGCACCACAGGATTGGTCATACCACTGACTTCGATTGTTGGCAGATATGCCGTTGCCTTACGGGCGTAGTTGTCCTCCTGCCCGATGGTCGCAGGCCAACCGGGATATTGCTGGGCGCCAGGGTCCACGATATCCACGTTTCTGGGCCAGCACTCGACGGTAATCTGCCTGGTTTTTTTGTTGAACTTGACGATGCCGAAGCCCGCAGCCCGCGTGGTCAGTTTATCGCTATTCTCTTCCGGGCCGGGATTGGCGACCGCCAGCATAGTAATTTTATTTCCCAGACCATCGAGAAATTCGCCCAAATGTTCTGGCATCCCTTCTTTGCGGTTTTTGCCCGGCTCTAGAGGCGCCCACCAGCGTAAGTAAAGATTTGCGATGGACGGCACGCAAAGAGAATAGCCGGCGTCGTTCCAGTCGTCGATGCCGTGGTGAATGAACGTGCCCAGATGCTGGTCGCCGCATATCATAAACGCAAATGCCTTGCGGATTTCGCTCAGGGCTTTGTTCCGCCCGGTCTGCGGCCAGCCGTTGCAATCCAGGTCGGCGTACACACGGTAGTTGCGGCTGCCGTGCAGATGCGCCGCCCCGGCAAACAGCGTTTGCGAAAGCACGCACTTCATATCGCAGCCGCGCCAGTCCGCCGCCCATTCGCTCAGGAATTTGAGCTGACGCTCGCCCAGTAGTTCAGCGCCGGGCACATCCAGGCTCTTGGGATCATAATTGGGTTCGGTGACATGATCGGGGCGTGTTCCCAGTTGCGGAACAAGCCCTTGCGGCCCTGACTTAAACTTGCAGTCCTCGATGATGGCAAAACTCACCCGGCCTACCGTCAGGGCGGCGTAATATACGCCGATACCCCTCAGTACCGGCGTTGCATCGTAAGGGTCGGGCAGATGACTGGTCTGTGCCCGCTCGACCATTTTCACATACTCTACCGGGGCGGCATATCCGCCATCATGACCGGCACGGGTATTTGACAGCTTGCCTGCCGCACCCCATAAGTTGGCGTGGCCTACATCGTGATCATCTGGAATCGTCACGGTTGGCGTGTTGCGAATGATTTCGCCGAAATCTCTGCCGAATTTTAGCCAGTATGCGTAGTGGTTGAAGTGGTCGTAGACTTGGTCGCCGGAGAAAAATAAAAGGTCCGGCTTTATCTTTTTGATGTTTTCGACGATGTCGGTTTTCGGAATGTCGCCCCCGTGGGCGGGATAAATCGAGTTGCCGGTAAAAGCTGCCACCACGATAACATCTTTATCAACCGGGTCTTTGCGAATCGTGCCCGTGTAATAGGCATTTTTCCCATGAGCGACACGATATTCGACGTCTTTTGTGCAGTCCCAGCTCTCGACCCGGAAGTGTGCCGTCCAGCCATCCTCGATTACCTGGGCATCGGCTGCTTGTTTCCACATCCCATCTTCCTTTATCTCCAGACGCACTTTTCTTTCTTCACCTTCTTTTAGCGGATAAAGCTGGGCGGTCATTTTGAGGATGTTGTTGTGCGCAGTGTACAGCGCAAAGCAAATAACCTGGTCTCTGGGCACCTCGGGAATCTTGAGCAGTTGGCTCCACGCTGGCGGACTGACCAGCAGAATAGTCGCCATCAATGCCGCCAGTGCTTTTGTATTTAGCAAGCTCATAGTTGCCGCCCTTATGCTCTTGACAATTGAACATCCAAGATTGACAATTCAAAATTGAAAATTGACAATCGGGTAGCCAACGAGCCAGAATAGTAAATAGTAAATAACAAATAGTCAATTCTAAACTGTAAGGACTCAGAGCCATGCTCAGTTTCAGCAAGATTACTGTTAGCATTGCCGCATTAGGCTTCATGGCGGCAATTCTCACAGGGGCAAGTTCGCCGGCCGCGACGGGCAACAAACAAGCCGCCCAGGTATTGATCGTCACCGGCATCGACCATCCGGCGCACAACTGGCAACAGACCGCCCCGGTGCTGGCCGAGGTGCTGGGCAAAGACCCCAGATTGCAGGTGCGGACAATCCAAGACCCACAGTTTCTGGACTCATCTGCGATTCAGCGGTACGATGTCATTGTTCTGCACTTTATGCCCTGGGAGCAGCCGGCGCCGGCAGATGCAGCGCGCGCTAATCTCCGTGAATTTGTGCGCAGCGGCAAAGGGCTATTTATTGTGCATTTTGGCTGCGGCGCATTCCAGGATTGGCCCGAGTTTGTCAACCTGGCCGGCCGAGTCTGGGACCCAAAGGCAAGGGCACATGATCCACAAGGACCCTTCCGCGTCGACATTACCGCCACAGACCACCCGATAACGCACGGGATGAAATCGTTCCAGACCGAGGATGAGCTATACACCTGCCTCACGGGTGACCGCCCCGTCAAGTTGCTGGCGACGGCTAAGTCGAAAGTGGATGGTAAAGACTATCCGATGGCGTTCGTATTTGAATACGGTAAAGGCCGGGTCTTCCATAGTGCACTGGGTCACGACGCCAAGGCTATTAGCAACCCGAATGTCGCCGAATTATTCAGGCGAGGCTGCGCCTGGGCCGCAGGTCTTACAATTGAAAATTGAAAATTGACAATTGTAAATTGGACGTGGGGTTTTACTTCAAGGAGAAAATCTTATGAAAGTCGGATTTAACATGTTGTTGTGGACAACGCACGTAACCAAAGAGCACCTGCCGCTGCTGAAAACCCTTAAGAAGATCGGCTACGATGGCGTCGAAATACCTATATTTGGCGGAGATGCCGCACACTTTGAAAAAATCGGCAAGGCGATAAAAGATAATGGGCTTGCCTGCACCTCGGTGACCGTCATTCCTGACGAACAGCATAGTCCAATTAGCGCCGACGCCAAGTGCCGCAAGCAGGCGGTGGAGTATCTAAAGTGGGCGATTGACTGCTCACAGGCGATGTGCTCGGAGGTGCTGTGCGGGCCTATTTATCAGCCGCTCGGGATGTTCAGCGGGAAACCTCCTACCGAACAGGAAAAGAAGCACGCGGCTGAGGTGCATCGCAAAGCCGGTGAATATGCTGCCAAAGCCAACGTGATCCTCGCGGTGGAGTTCTTAAACCGCTTCGAATGCTATTTCCTAAATACTATGGCGGACGCGGCAGCCCACGTCAAACGCGTCAATCATCCCAACGTGGGCGTTCTGTTCGATACCTTTCACGCCAACATCGAAGAGAAAGACCCGGTCGGCTGCATCAGCAAGTACATCAAGGCAATCAAGCACGTGCATATAAGCGAGAACGACCGCGGCACGCCCGGCAAAGGCCACATTGACTGGCCGGGTACGTTCAAGGCGTTGCGCTGCGGCGGTTACGATGATTGGCTGGTCATCGAAGCCTTCGGGCGGGCACTGCCGGACCTCGCCGCCGCCACTAAGGTTTGGCGGGACTTCTTCGCCAGCCAAGAAGACGTCTATAAATACGGGCTAAAATTTGTACGCAAACAATGGAAAGCGGCAGGCCAATGCTAAAGCTGAAAACTGAAAACGAAAAAGTCAAAACTATTGAACTCCTCAGTTTTACATTTTACCTTTTAAGTTTTAACTTTTCCATCTGCCTGGCCGACGAGGCCGGTTTTAAGCCGGTCTTCGACGGCAATACGCTCAACGGCTGGAAGGCGCCGCAGATGAGCTACTGGTCGGTCGAAGACGGCGCAATCACAGCTCAATCCACGCAGGAGAATCCCGTAAAATCAAATCAGTTCCTGGTCTGGCAATTGGGCGGATTAGACGACTTTGAGCTGAAGCTCAAGTACCGCATCGACGGAACGCCCGCGGCGAACTCCGGCATCCAGATTCGCAGCCGCGTTCCGCCCGACGGCCATGTCGCCGGCTACCAGGCGGACATCGACAGGGGCGGCACGTACACCGGCGCACTCTATGACGAGCAAGGTCGAGGGATGCTCGCCGAGCGCGGACAAAAAACCATCATTGGCGCCGACGGCAAAAAAAGCAGCACTCCGCTCAGCGACTCTTCGCAACTATTTGCAAACATCAAACAGGACGGCTGGAACGATTATCACATAATCGCCCGCGGGCCACACATTATCCTTAAGATCAACGGCACAGTCACCGCCGAGGTCATTGACGATGACAAGGCTAACCAGGACCTGTCGGGTGTGCTGGCTTTGCAGTTGCACGCCGGACCGCCTATGAAGGTTCAATTTAAGGACATCCAACTGGCACGCCTAAAGATGGAGAATAGAAAGAAAGTAGTCCTCGTCGCTGGCCCTGCCAGCCACGGTTATGGCAGCCACGAGCACAACGCCGGATGTTTGCTTCTGGCAAAAATGCTGAACGAAAATATGCCCAATATCCACGCAGTGGTCTACACGAACGGCTGGCCCAAGGACCCAACCGCCTTAGATAATGCTGATGCGGTCGTATTCTTCTGCGACGGGGGTGGCGGGCACGTCGCTGCGCCGCACCTCGCAGAAATAGACACGCTGGCAAAAAAAGGCGTGGGCATCGCTTGTCTTCACTATGCAGTGGAGCTGCCCAAGGGTAAGCCGGGCAATTATCTGCTTGATTGGATCGGCGGCTACTACGAGACGTTCTGGTCGGTCAATCCAATTTGGAAAGCCGAGTTCAAACAATTGCCGGATCGCCCAATCACTCGCGGCGTCAAACCTTTCGCGATAGATGACGAGTGGTACTACCACATGCGCTTCGCGGAAGATATGAAAAATGTAACGCCGATTCTTACTGCCGTGCCGCCCGACAGCACGCGTAAGGGAAAAGACGATCCTCACGGCGGGAATCCGACCGTCCGTGCGCGGATGGGCATGCCGGAGCACGTGGCATGGGCGTATGAACGGCCGGATGGTGGGCGAGGCTTCGGCTTCACCGGCGGACACTGGCACTGGAGCTGGGCACATAACGACTTCCGCAAACTTGTCCTTAACGGCCTGGTATGGATTGCCGGCGCGGAGGTTCCGCCTAACGGCGTGCCCTCAAGAACGCCGTCCCTGGAAGAGCTCGAAGCAAACCAGGATTATCCAAGGCCGGATAATTGGAATCGAGAAAAAATTCAACAGATGATTGAGCAATGGGAAAAAGCAAAATAGTTCACCGTTCATAGTTCATCGATGAACAACGAACAATCAACTATGAACCACAAAAGGAGTGTTGTCATGCGTAAGTTAGTTCTGCTAATGGTGCTGTGTTTTACTTTTGCAGTGTCTGCTCCATCCGCGCAGGCTCAGCCGAAGTTCCGCCGGCTGCCGGTGAAAGAGTATGTCGATAAGATGAAGGGCGGCTGGATCGGACAAATGGCCGGCGTCGGCTGGGGTGGCCCGACCGAATTCCGCTGGACAGGGCGAATCATTCCCGAACCCAATATGCCAACGTGGCGTCCTGAAATGATCAACCAGTTCAACCAGGATGACATTTACGTCGAGATGACGTTTTTGCGCACGTTAGAGCAGTACGGCCTTGACTGCTCGATTCGCCAGGCGGGCATAGATTTTGCCAATAGCGGCTATCCGCTCTGGCACGCCAATAGGGCTGGCCGAGATAACTTACGCAAAGGAATCGCTCCGCCTGATTCGGGCCATCCCCAATTTAACAAACACGCTGACGACATTGATTACCAAATCGAGGCGGACTACGCAGGCCTGATCGCACCCGGTTTACCGAACGTAGTTATCGAACTGGGCGAGAAATTCGGCCGCCTGATGAATTACGGCGACGGCCTGTACGGGGGGCAGTTTGTTGGCGGAATGTATGCCGAGGCCTTCTTTGAAAGTGACATGGAAAGAATCGTCCGCGCGGGTCTGGCATGTATCCCACAGAATAGCCAATACGCCGAGTGTATCCGCGATGTGCTGGCCTGGTACAAGCAGAATCCTGACGACTGGCAGAAAACCTGGGACTTGGTAGAAAAGAAATACCACCAGGACCCCAACTACACGCACAGCCTGTGCAGCGGTCCGGGCGGAAAGGACGCCGGCAGCATCGACGCCAAGCTCAACGGCGCATACATTGTGCTGGGCCTACTCTACGGCAAGGGCGACCCGGATAAGACCATCATAATCTCGACCCGCTGTGGTCAGGACTCCGACTGCAACCCTGCCAACTCAGGCGGCATACTTTTTACGACCATCGGCTACGAAAAGCTGCCGGATAAATTCAAATCCGCCCTGAACCCGGAGGGCAAATTTAGCCACACGCCGTACAATTTCCCGACATTGGTGAAAGTCTGCGAAAAACTTGTCCGCGAGGCTGTCAAACGCGCGGGCGGCCGGGTGGAAAAGGACGTTACCGGCCAGGAGGTTTTCGTTATCCCGGTTCACCAGATTCTTTGGGGCAAGCTCGAACGGTCCTGGGAACCCGGCCCAATTGCCAACAGCCGATTCACAGAGGAAGAAATGCGCAAGATCACCGTCGCGGAGAAGCCAAAATAGAAATTCCAACGTCTCTGGTCTGTGCCGTTAGTCATTGGGACAAAACAGCCGTTATGGTAAGGGCGTTGAAAAGTGCGTGGATGAAGATTGGGCGAAACAAAGAGCCGGTCTTTTCATACGCATAGCCCAGACACGCTCCTAATAATAGTAGAGCCGGCCAATGTGCGGGATTCTGGTGTGCAATCGCAAATACGATAGAGCTTATCGCGACCGCCTGCCACGCCGGGCTAAAAATGTGGGCTGTCGCACTGGCCAGATACGAGCGCACCATTGTTTGAAACAGCCCTCGAAACAACATCTCTTCCAGCAGCGGCGCACAGACCGTCGCCACGACAACGACCAGAATCCGCAGCGGCAACTGTGAATGGCTCGTTATCAGCTCAAGCTGGGTATGCGGTTGGATTTGGTATTGCGGCCCCCATATAAGTCGGCCAAGATACGTGGTCAGTATTATCGCCGCCAATAGCAGTGGCCAAACGGCCAGCAGCAACAGCGGTGCGGCGAAAAAATCTCTGTGGATTCTTCTTAGGTTCAGGCCAAAGCCCTTCAATCGCCGGGCAAAACTTGCCCTGGCTAAAAAGACAGTCACTGCTATTGTTAGCACCGCACCGATGGCGAGAACCAGATTATCGACAAAAGCTCCTTGCCAGCCCTCCAGGTGGCCCAGCAGCTTTCTGGTCAGTGATACCGCCAGCGAAGCCCCCACGAACCAGACAAATAGCGGCACAAAGGGCAGATAAAAAGGCATATTATTGCGCCGAGGCGGGCAATCGGCTAAAGCATTTCTGCCCAAAGATGTTCGCAGCAGCCAGGCGCCAAATAATAATATCCCGGCCCCACAGGCAAGATTTTCTACTGTTATGTAGTCCTTCAGCATTGACTATTTGCTATTGACTATTTACGATTTCTTCGGTTGACAATCGTAAATCGTGAATTGTAAATTGTAAATCAGTTTATGGATATATTTCGCATCGAAGGACCGGTTCAGCTCTCAGGCGAAGTCAACATAAAAGCCGCAAAGAACGCCTGCCTGCCGATAATGGCTGCTTCGATTTTAGCTGGCGGCGAATCTACACTTCAGCCGGCACCCAATCTTTCCGACATTTCGCTTTTTAGCCTGCTGCTGGAGCAGTTGGGCTGCAAGGTCAAGCGCGGTCCGGATGAGCGTTTGAGCGTCGATGCCACGGTGGTTGACAATCCTGTAGGCGATTATGAAATTGTGCGCAAGATGCGGGCAAGTATTTGCATCCTCGGCCCACTACTTGCACGTTGCGGTCGGGCGGAGGTTTCAATGCCGGGCGGCTGCGCAATCGGCGACAGACCCGTCAACCTTCATTTATTAGGTCTGTGCCAGCTCGGTGCAAAGATCCATCTTAAGAACGGCTACATCGTCGCCGAGGCGCCAAAGGGTTTATCCGGCAGCGACATCTTCCTGGGCGGCCCGTTCGGCTCGACCGTCCTGGGAACCGCAAATATCCTGATGGCCGCCACACTGGCAAAGGGCCGAACTACCATCGAATCCGCCGCCTGCGAGCCGGAGATTACCAATCTGGCAGATAGTCTTAATAAAATGGGCGCCAGGATAAGTGGGATTGGCTCGCCTCGACTAACCATTGAAGGTGTCAAGCAGTTGCACCCGGCTGAATTCCAGATAATCCCAGATAGAATCGAGGCTGGAACCTTTATGGTCGCCGCCGCCATAACGCAAGGCGAGTTGCGACTGCGGCATTGCAGGCTCGACCATCTGATGGCTGTCGTTGACAGGCTCAGAGGCATCAGCGTAACCGTCGAGCCGACAACCGATGGTTGTGTCGTTGCCGGCAACGGGCCGATTAAGCCTACCGACGTTACGACCCAGCCGTATCCGGGTTTCCCAACCGATTTGCAGGCACAATTCATGGCTCTTTTGGCCCTTGCCCAGGGCAATAGCATAATCGTTGAGAAGATCTTCCCGGACAGATTTATGCACGTTGCTGAGCTGAATCGGATGGCTGCCGATCTGCGCAAGGAAGGCCCAGCCGTCATCGTTGCGGGCGTAAAGAAGTTGATAGCCGCCCCCGTTATGGCGTCAGACTTACGGGCATCGGCTGCGCTGGTGCTGGCGGGCCTTGCCGCCGAGGGAACCACTACCGTCAACAGGGTCTATCACATCGACCGCGGCTACGAAAGAATTGAGGAGAGACTGAATTCTGTGGGTGCAAAAATAATACGTGAAAGCGATTAGGGAAAAAGAATGCAGGGGTGACAAAATGAAAAAACCGCTAAAAGTGCTCAGCATTATCCTGCTTGTGATGGTGGTTTTAATTGCTATCGCTGTGGCGGCGGTTGGCTTGTTTGCCGATAAGGCCTTAAAGGCCGGAATCGAGACTGCGGCGACAAAGGCCTTGAATGTCGGGGTCAGCATCGATGGGGTTGACCTGTCGATTATGGGCGGCAAGCTGACGATGCAGAATCTGATGGTCGATAATCCGCCAGGATACCAGCACCCCAGACTTCTGGAGCTAAAACAAGCTCAGGTAGAAGTCTATATCCGGTCGCTGTTGAGTGATACGGTCAAGATAAAAGCTATCAAACTTGATGGTGCCCAGGTAGTTCTTGAGCAAAGAGGCGTTTCGGGCAACAATATCCAGGACGTAATAAAATCGATGCCGTCCACGCCGAAAACGCAAGAGCCGGCTCAGCAGCCGTCCGGCAAAAAGCTGCACATAGCTAATCTTGAAATCACCAACACCACGGTGAAGGTCAAGCTATTGCCTGTGCCCGGAAAAGCCGACACGGTGACACTGCAATTAGCGCCTATTAAAATGACCAATCTCGGCAGCGATCAAAAGCTGGATATAGCCGCGTTATCCAGCAAGGTTTTGGCAGCCATCGCACAGGGCATCGCCGAACAAGGGGCCGGGGTCCTTCCTGATGATATGGTCAACACGATGAAATCGACGCTGGCTAAAACCGCAGAGCTCGGCAAGGAGATTCTTGGAACTGGTAAAGACCTCGGTAAGGGGGCCATAAAGACGACCGAAGACCTCACCAAAGGCCTAAAGGGCCTACTCAAGCCGAAGGAAAAACAATAGCGTTGCGATTGGTGGTTGCAGCCGCACTTGTCCTGCAGGTTTGTGTCATCCTCGCCACGAGCGTTGTCTATCAAGTTGCCGCCAGAGGATGTTCCGGGCGATGATGACGTCTTCTCTAACCTGAAAATCAAACATACCCGCGCAGATAAAATCAGCGCCGTTCTGGTAAGCGAACTTAAAGCCCTCCTGCGGATGGATGGCTCCGGCAGCTAAAACCTTAAAGGCGATCCACGGCCTTTTTACGCCTTTCATAAACTCAATAGTTTCCTGCGGATTTGTGCACCAGATATTATCGTGCTCCGGCTGTCTCTGAGCCGACCAATAATTGTGGCTATGCAAAGTCTTCATATAAAAATCAGGCTCTAATCCCGCCTTCTCGCACGCAACGGGCACTTCTAAGCGATGTCCTCCCACACCTGCCAGCGCGCCATTTTCCTTAATACACCGAAGCGATTCCCCCAGCATGTCAACACGTCCTTTTTCGACCAGAGTATCTCCGACGCCGCCCTGTATGTATGCGCCGACAGCTCCATTATCGATGGCTCTTTTTATGTCATCTTTGAAGGTTTGTAGGTCTTCTTTGCCGGGCTTAATTTGCGCAATCCATTGTATTTGGCCGCCCCTTTCATTCCAATATTTATCCAGAATTCTAACGCAGTGGTCATCAAGCCTCAATATGGCGGTATTGATGCCGGTCTGTTCGCATATCTGCAGGGTCTCGATGACCTTCTCATCTGTAAAATACTGCCGCAGCAGCGATGATACGTATTCCAGGTCTCTACTGTGGGCAAAGCTGCTGATCAAATTGCCACCGCAAATAAGCCGGCTAATTTTGACCTTGCCGATTTTACCCATCGGCAGACCCTCGTTAGACTCTCTTGGCGCTGGCGCAGCGGGTTTTTCTGCCGCCCTTGCCAATAATGCCTTTTCCTCAAGGCTCAGGCCCAATGCAGCAGCCGATGCAATCATCGACTTTTGCAGAAGTCCACGGCGATTTATTCTTTCCGGCATAATCACCCTCCCTTCGCCATCTCAAGATTAGCTAAACTGTTCATTTGTTTTCCGGCTCTATCTTAAGTAGCTTCAGGAGCCCTCCGAATTCGATCGGGAAGAGCACAACTGTATTTGAAGGGCTCGCTCCGAGGCCGTCGATAGTCTGCAGCGTCCGCAATTGTATCGCTAATTCGTTTTGTTTCATAATACCAGCCGCCGCTGCCAGATTCACTGCCGCCAGTTTGTCGCCCTCTGCCTTAGTTATCGTGGCGCGTTTCTCCCGCTCGGCAGAAGCCTGGCGGGACATCACGCGCTTAAGGTCCTCCGGCAGCTCGATATCCTGCAAACGGATCGAATCGACGTGCAACCCCCAGTCCTTGATTCGTTCTTCGACAATCTCTCCGATGCGTGTCTGGATTTGCTGGCGCTCGGAGAGCAGCTCATCCAGAGTCAGGCCGCCTACTACATCTCGCAGCGCCGCCTGAGAATATTGGGCAATAGCGAAACGGAAGTCCTGAATGCGAATCACCGCTTTGTCCGATTCTTTAACCATGAAAAATAGTGCCCCGTCGATCTCTGCGGGCACATTGTCGCGCGTGATTACCTTCTGGTGTGGAATGTTCACTACCAGCGTGCGGGTATCGATGAATCGCACATACTCAATGATAGGAACAATGTAGAGAAGCCCTGGGCCGCGCACGGCCTGGAAATTCCCCAGCCGCAGCACCACGCCGCGCTCCCACTGGGCGGCAATTCGCACGCCGCTAACGAAGATGCCCCAGAGAGCCCCTACAATGGCTACAATGACAACAATAACTATAGCCGTTTTCTCATCCCGTGCTCTGGTGAACACCGCCAAGTACGTCACGAGCACAAAAATAGCCAGAGGCACAGCAAATAGCACGCCCCGCAGAGCGCGGCCCAGCGAGATATGTTCATCCGCCGGCTTGGCGTATTGCTTACTTACTTCGCTCGCTTGATGGGGTATTACTATTGCCATAACCGTCTCTCCTTTTCACAATCGCTTTTTCAAGAGCCCTTACTTTGCAGCACACCGCGGATCGCCACAAGCTCGTTCAAAATGCCCTGTAGCACCTGCAACTGATTTTGGCCGGCAGGTTCCACTTTCGCCTGAACCGCGCCGGAAAGCGTGAAGGCTTTAATTCTTTCCATAATCCGTTCTTTGACCTCCTGGAGGTTTCTGACCCCCAGCATTCTCAGTTCGGCTTTGGCACCTTGCTGGCCGCTGGCCCCGGCTGTCTGAACGTGGATTGTACCTATGCCAAATATCCGCTGAACCGGCCCTTGAGTAATATCAAGGTTGGTAATTTTTGTAAAGGGGATGGTGACATATCTTTTCCACAAGACGCCGCCCTGGGCTTTGACGGTATCGTCGTCGATGACATATTGCAAAGAGGCGTGAAAGGCCGGTATCCAGATCAAAGTTAGCAGCATTGCGATTAGCTCTGCCCACAGAATGATGCCCAACAGGATGACGGCTTTGCCGCCGGCAGCTACCATCAATATTATTAGCGTCACCAGGCCAAGCATAAACCAAAGAACCCAGCAAAGAAACCATAGTGTTCTTTGTTCCTTTTCAGGTCTAAGGAGGATCGGTTCCATCTTTGGCCCCTTTCAAGAAATAGTTTTTCGGTATGCACAGCATACCCTACACGACTGCACGGCTGGGATGGAATTGTAAACCTTGGCGGGAATAATAGCAAGACCGTAGGGTATGCAGCTCGCTGCATACCTGCTCTGCACGAAATTTTCCGGTATGCACAGCATACCCTACACGTCTTCCTTTGACACTCCATATAGGCGGCGAGATTATCTTGTTGTGAACTGCACGAGAAAAGGATAGGCTGGGCACAAAAATCGAGAAAATGCAAAAAATTTCGGGCTGAGCACACATTACAAGTCCCGCTTTTTCCTATACTTACATTTTCCAACGAAAAATATGCACAAAAAATCTTTTTGGCTATTGACCTACACATTTATTGTGTATAAAATACGTAGAAGCTGTATTAGATGGAGGTATAGCTGCTTCCCCTGGTGAAGCAGTCAGGGTGTGGCTAAAGGGACCGAAGCGTAGTAGGTTCTCCACCCCGTCGAAAAAGAATGATAACGTTCTTGTTCCTGACAAGCGGCGACCAGGGAGTCATGTGTGTATGTTTGTCGGTCGCAGGGACGCACAAAAGGGGAGCCACGACATGGTCGGGCATCTCATTGTGCGTTCGTGCCGTCGGCTCCCCATTGGGGTAGCCGACAGGCATGAACAAAAGAGATCAAGGACAAACTGATAATGGACTGGAGCCCCGCCAGCAATCGTCTCATGGCTGCGGGGAATCACGCCCACCTTACGAGCTCTATGAAACGGGCATAAGTGAAGCAGGAAGAGCCTGGATTGCTCCTATCCTCGCTTTTCTGAAGAACAGAGCTGGCGGAGAGGTGGTGGCGGTAGTCGCGATTCTGGCCCTGTGGGGAATTGCGACCGAATTTATCAAGAAAAACAGTAATGGCCTTGATAGCATAACGCTGGCCGGTTCTCTTCTGACCGCTGCGATGATTTTTGTAATAGGACTGCTGGCGATGCTTCGAGCCACAAAGGCACAAGATGCCGAGGATACCCAAAAAAAACAAAGTGAAAAGGCTCAACCTGGAGTTGGCAACGAACGTACGGACGAGAATGGAGCTAATCCGAGACCAGACAGGCGCACACAGCCTGACAGAAGTAATTAGTAGATCTCTTGCTGTTTACGACTTTCTTTGGGCACAAAAAAAAGCTGGAGCGAAACTGGTAATTCAAGACTCTGAAGGTGTGCGAGAATTGGTGCTCCTGTAATCCTATAAGCACCAGACGCCACTCCGCCAAAAGAATACTGGGCCGGGTTGGAGTCGAACCAACGTAGGCTTACGCCAATGGGTTTACAGCCCATCCCCTTTGTCCACTCGGGCACCGACCCAATTTCGTATCGCGTATATCGTATGTCGTATATCGTACACTGAGGCATCCGCCTCAGTCATACCGAAGAAATTGTAGATAATCAATAGTCAATTGTCAATCACCCAATTCCATCGGGAAATAGTTCTTGGCGTTGTTAAAGCAGATGTCTTGCACCATCTTACCGAGCAGGTTCAGATCGCTGGGCAAAAGTCCCGCTTCAACATCGCTGCCAAGCATATTGCACAGTATCCGGCGGAAATATTCATGCCTCGGATACGACAGAAAACTCCGCGAATCCGTCAGCATACCCACGAACCGGCTCAATAGTCCCATATTTGAAAGCGCCTCGATTTGCTCTTCAATGCCGTCTTTCTGGTCGAGGAACCACCAGGCTGAGCCGTATTGCATCTTGCCGGGCACAGAGCCATCCTGGAAATTGCCCACCATAGCGGCAAAGAGCGCATTATCCCGCGGATTTAGATTGTAAAGGATAGTCTTGGGCAATTTGCTCTTGGAGTCCAGCCGGTCGAGAAATCTTGAAAGCGGTCTGGCTACCTCAAAATCTCCGATCGAATCGCATCCTATATCCGGGCCGAGGGCCTTGAACAACGCAGCGTTGTTGTTTCTCAAAGCGCCAAGATGAAGCTGCTGAACCCAGCCGGCCTCGCAGTCCATCTGTGCAAACTCGATCATCATCGCTGATTTGAATTTGATACGCTCAGCAGCGTCAAGTTCCTTTGCCGCCCTTATTTTGCTGAAGATTCTTTCGATTTCCTTGCCGGCGTAATCTTCAGCGTATGCGGTCTCTAAGCCATGATCAGACAGCCGGCAGCCATTGTCGTGAAAATAGTCGTGGCGTTTCTTTAGGGCTTCAAGATAAGAGCTGTAATCTTTGATCTGCATATCGCAGACTTTTTCAAGGGCGTCAATCCACTTATTCAAGGCGGCAATATCTTCAACTGCCATCGCCTTATCTGGCCGCCAGGCCGTGTGGACTTTTATCTGGAAGCCGTCCTGCCCGATCTTTTTATGATGCTCCAGACTATCGAGCGGGTCCTCAGTGGTACAGATTAGCTTGACATTCATTTTGCCAAGCAGGTTACGGACGCTAAAATCCGGCGTTCTGAGCATTTCGCTGCACGCCTTGTAGATTTCTTTGGCGGTATCCGGGCCGAGCAGTTTGTCTTTTATGCCGAAATATCTTTTTAGCTCTAAGTGCGTCCAGTGATAGAGCGGATTACGCAGACAGTAAGGGACGGTGTGTGCCCATTTCTCGAACTTTTCGTAATCGCCGGCACAGCCGGTTATGTATCGTTCCGGCACGCCGTTTGTTCTCATTGCCCGCCATTTGTAGTGGTCGCCGTAGAGCCAGGCCTGGGTAAGGTTGTCGAAGCGATGGTCGTCAGCTATTTGTTTAGCCGGCAGGTGACAGTGGTAGTCATAGATTGGCATTTTTTCAGCGTGCTCGTGGTAGAGAATCCGAGCGGTTTTATTCTGCAATAGGAAATCTTCCGACATAAATTTATTGGCCATTCTTGGTCCTTAATATTTAGCCCCACGTTTCACGTGGGGTTTTATTTGTCCTGTTCGGATTTGTCTTGTTCGGCTGGTCTCTTGGGTACGGGCGGCTTGTATTCTGCCAATTTTCTTGCCCAATCAACGACTTCGCTTCTGCTCTTCTGCAGCCGTTCCGAGACTTGCTTTGGCTGCTTCTTTTCTTCCTGCCGGGCTTTATATTCGTAGTACCCGTAAATTGCCCACGCAATCGCCAGCCCCACAACCGCGACTATCATAATGATTGTGAACATTGGCGTTCCCTCTAACAGCATCTGCCTGAGAAGGCTTTCAGTGTTTGCTGATAGAATACCAAATGCGACTGGCTGATACAAACCCTATCAAAACCTTTTTGGGCAAGAAAAAAACCCCAGTAAAACTGGGGGCTAAATATTCAGCCTTTCGGTAGTCAATAGCTCCTGGTGGCGATGCGGCTGGGGTGATTGTAGTTGACGAAGAAATAGCGCAGGGCGTCGATGGGGTGGTCGTAGACGCCGTCTTTTAACGGCAGTTCGCCCCCAGCGGCGGCAAGGTCCTGCGGATAATGATAACACTGCAGCGCCTCAATCAGCCGAACACACCGCGGCGAAATCACCAGCGAACTCCTGCCCTGGCCATCGCGGATTGCCCGGCGAATAAACTCAATCCCATCCAGAATGCCGCTGCGCCGGTAGCGCACCACTACCCCTGCCGCCCGCAACTCCCGAACAATGCTCGTGCCGGTAACATCGTTTACACCCGCTCCTGCTGGGTCGCAAAAAGTAGCCGCCACCTGCTCTTCTCGGCAGGGCGTCCGGCTCTTAATCTCTGCGGCGTGCACATCAATCGTGGCCCGTGCTCGAACGTATTCGTCAATCACCCGCACAACGCCGCCGCCATCGACCTGAATCCACAGGCACACGAACGGATTCACAAAGCCGAAATCCATCGCCCGATAAAGCGGCAGATTCGGATCATAATCGACCGCCTGCACGTGCACAGCCGGGTCGAACTCATTGAAGACCACATTCTCCAGCGAAGGTTTTCTGCAGAGCATCTCCGCTTCGAAGCCGGCTCGACTTGAACGCCGCATCGCCGTTTGACAGTCGTCGATCTTCAAATAACCGCCGGCACTTTTTGCCCTGCCCTGGCAATCGCCATCGAGAGGACACTGGGAGCAGTTTCTGTCGGTGCACTTTTCAATCACCTCCCATACGCACCACTTAAAGACGGGCGTTCCGAATTGCGGCGCCGAGGCAACCACTTTTTGCATCAAGCCGTAAGGCCGGTGCATCGTACTTATTAGCTCCATCGCCGCGATGAGATTTTCTGTGCTCTGTGTAGTGAATTTTGCCGCCGCAAAAATATCCTGGTCGAAAAGCTCGACCTCATCGCAGCGGAGTTTCTGGGTGTGCTGGCCGCGAACGCTGCTTTGCGATTGCGTCAGGACCTCGACAGCAGCATTGTTGATAAATTGGCATTTTTCCTTCAGCACCGGTCCGGCAAGGGTCTGCTCGAAGCCTTTTTGGAGAAAGTTTGTCAGGTATTGGTACATTTTGCCTGCCTGCTCGCCAGAGCCAGCCAGGATTCGCACCTGGCAGTTCGGCTTAAAGATGCAGTCCAGCAGCGTTGCGATGGCCGCCAGTTGTGTTTTTCCGCCCGTGCGGTTCGCCCAGACGATGCAATCGGCATTTTTAGTCGCGCGGCGATTAGCCCCCGGACCTGTGCCGGGGGCAGCCCTGCCCACAGGTGGCAGGGCTAAATCGTGAAAGTCGGCGGCGAAGGTGTGCCAGAGGTAATCCATTGGGCTATTGTGCTGCGGACAGATTCTTTTATCCGGCACATCGACGCCTAAAAAGACCTTGACGTAGTTTTTCAAGTCCTGCCTGTTTTTTGGCCGGGTCCGCCGCAGAAGTGAATAAATGTCCGCTGCTTTTTCGATGTCACTTCCTCCGTCATTCCTGCGCAAGCAGGAGTCGATAATTGTATTTGCCATAGTTTTAGTTTCCACGGTTTGAATGTGATTTTAGCAAGGTCCACGTTTAGCCGTCGCCGGCACGGCGACGGACCCGGCTTTCTTGTTCCGGCATTATCAGAACAAGTTTTGGTAGATGTCGCTCCGGTGGCCGATTCGCACGACCAGCACGAGAAGCTTCTTATGCTGTATCCGAAACACGATGCGGTAATCGCCTGAGCGAATGCGATAAAGGTCCGCCAAGCCTTTGAGTTTTTTGACGCCTGGCGGACGAGGATTCTGCGCCAGCATATCGATCTTCTCGGAGATTTGACGCTGGATTTTTCTCGGCAGCGAGAGTAGTGTGTTCTCGGCCTCCGCTGCGATGTGGATTTTGTACGTCATTGATTACAGGCGGAGTTTCTTTTTGACCTGTTCCCAAGAGGTAAACTTGCCTTTTCCCAGGGCTTTTTTCGCCGCCGCGATGTCCATCTCGTCTTCGAGGGCTTCGAGCAGTTCTGCATCTTCGACCGGCACCATTGCAAAGGCAGGTTTGCCATTCCTCTTGACAATGATACGCTGGCCGTGATGCTTTACCTGATCGGCGTATTCGGATATGTCATCACGAACTTTCGTGATACTGAGGGACGTCATAGAATACACCCTGTTCTTCTCCCCAGCAATTTAGACATATTGGACATTTCGTACAAATCGTACAAATCGTACAATCTAATTATCGCAAATAAGCACGGCCTGTTCAAGCAAAATCTTATTAAACCGCGCAAAAAGGAGTGTACTCGCATACCGGCACATCCTATCACAGGACTGTAAGTTGCGTAGAATTCTCAGTTTATGTTCATAAGCTATTGCACCGGATTCGAGCCGGCTATTCTACCAGCAGGCGTTTTTCACTGCCAGGCGGCAACTCGATAGCGATGCCTTGCTCAAGTTGCTGCCCGATGTAAGTTGATTTTGAGCCGGTCGTTAGATCGCGGACCATGTAGGATTTCTCAGACTCGACGGTGAACCACTGCGGGAATTGATTTATGCGGGGCCAATCGAGCGGCAAATTCATATTGGCCTTGTGACGCGGCACATCGAAAATTAACTTACCCTGCCAGGCGTTTTCAGCACGGAGAGCGATTCTAAGGCTGTCGCCATCCTGCACGGCGCCAAAGATAACATCTCCCCGCCAGGGCTGGATCGTCAGGCCGGCTGTCTTCCACAAACAGTACATAATCGTAGTTCGGGCGAAATTTCCGTCGCCGTGCCAGCCCTCGATGATGCCATCTTCCTTCTGGATATTCCACATCCGCTTTATTTCACTATCCAGCCAATCAACAACGGAAGGGACAGGCTCACGATTGTAAAGGTTAAGAGCGCTTTCGATTGAGTCAGCATAGCCATCGGCGCTGGTTCCCTCCCAGGGATAGTTTCTGTAGTGTTCATTGAGATTCGAGAGTGCCTTAATAGCGGCATCGCGGTAGGCCGGCGTTTTGTCGATAAGATATACCGTGTAATAGCCATTGAAATCATAGCCCCATGTGTCGGCCAGATTTTTATCGTGCTGGCCGGTCTGCGGATCGACCCAATTATAAAAAAGCCCGTGTTCGTTGCGGGCGACTTCCAGGATGCGATCGAGCATTTGGTGCAGTGGCTTTTGGTACGCCTGCTTTTTCTCCGGCAGAGCAAAGTGCACCGTCGCGTACAGTTCGCATAGGCCGGAGATGATTTCGCAGCCGTGGTCGCGCAGCCGCAGCATTTTTTCGTCGGCTGTCGGATGATGCCCATCCAGCAGATAATAATCACCCAGGCGGATAGCCCAATCCAGATACTTTCTCTCGCCGGTCATCCAGTATATCCGCGAAAGCGTCTGGAGCATCTCGCCGTTGACCTCGACGTTTGTGGAGATGATTTGTCCGTATTTGGTCTCAATAGGAGCGTGCTTCCATATATCGTCAAGTATGGCAAGCATCCGGTCGCACCAGGGACTTGCACCCAGCCATTCCGTAAGGGGCAGTAGGCCATCTTTGACGTACTCTGCTGAGCCGAAGATGATTCGGGCAATATCAGGTTCAGGATAGAGAAAGTCCTGTTTCGAGAAAGAGTATGTATCGGGCAGATTGCCGATACGGGATGTCAATTTTGTTTCGGTGCGGAGCATGTCGAGCATTCGGCCATTAAAAAGCTGCCGGTCGGTAATCGCCGCGGTCAGGACCATAAATGGGTAGTTATCCGCGGCGCTGTCCTGGGCGTTCCAGATGTCTTTATCCTGACTGAGGTTTCTGGGGATTAAGCCTGTTTTTGGGTCAGCGTATTTTAGCCAGCCCCGCACAAACTTTTCACAGCGGCCAAATCCCTCGTTTGCCAATCGCCCGTTTTCAATCGCCTGCTCAAAATCACAGTTGGCGGACCCCGCTTGAGTAGAACCGTGCGGGAGGAAGGTAAGTGCAAGCACCAGAAAACCAGTGACTTGACCGATTCTCTCTGTTTGTTGAGCCGACATCATGACAATCCTTTCCAGTTACATATCAGTAACAAACGTAAGTACTGCCTTTTCAAATGGTTATATAAATTTGCTTGATTTGTCAGGGTTGTTCAGTTACATACAATTTGGGATACACTTGGCTATATAAACCCTACGCCCAGAAAGGCAGATAAGTTGCATCTCGCCTTGATCCGGTTCCCTCGCCATGAGGTTTGATCAAATCCGCTGCGATTGTGTCCTTGATGATCCGGGAGGCCATCGGATAGTTGCTGTCTGCGATACCTAACCTCTTACGCAGCGAAGCGTTCGACATTTTTTGCCCGACACGTATTGCAGACAGGCATGCTGATAACACGCGCGGACTCGCTCGTCTGGATTCATCTGCGCGAATTTGCGAGGGCCATAAAGCACAGTGATTGTGCTGGCTTCTGCAACTCGGAAGTCAGGCGCAGGCAATTGGAAAACCTCCACATTGAAAATCACCTTGTCGATCCCACTTCCCCGCTCTTCGCAAATGTCCATTCGCCGCATGAGAGCCGCGAGTGCTTCGTTACGTGAGCGCGGCGGCTCATCTATAAAACGCAGCGTATCGATGAGTGGTGTGCCAGGGTTTGTGATTTCCATGCGGTCGGTGAATATTTCCACCATTGGACCGGCCCCCGTGATGGAGAAGTCCTGATGTATCAGAGCATTCGCCACCAATTCGCGGATCGCGATTTCCGGGTACGTACGAACTTCCCGCCTGAGTGCTTGCCCGATCTGTTCGTTCTGTGGCAGTTGGTCGTTGATGTAACGGATGGCTCCCTCAAATCCGACCGCGTATCCCTTGCCGCCGGTCTGTTCCTTGATTGTCTCGACCCGATTGGTTCCCTTGTAGATAACAACTCGCAGCGCCTTTCTGGCAAGGCGCCGAAACTCTCTCAAGTCGCGTGCAAACAGAATTGCCCCGACGTTAGTAATGTCGTAGCGACCATTTTCTCTGGTCCGAATGACATTATCACGGACCAATCGTTCCAAAATGAGCCGCCTGTTGTCGGGCAGGGGCTGCTTCATCAGAAGGAAATACTTCGGGTAGTCAATGAGGTTCAAAATGTCATCGGCGGAAGCCCCCTCCTGTGCGGAGCCTTCTTCGAATGGCACACGATCAAAGACTCGCCAGAGTGCCTGCTCCTTCTGACGAAAATCCCGCAGGTTCTTTGTATAACTGCCTATGCGGATGTAATCGGTGCCGCTAAAACGGACCGGACTGTTCGGTGCCGGGGGTACCTCGAACAAAACGATGGGCTTGCCGTCAACCCGGTCCACACAGATGCGGAAATCGATACGCGGATCCAGTAGCCGAAGTAGCCAGTTCTCCAGCTCTTCGTTTCCAATCTTGCTCTCCCGCGGACGGAAAGTGGTGCCCACGATTTGGCGCGTTTTGTTATCGATCCCCCACAGAATATATCCGCATTTCCTGCCAAGCAGGGCGACAGAGTTCGACAGTGCCGAGAGGTTCTGGCCAATTTTTTCTGGTTCAGCCTTATTATGTTTGAACTCCACCCACTCTGTCTCGTTTGGAAGCCGCAACAGTTCATGGACGAGATTCGCGAGTTCAGATGAGTTCATACTCCAAGACCTTTCGAACATCGCTCTTAGCACTGGCTGGCTCTTTGGACCAGTTGCCTTTGCGGGCCTGCAATACATTGTAACGCCAGGAACTTTGCGACTCTACAGGATTATCTGAGCTCCAGAGTATTGACGCTCGCTCCTACAAGGCGCAGATGGGCCCCATGGTGCTCACCGATTTAGTTGTCCTACGCCACGCTGCGCGAGGACCTTGAGTTCCTCAAGATGGTCCTGATAAATGCCGCGAGGAGTGGTGCTGTGTTTTTTGCAGAGTGAGGCGGCCAGGCCGACCAATTCGCCCATCATTCCGCAAGTCCGCATCACGCGAGTCGTGCCAAGTGCTACGTGAGTGACACTAATGTCACGACCTGCCATAAAAAGATTCTCGATGTTGCGAGAATAAAGGCAGCGATAAGGAATCGCATACGGCTCAATGGGCGTAAATTTCGCGATAGAACGAAATTCGCCGCCCGAAAAATGCTCGGTGTTCTTAGGGTCTGGATAATGCAGGTCTATCGTCCAGGTGGTGGTGACAAAGGCGTCGGGAAACTCCCGGCGGCCCTGAATATCCTGCTGCTGCAAAATGACATCGCCAAGCAGCCGGCGGGTCTCGCGCTTGCCCGTGATGTATGCTACCCAGGCCAACTTCTGGTTGGCGTACTCAGATTTTCGCTGGCTACTGTTCTTCAGAAACGCCCAGTTGCCGTATATCGCGCGCACGGCGTAGTCGCGGATATGTTCGGCCTTAGCGATCTGGTCGCGGCCAAAGCCCGTCTCCCAATTCCAGTCGCCGCGAGTTCCGTGCTGGCAGCTTTCCTCGGAAAACTTCAGCGACCAGGGACAATCCGGAAATTCGCTGGGCTTATCCGCGTCAACTGCGTACCACTGCAAGGATGTCCCTAAAGTCAGATTGTCGGCCTTTTCCGGCGCAAGTGTCTCGCCTGTCTCACTCTGGGATTCTCGCCCGACGCGGAAATCCGCTCCCGCTAAAAAGCCTACCGTCCCATCGCCCGTGCAATCGGCAAAAAGCGACCCAGAAAATCGCAATTCTTTGCCCGTTCTGATGTCTCTACCCACCACTGCCGCAATGCGGCTGCCATCCTTTTCGACGCGGTAGACGTGCGTGTTCAAAAACAGGCGTATATTTTTTTCCGTCTGCACGATCGCCAGTTTTCTCTGGTCATCATAATTTTCCGCCGGCTGGGCGTTTCCTCTTTTTCCCGAATCAAGCTCTTTTACAACATCTCCGAGAGCCGGATACGGCGGCAGATTTATCTCGCCGTTCAAGTGCACACGCACTTCGGAGCTATTATTTCCGCCGAGGACCGGCCTATCCTGAACCAGCGCTACCTGTAGGCCGAGCCTGGCCGCCGAGATTGCTGTGCATATGCCGGCCATTCCGCCGCCCACCACGACCAGGTCGAACTGGCCGGCCTCTTGCGGCTTTTCCGGCAGGCCCAACATCTTGCGCCGAAAGGCAGCCAGCTCTTCGCCCTTGTCGGGCGGGCGAAAGTCTACGTCGCTGGTAAAAACAACGGCGTCGCAGCGGCCCTCAAAGCCGGTCAAGTCGTGCAGCGCGAGCGTGACCTTTTGTTTTTCTATCCTGACCGTGCTGTCGGCCTGCGTCTTGTCATTTCGAACGGAGCGAAGCGGAGTCGAGAAATCTGCTTGAGCAGACCCCTCGGCTGCGCTCGGGGTGACAGGCAAACGTATCTCGACCGTGCCGCCATCCTGCCAATGCCAGTCGGTTCCTTCGGTGCCGAATATGGTGGGCAAAGGTTTACCGTCGATTAGAACCTGGAATTTGCCCGGCGGGTCGGCTGCATCCACACGGTGGCAGGTCATACATCTGGGTTCAGTTATTCGGGCTTTCTGTGCCGGCTCAGGATTGTTCCACACCGCTGCCCAATCGCGCGTGCGAACCCAGGTGCGGTACTTTCCGCCGGCAGGGAAAACGACAGTCGTGGTGGCGTCTTTAGCCGGCTCGCCTAAGCCGTGCGCCAAAAGATACGGCGAACCCATCTGCTCCATAAATTGCTGGTCGATTACCCACCCGCCGAGCTCCTGGAAGCTCTCGGCCTCAACTAAGATGGTCTGGGCGTTGGCCGGTGAAAAAGCCGACAGCCAAACCATTGACGAAATTGCCGGATATAACAGCCGCATTTTCTTTGCCCTTCTTCGTCCGCCGCCAATCATCCCTCGTCCGTCTTCTCTCGTCGCCGCGGCGGCGACGGCTAAACTACCACCATCTCCGCCACCACAGAAGTCCCACACTGATGGCTGAAATAGCCGCCATCGTGGCGATTATCCAGAACGCCTGCGGATGCTGCTCTATGGGAATCTTTACGTTCATCGAAAAAATACTCACCACCAGGGTCGGCAGCATAATCGCAATCGTAATCAGCGTGAGCGTCTTAATACGCATGTTAAGGTTATTGCTGATAATGGAGGCACGGGCATCCATCAGGCTTGCCAAAACTTGCGAATATATCTCCGTTTGGCCGCGACACTGGCTATTTTCAATCATAATATCATCCAGAAACTCGGAGATTTCCTGAGTGAAGCCCAGCTTGGCGGCGTTGTTGCGGAGCTTCTCTATCAGCACGGCGTTGGAATTGATGGCGCTGAGAAAGTAGACAAGGCTCTTTTCAAGAGTAAAAAGGTTCAATAAGTATTTATTTTCCATTGATGTGCTTATCTGATGCTCCAGCTCGGTAGAAATCTGATTAACGGCCTTTAAGTGCTCGACAAAGTGCAAAATAGCCCGGTAGATGAGCTTCAGGCAGACATCCTGAATCGACTGGATTTTCGCAAAGGGCCTGCCCTCAAAAAGCGGCTCATCATCGGCCACAACAATCACCAGCCGGTCCTTGAAAAGAAAAACGCCCGTTGACAGCACCCTGAAGAGAAAATTATCCTGCGCAGTGTAGTGCTTGGGCCTTTTGAATATCATCGCCGCGTGCTCAGGCTCGAACTCAAGTCGGCTCAGCTCATCCGGGTCAAGCGATGAGCTCAGCGTGTGCTCGTCTATCTTCAGTTGCTCCAGAAGATATTTTCGCTCGTTTTCGTCAGGAGCGACATAGACCGACACCACCGGTTCGCCGTTGCCGCTCTCGGAAAGTTTCCCATCGCTAATGTACAGTTTCTTTAGCATACGCCACATTTTACCGATTTTGGGGCCAGCCGCAATTCGATTATATTTAGCCCCCCAATTTATTGGGGGGTTTCTTTCTGCCAGGGCACGGCGCCTGCCTGGATTATATGATCGCGCAGGGCGTCAAAAAGTTCCTGATACATCGGATGCTTTTTATCTATTGGATGCTCTTCCTTTGGGTCGTCCGTCAAGTTATAAAGGTGGGGCAGCTCGAAGGGACTATTTTGCAGCAGCTTAAAGTCGCTCCGGCGGGCCGCGTAAAATGCCCTGCCGCCGAAGTTGCCGCCTTCGCGCCGAACCCAGAAAAGCGTTCGCTCCTCAGAATTAGAACCCCCCGATAAAACCGGTTTAGCCGTCGCCGGTACGGCGACGGACCCCGCAGTAAACTGCGGGGCTAAACAGAGCAGGGTCGGCAGAATGCTTCGCCCATCAATTTCATGCCCGATTCTCACGTCGGCAACCTCGCAGATGGTCGGGAATAAATCCATAGTGAGCGCCACGCGGTCGGTGCGTGAGCCGGGCTTAATTCTGGCCGGCCAAACGACGCAGGTCGGCACACGGATGCCGCCCTCGTACATCTGTCCTTTGCCGCCGGTAAGCGGGCCGTTACTTGAGCCCAGATTGAGCTGGCCGCCGTTGTCGGAGGTGAAAAAGATAAGCGTATTGTCACTAAGGCCGGCATCTTTCAGCGCTGCCAGCACTTTGCCGATGCCGTCGTCCATCTGCTCAATCAACGCCGCCAGGGTAGCGCGCTTATCGCTGATATTTGCCTGGCGATTGCGGACTTTTTCGAGCCAGAATTCCGGCGGCTGAATCGGCGAGTGTGGGGCGTTGTAAGCCAGGTACAGAAAGAAGGGCTGCCGGGATTTTGCACGCTCGCGGATGTACTCGATTGCCCACTGCGTGAAAAGGTCGGTCGCGTGGCCTTCGGGATCGATTTCTTTGTCGTTCAGCCGCATATAGTTGAAGCCATGCCGGCGGTGCGTGTAGTAGTCGTCCATCATATCGCCCAGAAAGCCGGCAAAGTGGTCGAAGCCGCGCTCGTTCGGCGTGTTGGGCGACGCCAGGCCCAGGTGCCATTTGCCGACGATTGCGGTGTGGTAGCCCGCCTCTTTCAACAGCCTGGGCAGCAAAACCGCGTGCGGCGAAAGGTAGCCGAAGTTGTTCGTTATGTGCGTTCGGATTACGCCCGGCACGCCGACAAGGTCCGGGTATCTGCCGGTAAGTAGTGCCGCCCGCGTGGGCGAGCAAACAGGACAATTGGCATAGAAATTGTCGAACCGCACACCCGCAGCGACCAGATTGTCGATGTTCGGCGTCTGCAAATCCTTGGCGCCGTAGCAGGATAGGTCCCCGTAGCCCAGGTCGTCAGCTAAGATGACAAGGATGTTGGGCTGTGTGGTTGGACGCTCCGCTAATTGCGGATTCTTATGGGCCGCCGTACCGGCGGCCGCTAAACCGGCACTGAGCGCCACCTTTTTTAGAAAATCACGCCGACTGTCCATATTATCCATTTCCCCAACGCGTATCTGCTTCTTATTATACTTTCAGGCCGAAAAGTATAAAAGGGGGTATTCACTTGACTCAAGTAAGCACAAGATGTAGTGTACGGGGTCATGGAAGATTATCCCCGGACGCTTACAGAATTCGAGGCACGTTTTTCGACAGAAGATGCTTGCCGCCGATAC
>Ga0315279_10000743_pt1 | contig 60165 bp, 55 predicted proteins | sample YL17G06_20_MG_FD_203694 | JGI IMG/M metagenome (GOLD analysis project Ga0315279, IMG submission 203694) | Sediment microbial communities from Yellowstone Lake, YNP, Wyoming, USA - YL17G06_20 | ecosystem: Environmental > Aquatic > Freshwater > Lake > Sediment | place: USA: Wyoming | collected...
TAGGGGCGGCAGCAATGTCGCCTCATTCTTACTTTATCTATCCTGGTAGCAAATGCGAAAAACTCCAGCCCCCCGAAGGGGGGCTGCTTTTAACCTGCAGCGTTGCGCTTCAGGTTAAAATGCGCCAGAATAAAAGGTTGCGGATTTTGTTTATTTGGTTTATCATTACGAATTACGGTTGTTTTTGAAAGGTGAGTAAATGAAGTATGATATAGCTGATTTGTCATTATCACCGGAGGGGAAGAAGCGGATTCTGTGGGCCGATAATGATATGCCTGTTCTGGCGACGATTCGTACCAGATTCGCGAAAAGCAAGCCGTTGAAGGGTATGAATGTTTCGGCCTGTTTGCATATAACTGCCGAGACGGGCAATCTGGCCAGGACACTAAAAGCGGGCGGAGCGAACGTCGTTCTTTGCGCATCCAATCCTCTAAGCACGCAGGACGATGTGGCAGCTTCGCTGGTGAAGGATTTTGGGATACCCGTCTTTGCTATATGTGGCGAAAATCGCGCCACCTATTACAAGCATATTAACGCAGCGATTGACCACAAGCCCGTTATTACATTTGACGATGGCGCTGATTTGGTGAATGAGTTACACACCCGCAGGAAGAAAGAAGCGGGCCGTATTATTGCGAGTATGGAGGAGACCACTACGGGAGTTATTCGCCTGCGGGCGTTGGCGAACGAAGGCAAGTTAAAGTTCCCTGTTATTGCGGTAAATGATGCTGCGACTAAGCACCTGTTCGACAACCGCTACGGCACAGGGCAGTCAACGGTTGATGGTGTTATCCGGGCGACCGTTTTTCTGATGGCCGGCAAAAAGGTTGTCGTGGCGGGTTACGGCTGGTGCGGTCGTGGTTTTGCTATGCGTGCGAGAGGCATGGGGGCAATCGTTATCGTTACGGAGGTTGACTCAATCAAGGCGCTTGAGGCGGCTATGGATGGTTTTGAGGTTATGCCGATGTCACAGGCGGCAAAGGTCGGCGAACTATTCGTAACGCTTACGGGCAACAAAAACATTATTTGCGCTGAGCACTTCCGCGTTATGAAAGACAGAGCAACTGTTGCCAACAGCGGGCATTTCAACGTTGAGATAGATATACCGGCTCTAAAAAAGATAAGCAAAAAAGTAAACCGCAATGTGCGCAAGCACGTTGATGAATATATCCTCAGTAATAACAAGCGAATTTATCTTCTTGCCGAAGGGCGACTGATTAACCTTGCTGCTGCCGAAGGGCATCCTGCATGCGTGATGGATATGAGCTTTGCGACGCAGGCGTTAGAAGCTGAATACGTGGCAAAAAGGCGGGGCAAGCTCGCTGTTGCGGTCCACGATGTCCCTGTAGAGATAGAGCAGCAGGTAAGCAGGCTCAAGCTGAAGTCGATGTCGCTCGAAATAGACAAGCTTACAGCCGAGCAGGTTGCTTATCTTGCCAGCAGCGGTGAGGGGACATAGATATCTCGATTCTCGATGTTCGATTCTCGATGCTCGTCGAGTATCGAGTATCCAGTATCTATTATCGAGTATTATGACTGCGAATAATAAACAGACTGAAAAACCACCCATAGCGGCCCCGAAGTCTTTTTTGACGGTCGGTCCTACGCTGCACTACAGCCACAGAAATGTCCAGAGGTGCTGGGTTCTTGCTGTTGTGGCCTTTAGTATAGGCTGTATTTCATGGTCGAAGATAGTAAGCGGCACGTTTTGGTCATTCGACATTGAGGCTGTAACTTCTTCTGAATTCTGGCGGTTGGACCAGTCTATTTTGACGGGTGTGAACATATTTGAATATCCCTGGCAGGTTGTTGTTCTGGGCCTGCTTATGGGTGTTCTGGCGGCTGTGCCGGTATTAACGTCACAACTTATGAGCTTCAGCTACAGCTTGCCTTTTATATTAGGGGTCGCTTTGTTCGCCAATTTGCCGCTCCTTGCGATTTGCCTTTTGGTAAGCTGCTTTGGTGCAGCGTGCCGTCCGCTACGTTTTCGTTCTCGCTTTATTGCGATAGCGTTATGTATGGCGCCGCAGCTTTTATACTGGGGATTCTTTGGCGGCGCCAAGGGAGTAGAACCTATTAAGTGGGGATTTTCTTTTGCACCGTGGACTTGTGCGTGGTTTGTTGCACTATGTATAGCTGGAATAGTTCTCGGCATAGGCCATTTCATGCGTTATCGGCCGGGCCTGGTCTGGATTGTTACCGGCGCGGTGGTTCTGGCATCTGTTGCCCTGTTTGAAGTTAAGATTGGCTTTGATGAGCTGGACTACCAGCTCTACGTGGCTAAGAATGACCCGGAAAACATTGGTGAATTTCACGACCACAGTATAATAGAAGCACTGGACAAAACGATTACTGACCCTGCTGTCAAAAAATACCTGGCACGTTTCTTTTATCCTGCCGAGCCGATAGCGTTGAGAGCGGAGCTGAAAAAGGAACTCCAGTTTCGGATAAGTCAGGACCGTTGGCCAAGCTGGTTCATCATGCCACAGGAGCTAAACTATCAGGATAAAAGACGGCGGCTGCTGGAGCAGTATGATTTGTTTATAAGCAACCGTTCTCAGAGTCGTCGAATGCCGATAGCTCTTTATTACAAAGCCCTTTTGAGCGAATACAGCCCGGAGCTTTCGCTGCTCGGGGAAAAGGAAACGCTGCATTTTTATAACGATTATCCGCATCGAGAGTTTTTGCTCATTTGGCATAGTCTTTATGAGGATTTTCCTAAAAGTAGCGAGTCACTCGAAGCGCGATGGCGGATTGCCAGAGATTGGGCCGGTGCGGGTAAGTTTGACCAGGCCGAAAAAATCGCGGCTGAGGCACAGGATATGGTAGCCGGGCGGCTGAAACTTCTCGAAGAAAAACAGACAAAAAGCGACTCATTATTCAGCCTGTTCCGTCCGCCCGCTGATTCTGCAATGACAGCATTTAAGTTGAGCGAGCTGCAAAGAAGATTGAATCAATTGCGACTTCTCATAGGACCTGAGAACCGAATCGGCGAGAAGGGGGTGGATGAGCGCCTGGCGAAATTTGTTATGCTAAATCCCTACAGCTTGGATTACGGCCAACGTCTTGACGAATTGTTGCGACAAACAGGTGCTAAAGATGGGCTTCGTGACAATATCTTGTTGGCACAAGCAAAACTTACAGCCGACGAGCAGCTTCAAGCCGAGAAATTAAGCCAGTTGCACCAGGGATTCCAGGAAACTGATGGTGGAATGCAGGCATTATACGAACTGGGGCTCTTGAAGATTAGTCTGTGGCGTCAGCAGCAGGAGTCTAATCTGGAGCTGAAGAAGAAGTATTTAGCCCAGACAAGAACAATTCTTACAAGCTTTATCAACTTGTATCCCAACAGCTTCTATGCCGAGCAGGTCAAAAAGAATCTGGAAAACCTGCCGAAAGTCGAATAGCAGAGGATGCTAATGTAGCCCTCTCCTTTGCCGTGCCGGTGGCCGAACAATCGTAAAGTTTCATAGTAGATTTGCCAGCCGTAGCGCAAATGGCAATCGTACATGCAGGACCAAAGTTGACTTTTCCGCAAATCTTGCTATCATAAAGAGTAACAAGCAGCCCCTTGAAGGCGGTGCTGTGAAACGGTTGGACGGTGAGACGATGAAACGGTTGAACGGTAAGACACACAAGATTCTGCTAATAGGTGATATTAGCAAGGCTTTTTTGGATGTGAGTGACATCACAAAGCTATGTGATGTCCACACCGATATATCTGATGGAATCGTTGCCGCGGCGAAGGATAGCTTTACAGGCATCGGCGTGATGGTGTCCGGGACATCGGCCAAATTAAGGTCGGTTCTGAAAGCCTTGCGAGAAGCTAATCGCGATGCGAAAATTATTCTTCTGGCCCAGATGTGCGAAGAGCCGGCAGCAAGGCAGCTGGTTGGCAGGGTTTGTAACGGGAGGAGTTTGGCAGATGATTATCTGATTTGTCCAATCCATCTTTCGTATCTGGAATCTTATATGTTGCATCTGGCTGGTGGCAGGCCCGCCGCTTTGCGAGATGCAGCTGTGCAGGGCCGGTGGCCGGACGAAGCTGGTCTGTCTGCTGCTATTGATGTGAGGGCAAAGAGGAAAATAGAGCTGCTTGAAACTTTGGCTACCGAGGATGATTTGACCGGGCTAAAGAACAGAAGATATATCTGGGAATTTTCCAGACAGATTATAGAGCACGCCGGACAGGAAAATGGGCGGGTGACACTGCTTGTTTTTGATATCGATGACTTCAAGCACTACAATGATGCTTATGGTCATCGTGCCGGCGACGAAGTCTTAAAGCAGGCTGCTATTTTGATGCGGCGCTGCTGTCGTCAGCACGATGTTGTCGGTAGAATCGGCGGCGACGAGTTTGCGGTTGTTTTCTGGGACGACCCGCAGCGACAGCCGGCCGGCACAGAAACCGAGAGGCGCTCGGCGATGGCCGACCATCCCAGAGAAGCAATCTTCATAGCAAAGCGGTTCGTCAGAGAATTAGGGAAAGCGGAATTGCATTTGTTAGGTCCTGAAGGTAAGGGAGTTTTGACAATAAGCGGAGGACTGGCGAGTTTTCCTCGCGATGGCTCGACAACACAGGAGCTCTTCCAGCGGGCAGATGGAGCACTATTGGAGGCAAAACGCAGCGGCAAAAACAGGATATATCTGGTCGGCAAACCCCAGAGCGACATTACCGATATCCAGTAATTGCGAGTAGGGTTCGTGGTTCGTCCGCCTTTGGCGGAAAGCAATCTAAAACCAATTTACTAATCAACTAATCGTCTGATTCCCCGCTATCCTGATACCCTGCTCCCTGATATTCTGATACTCTGATAGCCTTCAGTTCCCTTCCAGCCAGTGCGAGGCGAGAATCGCGAGGTCAACGAGGTCAACCTTACCATCATAATTTGAGTCCCCCGCCGGCTCAGTCCGCAGGAACGGATACGTCTGATTTTCGCCGATACCCCATATTTCAACAAAGTCCCAGCCGGCATCGGTAAATGTATCAATTGTTTTCATTTCTGCTGTGGTTTTAGGTGTCCCGCCGGCACTTGTTAATTGACCAGAGGTTTCAATGTCCCAGAATGAACTAACTGGTTCGCTGCGAGACTGCTCTCCCACCAGCCCCCCAACATCACTATTTCCTAAAACGCTGCCAGTCGAATAGCAGTTGTATATCAATCCATCGAACGAGAACCAATCAAACCGGCCAAAATTCTTACCCACCAGTCCACCGACACCAGCATTTCCTGAAACCCTACCTGTAGAATAACAATTATAAATCGTGACCAAGTTCACTCCTACCAGCCCGCCGACAGAACGCTGTCCCAAAATGTTGCCTATCGAATAACAATTATATACATGTCCAGTCTGGTACCTGACCCACTCCTCTCCATTCGTACCCACCAAGCCACCTACACACCACCCCCCTGTAACGCTGCCTGAAGAATAACAGATTGTTATCGTGCCCTGATTGCATCCCACCAGTCCGCCGACCTCATACCCGTTTACGGCGTTGACATCCACATTTTCCATACCAAGATTTTTTATCTGGCCGCCAGTGCCTACATATCCAAACAGGCCAACGCTGTCTATGTGATCAGAACTCCACGTGAAGTTCCAAATTTTATGGTCATTGCCATCAAAAACGCCTATAAAAGGCTTATTGTTGGGGTCATTCAAGCCAAAATACTTTCCAATAATGTTAAACTGTGTGCCGGTATATTCTGCTAAATTTACATCGTTGACGAGGATAAAGTGTTTGTCCCAATCTTCTTTGTGGTTGCCGATGTCGTTTAGGTCTTGTGGAGTTGCGATTCTATAAGGGTCGTTTGGCTCGCCCGTTCCGCCGTTGTATTTGGCCTGCGCACTCGGCATGAAGGCGAAGAATAGCGAAACTGCCATTACCGACAGGCTGAAGGTTTCGCTTAAATTACGCATTTTTGCTCCTCCAGCAAAAATAAGCTCAAAGGGTTCCTCGGTCGGGAAACAACGTAATTATACCGCTTCTGGCGACGGGAATCAAGGACAATCCTGGTCGCCGAGGATAATTGTCTCGGTCGGGCCGAGGAGCTTATAACATATTCCCCGCCAGCATAAGGTTCTGCCAAAGGCCGAAGAAATAATAAGAAACAGCAAAAGTATCGACCATAGCCAAAAGGCGAGGATGTCGGCGGCGCAGGCAGCTTTCATTTGAGGCCAATCTTTTTCAAGCAGGTTGCTAATCATTTTCTGCCGTAGTATTGCCTGGAGGAGCTGACTTACGAAGAATACAACAGGGACTACGGCAAAAAGAGGAAGGTTTTTATCGCCAGTCACCGCGGCATAGACAGCGATGGCGGCTGTCACCCATAGGCCCAATACCGAATATAAGCTGCTGAATAGTCCGAACCACCAGGTTCGTGGGGCATAGATGCGCGTAATCAAAAATTGTCTGCGGCCAAATTCAAAAAGTTCCCGCCAGGTGACGGATTCGTGTGAGGCCACCAGGCATGCGGGGACAAAAGTTACTTTCATGCCGGCTTTCTTGACGGCACAGCCGAGGGACAAATCGTCGCTTAAGGTTTTTGGCCAGATTTTGTCAAGGCCGAGTCGGCGAAAGACCTCTACACGGACAGCCATAGACCCGCCCCAGGCCTGGTTGAAGCGGGTGTTGCCCAGCAGTTGGGCAATCTTGGCATTGATGGCCGACAGGACTAAGCTGGCCAGTTTGTTGTTTTTTGGCACGAACCAGCGATAACCGGTGGCTGCCCCGTTCTTAGACTTTCGGAGCGGCCAGACAAGGTGACTTAGCCAGTCGCTGCGGACGCAGATATCGGAATCGGCAAAGGCAAGGATGTCGATGTCATCGCCGATTCGCTGGTAGCAGTAGAGCAGATTATGGATTTTTTGACCGCAAGATTTGGCCTGGCCTGCGATGAGTATTTGCACTTCGCGGGCTTTACAGGTCTGGCTAAGCTGGTCTTTCAATTTGCACAGTTCGCTATAAGCAGGGTCTGACCGGTCAGCAACCACAAACCACAGGCGGTAATTCTCATAGTCCTGGTTAAAAAATGAGGTGACATTTTTTTGAAAATCCGAATCCAAGCCCTTGCACGGCACAATCAGTGCAACCCGTGACCTGTGCCATGTGCGTTTTTTTTGGTATTTCGCCAGCGCATAGCGGAAATTATTATATGTCTGGAGCAAAAAAACCAGTTGCGAGGCGATTGCAGCTATGGCTATATAGAAATACCAATCCATTGGGCAAAAAGTCCTTTTTGATATCTATATCCGGTATTTGTCCTGTGTTCTACCAGATATATCCATCAGGAGATAGAAGTCAATGGCACAATTGAGTCGATTAGCTGCTCGACAGTGTAAGATTTTGCCAGGTCCAGCGAGAGCAGACAGCCATGATTGTGGTCGGAGGCGATAATGATCAGATTCCTGCCGGCCCGGCTCCATCCCTGCTGCTGCGGCTGATGGCCGAGAATGAAAGCGTCAACATCGAAGAGCTTGGCCATTTTGTCGACCAGGGCTTGACTGTGTCTTCTGCCCCAGGTCAATAGATACGCTGAACCGGGCCTGGCGACGTCGCTTGTTTGCAGGCGTCTATCCAGAATTTGTAGGTCGAATTTATCAACAAAATTGTCGCCGGGCAATGAATGCGAGACCCATATTCTGTTATCACATCTGACTGCCAGCGGCTGCGAAAGTAGAAGTTGTTTGATGGCCTGTATGATGTCGGGGCCGGCCTGCCGGAATTCCCGCTCCATAGCCAGATACATTGGGCGGTTCATTTCTTTGCCGTCTTTCATCAGTTCGCTGTCACTGATGAAAGACGTATCGTGATTTCCCATAACGATGTGGACGCGGTGGGGAAAATCTAATTTGTAGCGGGCGACATCAAACAGCAATTTATAGGATAAGCAGCCGCCCTGGGAGTCTTCCGGGCCTCCGTGTATGATTTCCTGCAGAACAATATGCCTGTCGGGGTTTTTCTCCAGGTCTGCGAATGTAATTATTCTTTCAAAGTTTCGCCGATGTCCGTGAATGTCACCGGTGACAATTAAGCTGCCCTCTGCAGGTAAATGAATCACATTGCCGCGTCGAAAAGTGTCTGCGTTGTTGGCTTGGGCAGCTTTGTTCAGTAAGTCAATGATTGTTTGAGGCATTTTTATTCGTTTTTATTCTACCGCCGAATATACTGTGTATTATCAGGTCCAGCCTTGATACCACCGTCACCATATTGGGCGGACGCTCCGCCGGGTTTTCTTTTATGCAATCCATTACAAGTTTTGAAATGCCTGCGGGTATTCGTTTCTTTATTTCGTGAGGTGCACGAAGATGCTCGGTTATGGGCAAGCCATATTCGTTCTTTTTAGGTATCAAAGTCGGGACGTTTTTCCCCGTAATCGCCCAGTACATTGTAGCTCCCAGATTGAAGATGTCGGTTTTTGGGCCGAGGGGGTTTCGCCTGACCTGCTCAGGTGCGATGTAGTCAGGCGTGCCCTGGATTCTCGGTTTTACGGTTCCGATTTTGCAGCTCTGACCGAGGTCTATGATTTTAATCGAGCCGGCCTTGCTTAGAAGGATATTGTTGGGCTTTATGTCGCAGTGGACAAATCCCCGCTGATGCATAGCGTTAAGGCCGGTTGCGACCAATCTGAACACAAGCAGCACATCGCCCAGACTGAGCGTGGGACTATCTTCGAGATTTTCACCATCGAATAGTTCCATAGAAAGCAGCATCTCTCTTACCTTAAGCATACTGCGTATTTTCTTTAGCTTGTAGCATTTGCGGACATAAGGGTGGTCTATCCGCTTGGCCGCTTTGTATTCGGTCTCCATCTGCTCAAAAACCCTTGAATCTTCGGGCCTTTCAAATATAACGCGTTTCAGAGCAACGCTGGTATTGTCTTCCAGGTCGGTTGCTAAATAGATTGTGCTGCGAGCACCGGTTCCGATGCGCTCAAGTATGCTGAAGCCGCCAACATTGAGTATGTCTTTAGCCATATTGTCAGAAGCAATCCAAAACTTGACTACCTATAATATTCGGCACACACTTTAATAAGATGCACCGAGCGGGCTTTCTGTTCTGTCACTTTTGCGATTCAGCGGCAAAATACCTATTAGTATAGGACGCAAAACGGCCCCGAATCTTACAAGGTTTTCCCGAAGTTCCCGAAAAAATATTATAGAAGACACTTTTATATCGAATTTGCTCGGTAGAAAAGACCCGCCGTCATTTTGAGCCGTTTTCTACAAAGCATATCGAATTATAAGTAGATTTACTTAAGTTTTTAAGAAACCGTAAGTATACAATACAATTGGTTGCTTATCCAGTGTTGAGCGATTTTTTGTGAATACCACTCAAAAAGCGGACTTGACAAAGTCGCCAATATCTTGGATAATGCCCTGAAATGATTTAGACGAAAAATAGCTTCTGGATACACAATTGATTTACAGTTTGTTATTCCCCGATAGCTCAATCGGTAGAGCGAGCGGCTGTTAACCGCTAGGTTGTAGGTTCGAGTCCTACTCGGGGAGTCCTTCGACTCGCTTCGCTCGCTCAGTACAAATTTGAGAAGAGCGAAGCGAGTTTTCTTTAGAAGCAACCGGAAGTATCCTGAGCGAATAATCAAGCTTGGGCTGGCTTGACAAGCCAACATAAGCCAGAGAGAATATGTTAGAGCATTTGTTCTGAGGGCATTACTTTTGTAAATCCGGGCCTATGGCTGATGAAGGAAGAAAAAATACATTGTCTGCCAAAATGAGGAGAACCTTTACCTCAATACTGCCTGTTTCTAAAGGGCGCAAGGGAAACTGCGTTAATTGCGGGGCATGTTGTAAATTGCCTAATATCTGTCCCTTCCTCAAGTTCAGAGAGGATGGAACATCCTGCTGTTCAATTTATGTTCTCCGGCCGTTAAATTGCAGAAAATATCCGCGCGTAGAATCTGAATTTATTACCGCAAATACATGTGGTTATAGATTCAAGTAGAATCGGCTTTTGCCGGAACCAGATTCGCACCCTCGGCACTTTTCCGTAAGGGGGTCTTTTATGCGCTACGTCTTCTCAGCAATGCCAAGCCGCCACCTAATGCCAACAATAGTCCGGTCGCTGGTTCGGGCACCGGGGGTTGCGGCGGCTCCGGAGGTATAGGTGGCTCCGGCGGCATAGGTGGTTCCGGAGGTGGTTCTGGGTCATATTCTTTAGGTGGATTATCTGGGGGCCCAGGTGGATTATCGGGTGGTAATGGTGGTGGGCTGGAATCAATAGCGACCGAACCGCCAAAAGAGCCGCCACCCTGTCTGGGGCCAGATGCGCTTGCTCCCACAATCAAGGTGTTATATTCGGTCTGCTCGAACACTGCAATAATGATTTTTGGCTTGTTAAGAAGAGCAGTAGTGGTGCTTGATGTTGGGTCGGTGACATCGCCCAGCCAGTAAACGAAATGATAACCGGCTTTCGGAATGGCGGTCAAAGTAACCTCTGAATTTGGCGCGAAATCATATACGCCTGGGTTTGGAATTACCGTTCCGCCCTGGGCAGGGCTTTGCTGAAGAAGAAGCGTCACGCCTGGCAATTGACAGTATGCCGGCGAAAGCAAAACTCCCATCGTCATCAAGATAGCTGCCATTACACCCAGCCGTCCAATCGGATTATACCCTTTCATCACACTACCTCCTCCTTAGTCTATTTTCAATTGTTACAGATATATCTATATACTAAACCAGTATAGGTTTACGCACTGTTATTGGACCAAAGTTTTGGCCAGAAGTCAAGCCTTTTTTTCAAAAATTTTGATGGCTACCGTCAAAAAGCCTGTTTGACAGTCAAAAATCAGCTTTAACAGGGGTAAAATGCGGGGTTTGGGGTAAGGAAAAATAGCGGGATTTTTATAAGATTTTATAAAAAATTTTCAAAAAATCAGTTTTTTTGCTAAATCTGCTACAGTTTTGCAACACATCGGCTGTTACTAAAAACAGCTATTTTTGCCCACATAGCCGTTTGGATTGGTGTTTAACTTTCCTATTTTGAAATTGTATTTTCACTGGCTTTTGCGTATGAATCGGCTGATGTTGCGAATTGCCTGCCGCAGGCGCTGCTCGTTTTCCACAAGAGCGATTCGCATATACCCTTCGCCATTTTCGCCAAAAGCCCTGCCGGGAGCGATTGCGACATCTGCATACTCCAGCAGGTCCATAGCGTAATCAATAGTCCCCTTGCCTTTGGTGTGTTCCGGCGGAACTTTTGCCCATACGAACATAGAGGCGCGAGGTTTTTCAACCTGCCAGCTGATTCTTGCGAGACCCTCGCAGACGACGTCTCGGCGCGACTGGTATCTTTTATTTTGGGCGACGATGTCTGCGTCGCACTGCCGCATTGCGATGATACCGGCTATCTGCACCGCTTGAAATATGCCGTAGTCATAGTAGCCCTTTATCGTAGCGAGGTAATTAACCATATCTTTGTTGCCTGCCACAAAACCTATGCGGAAACCGGCCATATTGTAGGGCTTGCTCATTGTGGTAAGCTCGACACCCACATCTTTGGCCCCTTTCACCGAAAGAAAGCTTGGGGCCTTATAGTCATCGAAGCAGGTCTCGCCATAGGCGAAGTCGTGGATGACAGCGATTTTGAATCGCTTAGCGAGGTCCACGACAGTTTCGAAGAATCCCTGCTCTACCGTCATCGCGGTAGGATTATGCGGGTAGTTTAGAATGAGCAGCTTAGGTCTCGGATACAAATGCTCACAAACCATCGCAATAGTATCAAGAAACTTCTGGTCGATTCCAAGAGGAACAGTTATTACATTCGCTCCTGCCAGTGCGACGGCGTAGTTATGAATCTGGAATGCCGGGTCGGGCACAATGGCGGTATCACCCGGGCCTAACATTGCCAGACACAGATGGCTGAAGCCCTCCTTTGAGCCGATGCACGCTAATACCTCCGTTTCAGGGTCAAGCTGCACATTCCACTTGCGCTCGTATTTTTTCGCCACCTCCATTCGCAGTCCCTTAATACCTTTTGATGCACTATAGCGGTGGTTGCGCGGGTCCTTGGCTGCTTCGCACAGCTTGTCAACCACCACCTGCGGCGCCCTGTCTGTAGGGTTTCCCATCCCCAAATCTATAATGTCTGCACCTGCCTGGCGTTTGGCAAGCTTCAAGGCGTTCAGCCGCGAAAACAAATACGGAGGTAAACGCGTTATTCTCTCTGCCGGCTCAATCTTAAACTCATTCATTTTCCCATCTCACAAATCAAAAAGGTTCTCCCCCTATACAATCGGATAATCTATACCGAACAGATGAATTTTCAAATCTTTTTTTGCTTCAGTAAAAATTTGATTATATTACAGAGGCAAAGCATCCTATAATTTAATTTGCCAATGGAGAGCACGAAGATGACCTTCCGGGTCTTTGAACAAAGCAGGCTGGAACAGATAACTCGAAAATGGTGGTTCTTTCTGCTATTTGTGTTATTGCAGTTTGTTGTTCCACCATACGCATCAAAGGGCTATAACTTCCCCGAAGACTGGGGAAAGGTAACATCCCACGCATTAGGCCATGCTATTGTGTACCAACATCCTGCTATATATCCAATTTTCAAAGCAATCCCCATCATATTGTTAATTGGAATCTTTGTTTTTCGAAATAAGCTCGCCCGCCTATTTAGTGTCTATGTCAGCTTCTCGTATATGCTTTTTGCCATTGGCCAAAATATAGCTGTGACGGAAAAATATGGTGTGGCAATTTGCACAATCAACTTAATAATGTTCCCAATCGTTGCTGCTTTCTGGGCCTGGGAAGCGGTCGTGCTGCAAAACGACTTCACTCTGTCAAAACGGCCTATCTGGAGGTATTGGGTTGTGCCGCTGGCTGTTCTGGCATTTTGGGCCCCAGCAAGCAGGGGTAGGCCTGATTTTAATCCCGTTTATCTGTTTACAAACGGCACTGGGCTTGCCTTTTGTATGATGACACCTGTTTATGTAGGGCTGCTCACCCTGTATTGGCCAAAAGTCAACATATCAACACTGCGTGTAACAAGCCTCGTCGGCCTGATTATCGGCTTATATAATATGGTCGTCAACTTTGCTATCAACCCCGGCAAAAACTGGTGGAATGGCGTTCTGCACATACCGTTACTTGTCATATCGCTGTATGGCTTAATACTCTCGCTAAAACGAACCCACGCCGAGGAACAAACTAATGAAAAACCGGGTTAGCCCAGGACTAAAAGTGTTCCGTCTTGCTGTTAAACTACCACCAGCGCGGGTTCTTCCCGATGAATTCCAGGACCGCCTGATACTTGGGTGCGGAGCTTTCAGGCTGGCCGTGATATTCGACCAAGCCCCAGCTTCCCCATTTGGAGTAGTTGCCCGTCGAGGAGAATATCACAAACATTGTTCCGCCTGCCTGCTTCCAGCCGGTGAGATAGTCGAGGTAAAGCTGTCCCATTCGAAGATGACGGTTGGCGGCGTGAAAGAGTTGCTCCATTGACTGGTTGTTCTCGGCACCATAAAAACCGGCTAAGTGCTGCCCGCCCTCATAGGCAATCAATACAAGGCCGCGTTCTTTAGCCTGCTGGGCATGTTTGGCGATGGTTTCGTCGTTCTTTTTTATATCTTCCCGGCATGCGTCGAGAACCTGGTCCACGGTCATTTTGGCAACTTCGTTCTGGGTCTGAGGGCTGCCGAGGACGTGGCCAAAGTAAGGTGCGATAGCCAGAGCATCGGCATTTTTATAGGCATCTTCAAAGTCCATTGCCTGAAGGCTGGTCCAGGGATTGGCGCTTTGGGCGGCCAGCACGCGGACGATTCGTTTAGTATCGCCGAAAACTTCCTGCCAGAGCTTGAAAATCTGGACCGAGCGTTTGGAATAGAAGCGTAGTTGTCCCTGAAAGTCGTTGTCGCTTAGTCCGAGCTGTCTGCCCTTGTCTTTGCAGTATCGGGCCTGGCCGAATATGCTGTTCCAGCACTCGTTTGAGCACTCCACATACACCTTGAGATTGGGTTTAAGATGCTCCTTTACCATTTTTGCAAATTCTCGGACGTAGTCATCGGTAGCTAATTGCGGCATGCAGAACCAGGGGTCGGCATTTAAGGTATTAGCCAGTTGTATCATGTATTCCAGTGCCACACCTCTGGAATCCCCCTGGGTCTGCATTTTCGGCGTGGGGCGGTCGGACCAATTAGTTTGCTCGGAGTTATTCGTTCGCTGCCAGTCCATAAATCGAATGACCTTGAATTTCTCCCAACGCTTGAGGAAGTCAGGATGGAAGGGCTGTCTATCGTAGGTGTCCTCGAAACCTGGCGATATGAAGCGGATGTTTCGGATGGGGTCTTGGGAGCTGGTTTTAGTAATCCGCAGCGAGAGATGGTTCTGTTCGGGTTTTACCTCGACTTTTATGTGACCTGGATGCTCTTCCGTTACCGATGTGCCGTATGCAAATTTGATTTCTCCCTGACCATCGTAGAGGCAGGTATAGACTCCGCCGGGGTAACGGTCATTGATACTGTTTAGAACGATGGAGTCAGCGAACTGGCCACCCTCGGCCAGGGACCGGACCCAGCCATCTGAACTGAGGTCAAGTGGGCCGCCCTGACCGTATGCTTTGCCGGGCGCCTGACTTTTCCACGACTGGGAGTGCTTAAAAAGGTCAACGAATACAATTTCGGTTGAGTAATAGGTGATGCCGCTAAGATTGATACCCAGAGCCGAATTCTCATTTGGACTCTGTGCTGTTCTGCGAACTTCCGCAGTTCCAGCATGTCCGGCCAACGCGACCAGCACAAAGAATAGTGCGAGGAATACTCGCATCAACTGCACGGATGTGTAGCGTGCTATACTTTTGCGTGCCATTTCAGTATCCTTATAACCCCTTTCACTGACCTAAGTGTAATGGTTTATGTATTACAAAAGCACAAACTTAAGCGGGTTTATTGGACATGGCGCACCTTGGAAAGTCAAGTTTTTTTGAAAGGACAATGGATTCCGTGATACAGGTTTTTGGTTTGACGGGGGCGGGCGGTTTGGTTAGACTTTGCTATGCGTTTTGTTTTTTAGGCGCGTATAGGCGTAGAAAGGTAATCGAAAGGTAAGCCCGCCGCTATGGATGGCTGGAAAGGAGTTGGATTATGCAGAGGGGTAAAAGGATTACACGCCGCAATTTCCTAAAGAAAGTAACCGGTGCCGCTGCCGGCACGATAGGTTTTCCATATATAGTCAGCTCTTTGGCACTGGGGCAGGTCGCTGCAAGCAAGCGGATTGTGATGGGCTTTGTCGGTGTGGGCGGCAGGGGAGGGGCGCTGCTGACTAATTTTATGGAGCTGTCCGATGCCCAGGTAGTTGCGGTATGCGATGTGAAACGGCAAAATAGGGATGGGGCCCGGGAGGCGGTGGATAAGCGTTACGGCAAAAAGGTGTGCACTGCTTATAATGATTTCCGCGAGCTTTGCACACGCAACGATATAGATGCGGTTGTGGTTGCCTCCACAGACCACTGGCACGTGCTGCACGCGCTGGAGGCGGTGCGGTCGGGCAAAGATGTGTATTGTGAGAAGCCGTTGGGTATGAGCGTGGAGCAGGGACAGGTGCTCCGCAAAGAGGTTAATCGATACGGGCGGGTATTTCAGTTCGGCACTCAGGAGCGCTCCAGCCGGAATTCTCGTTTTGCCTGCGAGATGGTTCGAAGCGGCAGGGTCGGCAAGATTCACACAATCAAGGTCGGCACTCGCTATAGCATTGCTTCCGAGAACTATCCGCCGATGCCGGTTCCGGACTGGCTGGATTACGATATGTGGCTTGGGCCTGCGCCCTGGGCACCCTACACCGCCAACCGCGTCAATAATAGCCACTGGTTCCATATCAGCGATTATGCCCTCGGATTTTTAGCGGGCTGCGGCATCCATACCATTGACCTTGCCACGTGGGGTAACGGCACCGACCTGACAGGGCCGGTGGAGGCGGAGGGCACCGCAGAGTTTCCTCGCGATGGGTTGTGCGACTGCGCAACGAGCTGGGAAGTGAATCTTAAATTCGCCAACGGTGTGATGATGAACTTCACCGACGGCGAGAAGAATCCGCTCGGCGTCCGCTTTGAAGGCACCGACGGCTGGGTATTTGTCAAGGAAGAGCATCTTGGCGGCACCGTCGATGCAAATCCGAAGGAGCTGCTGCGGAAGGAAATAGGCCCAGATGAGGTGCATCTGCCGATAAGTAATCACCACCAGCGGAATTTTCTGGACTGCGTCAAGACCCGAAGCCAGACGGTGGCCCCGGTTGAGGTTGCGGTGCGTTCAGATACCCTCTGCCAGCTTAGTGACATTGCGACCCGGCTGGGACGCAAGCTAATGTGGGACCCGGAGAAGGAAGGATTTATTGGAGATGCGGAAGCGAACCGGCTGCTCAAACGCCCGATGCGCAGTCCATGGCGTTTGTAATTAAAGACAGTATAGGTAGAAAACTTACAAGGAGCTAAATTATGCGAATCCGTAGAGACATTACACGCCGTGGTTTTATGAAAAAAACTATTGGGACGGCGGCGGGGGCGATAAGTTTTCCGTATATCATCCGGTCTTCGGCGCTCGGTAAGGCAGGTGATGTCGCCGCCAGTGAGCGAATCACCGTTGGCTGCGTTGGTGTCGGGCCTCAGGGTAGTGCAGTAATGGGTAATTTTCTTGCCCAGAAGGATGCTCGCGTGGCGGCGATTTGCGATGTTAAAAGCAACGTCCGCGAGGCAGTCCAGAACCAAGTGAACCAACACTATCAGGATAAGGGCTGCACAGCTTACAGCGACTTCCGCGAACTGATTGGCCGTGATGACATTGATGTTGTTCTCGCTGCCATACCCGACCACTGGCACGTGCTGGTGGCGATGGCGGCGGTGAAGGCCGGTAAGGATGTCTATTTGGAAAAGCCGATGGGCCTCAGTTTAGAGCAGGACCAGGCGCTGCGTGCGGCTGTGCACCGCCACGGCCGGGTTTTCCAGTTCGGCACCCAGCAGCGGTCGAGCAGGGATTTTCGTTTCGCCTGTGAGCTGGTCCGCAACGGCCGAATCGGCAAACTGCATACTATAAATGTATGGTCGCCCGGCAGCAGTGCCGGCGGCTCGCCAAAGCCCGTGCCGGTGCCGGAGTGGCTTGATTACAATATGTGGCTGGGACCGGCCTCTTTTACGCCCTACACCGAGGACCGCTGCTCCAATAAACTGTGGTGGTTTATTTCCGACTATGCTATCGGGTTTATAGCCGGCTGGGGCATCCATCCTATCGACATAGCCATCTGGGGCGGCGGCGATAAGCTTTCAGGCCTGATAGAAATCGAAGGTAAAGGCACCTGGCCTACGGAGGGCGTATGCGACACGGCCATGAACTGGAATGTGGTCTGCAAGTATGCAAACGGCGTCACCATAAACTTTACCGGCCTGCCTTTCCCGCAAGAGTGGCAGAAACGCTACGGAAGAACGACCTCTCACGGCACGGCCTTTGAGGGCACCGAAGGATGGGTGCACGTTGACCGCGAGGGCATTAACGCTCATCCTAAAGAGCTGCTTTCCACGCAGTTCGGGCCGAGTGACATTCGCCTGTATGAGAGTAGTAACCACGTCAGGAATTTGCTGGACTGCGTGAAGAGCCGGGCTGCGACGATATGTCCGGTTGATGAGGCGGTGGAGGGGGATGTGATATGCCAGATTAGCGATATTGCTATTCGGCTTGAGCAGAAACTTAAATGGGACCCGGTGAAAGAGCGTTTCGTCAATAATGACGCCGCCAACCGCCGGCTCACGCGTGCGATGCGCAGCCCCTGGATGCTTTAGGATTGAATTGACGATGAGTGAAAGCTATTTGCGATGAATATCGTTGCTCAGGATAATTGTGTTTAATTTTAAGGAGAAAAGTCAAATGGTAAGAAAATTAGGTTTAATGCTGGTGGTGTCGAGTATTATCTTTGCAGGGTGCGAGCAGTGTAAAATGGCGGGGGGAAAAGCACCTTGCAAAGAAGGCTGGCAGAGTCTTTTCGACGGCAAGACGCTGAACGGCTGGAAGGCCAGCGAGAACAAAGGCACCTTTACCGTCAGCGACGGCATGATAGTTGTGCACGGTGAGCGAAGTCACCTGTTCTACGTCGGGCCCGTTGCAGACGCCAACTTCACCAATTTCGAGTTCAAGGCTGACGTGATGACCAAGCCGGGGGCCAACTCCGGTATGTACATCCACACCGCCTACCAGGAGACCGACTGGCCAAAGAAGGGCTACGAAGTCCAGGTCAACAACACACACAGCGACTGGAAAAAGACCGGCAGTCTGTATGACGTCGAAAATGTGCGTCAGCCGCCGTCCAAAGATGACGAATGGTTCACCCAACACATAATCGTTCGGGGCAAACGGATTATCATAAAGGTCAACAGTATAACAACCGTTGACTGGACCGAACCGGAGAACTTCAGCTCTGAGGGCTGGCCCGGCAGAAGACTATCCAGCGGCACAGTGGCACTGCAGGGACACGACCCCAAAAGCATCGTTTACTACAAGAACATAATGGTCAAAATACTGCCTCCGGGAGCGCCCAAAAAGCTCAAGGCCGTAGTACTCACCGGCGGCCACGACTTCGAACACGAGCCGTTCTTTTCGCTGTTCAAAGGCTACAGTGATATCGAATATGTCGAGGCTGTGCAAAAAGACCACAGCGAGATCTTTGAAGACATCAGCAAGTGGGATTACGATGTGATAGTGCTGTTCAATATGACGCAGAACATATCGCCGAAGCGGCAGGAAAATCTCATCAAGCTGCTCAATCGCGGCGTGGGCGTGGTGGCGTTGCATCACTCCATTGGCTCATTTCAAGAGTGGCCCCAGTATCCCAAAATCATCGGCAGCAAATACTATTTGAAAGAGACCACCGAGGGCGGAGTAACGCACGCAGCGGCTACCTATAAGCACGATGTAGATTTTAAGGTGCACATAGAGAATACAAAGCATCCGATTACACGCAACCTGGGCGATTTTGCGGCGCACGATGAGATTTACAAAAACTGCGGCTTTGAAAAGGATAACCAGGTGCTTTTGACTACCGACCAGCCGGATAGCGATAAGCCGCTCGGCTGGGTAAGGCAATATGGCAAAGCAAAGGTCTGCTGCATCCAGGTTGGTCACGGCACCAGCGTTTTTGCGGACCCGACCTACCGCCAGCTTGTGGCACGCGCAATCAGATGGTCTGCAGGCAGACTGGATTAAAACAGTAAGTAGAGAAATTCTTTGCTTCGCTCGCGAGGCGGGGCAACTTTATCCGAAGTTGTAGTGTTTTGTTACGGCCTGCTGGACGTGCCAGGTGCACTCGAGGTCTTCGGGGAAGATAACTAAGTCGCCGGGGCCGAAGCTTACCGAGTATTTGCCGTCAGTAACCGTTACCTTGCCTTCTAATAGCAGGCAGGTCTCCTTTTCGGTGTATGCCCAGTCGAAGGTGCTGGGTTCGCACTTCCAGATAGGCCAGGCCTTGCAGGTGGCGGTTTCCTTTTCTGTTGGCTTTCTGACAATGACATCCTTAACGGTAGGCATATTTCTTTTCTCCTTTTCGCCAGAGGCGGACACGAATCAGCCGGTTCAATTCTCGTAACAACCGTGTATAATTATACCGTCGGATGGATATTTTTGAATGGCCAATATGAATTTTTGCCAAAAGTTGGTGGTGAAAACCACCGCTTTGCTGTAAATTAGTGACCGTCTCGAAACGTCATTCCGAGCCCCCATCTTGCTTTCGCAAGAAAGCATGGGGGCGAGGAATCTGGCCTTTGGAGTTAGGCAGACCCTTCGCTTCGCTCAGGGTGACAGTTCTGAGATAGTCTCTTAGTGGCGGGGGCGTTTGATTTTTTGCTTGGAAGCTATAGAACTGTGGAGCAGGGACAACTAAAAAAATTCAGGACCTGGTTTGATGATTATGTAGCCGGCTTTTACGGCAACGATAAGTTCATCAATGCCAACTTGAAACTGAAAGAGCAGCACAGTCGGCGGACCTGTCAGGAGATGCGGTATCTGGCTGATAAGCTGGCTTTGACGGACAATCAAAAGCGTGTAGCCGAGGTGATAGCGATTTTTCACGACATCGGGCGGTTTGAGCAATTTGTCAGGTACCGCACATATAATGATTTCAGAAGTGTGGACCATTGCCTGCTGGGTTTAGAGGTCCTTCGAGAGGCCAAAGTGCTCGATGAAGTTGCTGGAGAAGAAAGGAAATTTATTGAAAGGGCGATTGAATATCACGGGCGCAAAGACCTGCCGGCGGATTCGGATGGCCAGTATTTATTATTTTCGAGGTTGATACGTGATGCCGACAAGCTGGACGTCCTTTATGTGGTGACGGAATATTACAGGCAATATAGGGATAACCCCCGCGAGTTTATGCTGGAGCTGGAATTTCCGGATAACCCGAAGTATTCGGCTGAGGTGGTTGAAGCGATTCTGCGCGGTGAGCTTATTGATTATAGCAAGCTGCGGACGTTAAACGATATGAAACTTTTGCAGCTCGGATGGGTCTATGATATAAATTTCACTGCAACCTTGGAACGAATAAGGCATCGCAAATTCCTGGAGACGCTGCTTGACTTTTTGCCGCAGACCCAGGACATCGAAAAAGTCAAAGAAAAGATATTTGCTTATGTTGATTTTAGAATAGAGCAAGAGCCGCAAGATTGAAAAAGTAAGGATGGATTCCTGTTTTTTTTCGGCAATGCAGGAAGGAGCTGTTATGGAGACAATTTTGCAGACAAACATAGCGGGGCTTGCGCCAAATCGAGGCAAGGTTCGTGACATTTATGACCTTGGCGACAAGCTGCTTATCGTTGCCACCGACAGAATCAGCGCCTTTGACGTGGTTATGGCTAATGGCATACCCTATAAAGGAGAAATTTTGACGCAGATTTCACGATTCTGGTTCGATTTTTTAGCCGGCCAGGTCGAGCATCATTTGATTACTGATGATGTGACAGCTTTTCCGAAGCCGTTTTGTAATTACTCGCAGCAACTGGCACGCCGGAGCATGCTGGTCAAAAAGGGCGAGGTTCTGCCGGTTGAGTGTGTGGTGCGGGGGTATCTGGCAGGCTCAGGCTGGGTCGAATATAAAAATAGCGGCACAGTCTGCGGCCAGAAGCTACCCTCCGGCTTGAGGCAGTGCGAGAAGCTCCCCGAACTGCTTTTCACACCGGCGACCAAGGCAGAGAGGGGAACCCACGATGAAAATATCAGCATCCAGCAGTGCGTGGATATTGTCGGGAAAAAGGCGGCGAAGTTTCTGCGTGATAGAAGCATCGAGATTTTCAAAAAAGCAAGTGACTACGCTGAAAGCAAAGGCATAATCCTCGCCGACACCAAGTTTGAGTGGGGCCGGATTGACGGCAAGATTATCTTGATTGATGAGGTTTTGACGCCGGACTCTTCGCGGTTTTGGCCTGCGGATAAATACCAGCCGGGCAGGGACCAGGGAAGTTTCGATAAACAGTTCGTTCGTAACTACCTCGAAAGTATAAACTTCGACAAATCCGGTCCGGGTGTCGAGCTGCCCGAGGATATTGTGGACAAGACCAGTCAAAAATACATCGAGGCCTACGAGCGCCTGACCGGTCAGGAATTCCAAACGTAGGTTAGTGAGGTTTCAGGATGGTGCGGAGTTATGATGATGGGTAAGATGCCGGCCAAATATCGGTCGGTCCTGATACCTATTTTTCTGTTCTCGGTGACTTTTGGGACATTTTGGCCGGTCCTCAAACACGAGTTCGTCAAATACGACGACGATAAGTATGTCACTGAGAACCCACACATTACTGGAGGGATGACGCTACAATCCGTGGTTTGGGCCTTTACGAGGCCTCATTTTTATATGTGGCATCCCTTGACTTCTTTGAGTCATTTGCTGGATTATGAGCTCTTTGGTCTTAACCCCTTTGGGCATCATTTGACCAGCTTATTAATTCATATAGCCAACGTTTTGCTTTTGTTTTGGGTCTTGAAAAGACTTACCGGTGCGGTTTGGCCGAGCGCCTTTGTCGCAGCCGTCTTTGCTGTGCATCCGCTGCAGGTGGAATCCGTTGCGTGGGTGGCTGAACGAAAAAATGTGCTAAGTGCGTTCTTCTGGATGCTGACCATAGCTGCATACATTAGATACACAGAGCGTCCGAGTATTGGCAGGTATTCGTTGGTAGTTTTGACCTTTTCTCTGGGATTGATGGCTAAGCCGATGGTGGTTACGTTGCCGTGCGTACTTTTACTGCTGGATTACTGGCCTTTGCAAAGACTCCCCGGCAGGACGTATTTTCCGGGTCAAAGCAGGGGCGAAAATTCACCGCACACCAGGTCGGCAAAAGCCGGTCACCAACAACTTTCTCTCTGGCGTTTGCTCGGAGAAAAGGTTCCCTTATTTATCCTTGCGGCGGTTGTAAGTGCAATTACCTATATTGCTGCGCGGAGCGGTGGAGTTGTGTCCGGGTTGGAAAGCATTCCCATAAGTTATCGAGCTGCCAACGCTGTTATTTCCTACGCGACATATATCGAGAAGATGATATGGCCCAGCGGCTTGGCGGTTTTCTATCCCCATCCCGGCGGCAACTTTTCGGTGGTCCAGATGGTGGCGTCAGTGGCACTGCTGGTGATAATTTCGGTGTGCTGCATTTACTTCTTTGGTAGCCGTAAATATCTGGCGACCGGCTGGCTATGGTATCTCGGCGTCCTTGTCCCGGTGATTGGCCTGGTTCAGGCGGGAGCGCAGGCAAGAGCGGATAGATATATGTATATTCCTATGGTAGGGTTATTGATAATGGTCGTGTGGGGGACTGATGACCTTGTTGCGAAGTGGCGATGTCGAGGGGTTACGTCGGTGTTGTTGGCTGTTGTGATAGTATCGGCTGCGATGGTGTGTGCCTCGCTACAGTTAAGGCACTGGCAAGATAGCGCAGCATTGTTCAGGCATACGCTCAATGTGACCCGCAATAACTATGTTGTACAAAATAATTATGCCAATCTTCTCCGTGATTCGGGTAGAGTCGATGAGGCCATTGAGCACTACACCAGATGCATAGAGATAAGGAGCGATTCTCCTGAGGTGCATAACAATTTGGGAAATGCCCTGGCAGCAAAAGGCAGGACAGTTGAGGCGATTGTGCATTATGAAAAGGCGATAGAGCTGGTTAAAAGTCAGAAGTCAAGTGGGCGTTCGCTGCCCGTTTTGGCTGAGGCATATTACAACCTGGCGGAAGCGCTGAGAATCCAGAAGCGATTTCAGGATGCTATTGAGCATTACGCGGAAGCGCTAAAACTTAAACCGAACGATGTTGATGCTCTTCATGGTTTTGGGCTAACATTAGCCGAATTGAATAGGTTTGATGAGGCTGTCAAGTGCTACAGGAGAATGCTGGAGCTTGAGCCGAACAACGTAATCGCCCGCGGACTGCTTGGATTAGCTCTGGCCAGCCAGGGAAAAGTGGATGAAGCGATTGAGCAGTTGCGGATTGTGCTGAGCCGGCGGCCTGATGATGTGGAAATGTATTGTAATGTAGGTATCCTTTTGGAACAGCAGGATAGGACCGATGAGGCGATAAAGGAATATCGCCGGGCACTACAAATCAATCCTGCTTATGACAAAGCCCGGTATTTGCTGGATGCTGCATTAGCAAAACAGGATAGCCGAAAAACAGAAAAGTTCGAGAGGTGAATCTGCTGACACTTGCGTAAGAGAGCTGCTACATTTCAGTGGATGCAGTTGCTGGTGCTTTCGGGCGTGCATTTTTTGCTCGATATGCTCGGCAATATGCTGCCTGCGATTTTGCCTGCCATCCGCGCGGAGTTCGGGCTGAGTCTGTCGCTGGGGGGTCTGGTATTGGTTGTGCTTAGCTTCGCCGCCAACGGCGTGCAGATGCTCACCGGCCATACGCGGGCTGAAAAAACCAGGCCGTTACTTTTGCATATCGGGCTGGTTCTGGGCGCCAGTATTTGTGCCATCGGCATGCTGCCAAGGTCAAGTGGAGGTTTTTGGGCAATCGTTTCTCTTGCGGTAGTAAGCGGCTTTGGAATTGCGATAACGCATCCGGAGGCGCTGCGGGCCGTTCATGCGCTCGAGCGCATCCCGCCTGCCATCAGCACGGCAGTTTTTATGACAGGCGGCTTTGTGGGCTACGCAAGCGGCGGAGCGGTCTCAACCATTCTCGTTTCGCAGTTTGCATTGGAAGGTCTCTATCCGCTGCTTCTTTGCCCTATTCTCGGCGTTGCGATGATATTGCTGTTAAAGATTCGCATGGCGGCTGAGCAGACCTCGGATAACACATACGCGCCCGGCCTTGCCGGCAAACGCGTCCCCTTCCGGCTTATAATGGTGATGGCTTTGCCAGCAGCGGTTTCGACCACCATTGTTGCGACACTACTTCCAACCCGGCTAAATGAACTTGGCTTTGGGCTTACCTTTGGCGGCTTTGCCATAACAATATACGGCATCGGAGGGGCGTTGGGTGCGTTTGTGTGGGGCTCTGTCGCGCACAAAAAGGGCGAGCTTGGCTGCTCGGTTCTTGCAGTTTTTCTTGTGGTGCCTTTTCTGGTGGCGTATCTTTTGTTGATAGACCATCGCTCGGCCCTGTGGCTGTTGTCCGGCGCAGGCTTTTGTTCGTTCGCGGCTTACATATTGACGATTACACTGGCAAGAAGCGCCGCCGGGCCAAACCTAGGGCAGCGGATGGGCTTTGTTGTTGGCGGCGCCTGGGCATTTGCGAATGTCGTCTTTCTGGCACTGGTCCCCGTCGCCGAACACTTTGGGACGCACATAGTCCTGGGACTTACGCCTTTGGGCTACTTAATTTCGGGGGTTCTTGGACTTTTCATTATCCTGAAGGTCCGAAGGCGACCGTTACAAAACTAACCGCTGGGCAACCGGTGGGTGTCCGTCAAGAATAACCACGGAAATCACGTGTTTTTTTGTTTTTTATGCCGCAAAACCTGCCAACCCTGCACTATATAGTGAGAACACGAATACTGAGAGCTTTTTCGAGGTGCTGGTATGTATGAGATGGACCAATACTACGTTGAACGTTGTCTGGATGGTCATCCGGATGATTTTCGCTATCTTGTTCGGCGTTATCAGGGCGCGCTGCTGGCCCATCTGGCAGGGAAACTGGGCAACAAAGACAAGGCAGAGGAAGCCGCACAGGAAAGTCTTGTGCGTGCATACTTCGGTATGGACAAATTGAAAAAGCCGGAGTCGTTTTTCTTCTGGCTGCTTGGTATCGCCGACCGAGTCGCAAAAGAACACCACCGAAAAGAGCAAATCCGCCGGCAGCGAGAAACTATCCGGTCGTTTTCCCAGGAGGCCACCAGCCCGGAACTCTCGCAGGATTACGCTTTGGAATCGGCAATTGCCGAGCTGCCTGAGGCTTATCGGAAAATCGTTTTGCTGCGGTATTACGCCAGCCATTCCTGCAACCAGATTGCCGAGAGTATGGCGATGCCCTTGGGCACCGTTACAAAAACGCTATCACGGGCCTACGCTATGCTGCGCCAATCCTTACAGCAGCAACAGCGTGCTAAAACTTATGAGGTGTAAAAATGAACTGCGCAGAATGTAAAGAAATGTTAGTTGGCTACGTTGAGGGGTTCCTGGACGAGTCACAAAAGCAGACAGTCGCAGGACATCTGACGAGCTGCCGGTCTTGCCGGGCTGAGCTGGACGTAGTAAGAGGTCTGCGTGAACGTCTGGTCGCCAATGGCAAGGTTTTGGCCCAAACCGCTCTTGAAAATGACGTAATGAATCAAATTGTTCGCGAACAAAACGTGAGATTAAAGACGCCTAACAGAATCAGTCAAACCATTGGAATAAGGAGAATACTTATGAAAAATCCGATTGTAAAATTAGCCGCTGCTGCGGTGATAGTAATAGGTGTTTTTGCAGTAATTAACTTCCTTGGGGGAACAGGCAGTAGTGTCACCCTGGCAGCTGTCCTCGAGAGAGTCGAACAGGTACAAGCATTTATGTACAAGATGAAAATGAATACGACCGGCAATATGCAGCCGGGTATGCCGCCGGGTGAGCAGCAGATGGAAGGGACCATCACCATTTCGACAGAATATGGTATGAAAATGGATATGGATATGAATACAACTATTGGCGGGACCGGCCAAAAGATGCGGCAGCTTATGTATATTCTTCCTAATGAAAAGAAGATGTATATGATTACGCCGGAGCAAAAACAATATATACAGATGGAATTTAGTGATGATTTGCTCGCGAGGATGAAAAAGCAGAGTAACGACCCGAGGGAATTTCTGAGGCAGATTGTAAATTCCAAATACACTGATATCGGCAAATCCGTTATTGACGGAGTTGAGGTCGAAGGTTTCCAGACAACCGACCCGGCAGTTGTCGGCGGTATGATGAAAGATGTAAAGTTTACTTTGTGGGTGGATAGAAAGACGGAACTGCCGGTGCGTATGGAAATGAATATGAAGATGAATGAACAGACGCAGATGGAAGGGGAGCTTTATGATTTTCAGTGGTATGTTCAGGTAAATGCCGATGAATTCAAGCCTGTGATACCGCAGGATTATACAACTCTATTGCCGGGTGGTTATAAACTACCGAGTTTCAGCGAAGAGTCGGCGATTGAGGGGTTGAGATTCTGCGAACAACTAACGGGCAGGTATCCCAAAAAGATCGATATGATGAATCTTATGAATGAAATTGTGGCGATTAAGGACAGTAACAATCCTACAGAGGCGGCATTGAAACTAAAGGAAGAACTAAATGAAGGGATGAATAATTTGCCGGACGAAGAAAAGGCTAAAAAGATAATGGAGATTATGAGGCCGGTGCAGTCACTTGGTATGTTCTATATGATGTTGGTGCAGGACAAAAAGGAGCCGGCCTACTACGGCGAGTCTGTAACGCCTGCCGATGCTGATAAGGTGCTGCTGCGGTGGAAGATTTCGGATAACGAATACCGCGTCATCTTCGGCGATTTGCGTGTGGAAACCATTACCCCGGAGAAAATGGCGGAGCTTGAAGCGGCCTTACCAAAATAGGCCCAACTACCTTATGCGTTTGCGAACAAGGCCGGGCAGATTTGTCCCGGCCTTTTTATATCTTCATTTATCCCTCTATCCTGAGAGACAGCACAATCTCTCTTTTTTTCAAAAAGGTTTTACACAAAATGTCTGCTCGCTTGTTATTATTATGTAGAAACCAAACATTGTTTGGGGTTTCTCTGTCGTGTGAGCGTAACTATGGAGATTAAAGTGAAGAAAAATGGAGTATTCAGAGCGAATACAGGTCTTTGAAAAAGTAAGAGCCAGGTATTCGGTATTTCTGCTGTCGGTTCTCTGGAAGCTGGCCGGCGACCGCGAGCTTTTCACCGAGGCGATGCAGTACGCCCTCCTGGGAATGTGGCAGCACATTGAGAAACTCAATGGTAAAAAGGCAGGCGCTTATATCTACCGAATCGCCCTTACAGCCAACTCTAAGGCGTGGCGAAACCGCATCGGCAAAGATGGCGAGCTTGCCAAAAGCCGGACAAATATTGACACAGACCACGGCTTGCTTATTATTGGCCAGATTCATGACAAGGAAAACAAAAGTGAGTGGGTGGCAATGGTCAGACAGGCCATCGCCAAGCTTCCCTTCAAGCAGGGGCGAGCTGTGGTGATGCGATACCTCGAACAGCAGGATTACAAAACTGTTGCTGAAAAATTATGTTGCACTGAAGCTGGAGCAAGGTCGCACGTCTCCAAGGCCGTTGCAACTTTGAAAAGCAGGCTAACTGCTTTCATACGACAGGAGTAAAAAAATGAACGACAAAAATATTGAGGAAATCCTGAAAGAAGTGGCCGCTGAAGATATACCAGCCGATGTGCACAAAATCGCTCAACAGGTATCTGCGGATTTTAGCAGGACTTTGTTGCAAACAAAAAAGCAGCACATTTTTTGGGAGCATATTATTTGGGAACATATTATGAGAAATCCAATTGCAAAACTTGCTGTCGCCGCGGTTGTTATTATCGCGTGTTTGATAGGTATATCTTTCTGGAGGACGAGCGGCTCAGGTATTGCCCTGGCGGACGTGCTGGCAAAAGTTGAGCAGGTCCAGGCGTGTATGTACAAGATGAGAATGACCACGACCGTAAGCATGATACCGGATATGCCTGCCGTAGAGCAGCAAATGGAAGCTACCGTGATAATCTCCACTGAGTATGGTATGAAGATGATATTCGAAGTGAGCGATCCTAATGGCAAAAAGATTACCACTGAAAGTTATGTGCTTCCGGAAAGCAAGCAGATGATATTAATTCTGCCTGAGATGAAAAAATACACGCAAATGCAGCTCGATGATGACCTGTTTGCCAAGACCAGAAGAGAAAATAACGACCCAAGGTATATAATCAAGCAGATTATGAGCAGCACCTATAAAGAATTGGGCAGATCAAAAATTGATGGTCTCGAAGTTGAGGGTTTCGAAGCAGCCGATTTGCCTTTGTTCGGTGGTTCGGGATCCAAGGTCACACTTTGGGTAGATGCTGAGAATTGGCTGCCTGTTCGTATGGAGATGGATTTGAAGGGTGAACACATGCAGGCTACAGGTGTTATCTATGGTTATCAGTGGGATATGGCGGTGCAGCCGGAAGAATTTCAGCCGGTCATACCCAGCGATTTCGAGCCTATGGCCACCGGAATGCAGATGCCGAAGATCAGCGAAGAAGGCCTTATCGAAGGATTGAGGCTGTTTGCCGAGCTCTCCGGAAGCTACCCGAAGAAGCTGAGCATGATGGAGCTTGCTCAGGAAACCATGGCTTTCATAACCAACAGAGACGTGCTCGAGAAGATAGTGGAAAAAATACCAGAGTTCAGAGGGCTGGATGAGGATGAGTTGGATAAGTTGGATGGGCATGAGGTAATGATGAAGACGATGCAAGTAACAAAGCCGCTTCAATCTCCTGGTTTGTTCTATATGGTGCTTGTTCAGGACAAAAAGGAGCCTGCCTACTATGGTGAGACTGTGACGCCTGCGGATACAGACAAGGTGCTGCTACGATGGAAGATTTCGGATAACGAATACCGCGTCATCTTCGGTGATTTGCGTGCGGAGACCGTCACCCCGGAGAAACTGGCGGAACTTGAAGCGGGCTTACCAAAATAGGCCCAACTACCTTATGCGTTTGCAAACTAGGCCGGGCAGATTTGTCCCGGCCTTTTTTATGCGCCCAGTCGGTGCTTAAAGGCTGGTGCACCCCTGAAATTTGAAAAAAGTGGAATTTCCATAGACCCGCAAGGCCCCGTTTGTTGTTATATTTGTGACAGAGGTTTGTTGCAGAGGTTTTTGGCTGGCCAATATGGAAGACAAGCTGCTCGTTTTCAGATGCAAACGCGGGAGCAAAGACGCTCTGGCGCGGATATATGAAAAGTACAAGAGGGACCTGCTGCTTTTGGCGGCCGCCCTGCTGAACGACACCGGTATCGCCGAGGATGTTGTGCACGATGTTTTTGTGCGGTTCGTTGAGGATGTGCCGAACTTCCGTCTGACCGGCAGTCTCAAGGGGTACTTGCTAACCTGTGCTGCCAATTGTGCCCGCAATAGAAATAGGGCTGCATCCGTCCGGAAAAGCATTGAAGTAAGCCCCGAAGAGCCTGCAATCGCCGGGTTGGACGAGCCTGCCGAGGCGATTATCTGCAATGAGCAGCTGCGGCGGCTCAGTGCAGCGATGGCACAACTACCATACGAGCAGCGTGAGGTGGTAATGCTGCACCTGCACGCGGCGATGACTTTCGATACGATTGCCGAATCGCAGGAAATCTCTGTCAACACGGCTAAAAGCCGGTACCGGTATGGTCTCGATAAGCTGAGACTGATTTTGAATCACGAGGCCGAAAAATGAAATCTGCAGATGACAAAGTTAAAGCGTTGATTAACGAAGCGAAGATTAAAACTGGTTCCGGGGCTGATGAGAGAACTCTTGCTGATGCTTTGAGTGAGCTTGAGAAGATGAGGCAGAAGCGATTGACCCGGGACCGACAGAATATATGGAGAATTACTATGAAAAGTCCAATTGTGAAATTAGCCGCCGCTGCGGTGGTTGTAGCAGCGGTGTTTATTGGAGTGCATTTCATCGGCAATCCGTTCGGGACGACTGTGACATTTGCCCAGGTGATTAAGCCCATACTTAATGCCCGCACAGTTGTTTTTGACTTCATTGCCGGCAGGGAAGGAAAGGGGCCGGTCATTCATGATATAGTCGCAGGCAACAGAATCAGAAGAACATTCTCGAACATGGAAACTATCCTGATAATCGATATGGATAATGCCAAAATGCTCACACTGGACCCGAAGACAAAGGGTGCGGTTTATATTGACATACAAGGGCCGCTCCAGGAAGGAACCAAAAATTTCATAGAATTTGTCAGAAAGACCATTACTAACTTGAAAGACCTGCCGGTCCGGGAGCTTGGCCAGCAGAATATTGACGGACTCAAAGCTATCGGCTTCTACGCCAGCGGTCCGAACGAAGAAATTACAATCTGGGCTGACCCCCAGACGGCTCAGCCGATACGCATCGAGCTTCTGCTGGCACAAAAATCGCTTTACATCCTCAAAAACATCGAGTTTGATGTGCAGATAGATGAATCCTTAGTCAGTATGGAAGCACCTGCCGATTATACGCTGAGCAAAACCGAAGTAAACTTACGCGACTTTACCGAGCAGGATTTCATCGAAGGGCTGCGCATCTGGGCCAAGTATCTATTGGATGGTTCCTTCCCTGAAAACATAAGCGTCGAAGACTACCTCAAGCTTACTCCTCTGGTCGGAGAGAAAATTGGTCAATTGAACGTCTCGACTGAGGAGGGAACACGGCTTGGAATGACCTTTGGGCGAGGTATGATATTCTTTCAACAACTGGCACCATACGGTATTGACTGGCACTATGCCGGCAAGGGCGTAAAACTCGGCGATGCCAATACGCCGATATTCTGGTACCGCCCGAAAGATTCAAAGACTTACCGTGTCATTTACGGCGACCTTACGGTTAAAGATGTTAAGCCGGAGGACTTACCTAAGTAGAAGGCGAGAGTCGGTATCTCGACTGGTCACAGAGGCCGGACAATCTTGCCCGGCCTTTTTATGCGCGGGCTAAAGCAGGTGAAATTTGTCGGGAAAGTCTGCTGCGCGCGGGCAGCGATTTTCGTCTATAATAGTGAGGCCTGGACCAAAAAGGGGTTGGAGCTCGTAATTGACAGACTGTCAGAAACAACTTTTGGAACTGCTGGACAGGTCGGGAGCGAGGTTGCACACGCTTCTGACCCGGCTGACGCTCCGCGAAGATGTGGCCGAAGAGCTTATGCAGGAGCTGTTTGTAAAACTAAGTGACGTCGCGACGTCCAAAAAGGTTTCTAACTGGGATGCCTACGCTTACAGAACTGCTGTGAATCTGGCATTTGACTGGAGAAGAAGGAATAAACAAATCTTTGTGCCTCTGGAAGCAGTCAGCGAGCCGGCATCAAATGATTGTTCGCCTCTGGCTGGGCTTATACGAAATGAAGCAGTTCAGGAAGTTTTAATCGCCATTGGCCGATTGAACAGCACGGCTCGCGAGGCCTTCGTAATGCGATATATCCAGCAGGAATCTTACGAGTCCATTGCCGAGCAGCTTGAAAAAACGCCTCATCAGGTCAGGGCCTTATGTTCGAAGGTTATGAATTATCTTCGAGACGTCCTGGGGCAAAACCGGACACCATCTGCCGGAAAGGAGGTGCACGATGTCGAAAATTAGTGAAGAAGAAATCCGCCATCACCTGGAGCTTCTTTCGCGGATTCAGCCATCGGCGCAGTCCACCGACCGAGCCGTACAGCGTATTCGGCGTGTGCTCACAGAGCACAAACAAGCCACTAAAACAAAGAACATAAGTATCTGGAGAATAATTATGAAAAGTAGAATCACAAAACTGGCCGTAGCGGCGGCAGTGATAATTGTTGTTGTACTTTCTGGTTTGCCTTTTTTAGGCAAAAAGGGTTCGGGGATTGCTCTGGCTGATGTCCTGCAGAGAGTTGAGCAGGTCCAGGCGTTTATGTACAAGATGAAGACGAAAACGACGGGCAATATGCAGCCGGGAATGCCAAGCGGTCCTATGGAGATGACAGGTACTGTTTTGGTATCGACAGAATATGGAACGAAGATGGATATGGATATGAATATGGTTGTCAACGGTACCAGCCAGAAAATGAGGCAAATTATGTATATGCTGCCTCCGGAAAAAAAGGGCTATGTGATTATGCCCGAACAAAAACAATATATGCAGATGGAATTTAGTGATGATTTGCTTGCGAGGACGAAAAAGCAGAGCAACGACCCGAGGGAATTTCTGAGGCAGATTATAAATTCCAAGTACACCGATATCGGCAAATCTGTCATTGACGGAGTTGAGGTCGAAGGTTTTGAGACGACAGACCCTGCCTGTCTCGGCGGTATGATGGAAGATGTAAAGGTAACTTTGTGGGTGGACAGGAAGACGGAACTGCCGGTGCGGGAGGAGATGTATTACAAGATGAATGAGCAGATGCAGACGGAAGTAGTAGAGCTTTATGATTTTCAGTGGTATGTTCAGGTAAATGCTGATGAATTTAAGCCTGTGATACCACAGGATTATACAAATCCATTGCCGAATTATAAGATGCCGACTATGAGCGAAGAGGGAGCAATCGAAGGGTTGAAATTCTGCAATCAAATGTTAGGCAGGTATCCCAAAAAGATAGATATGATGAATCTTATGAATGAGGTTGCGAGTGAGTTTAGGTCGATAGAGGACAGCAACAACCCGCAGGCATTGAAATTAAGGGAAAGAATAGTAGAAAAATTAGGATTACATGGAAATACGAAAGAACAAATGAGTAAGTTGTCGCAAGAAGAAAAGACTAAAAAGATAATGGAGTTTACGATGGAGTTTACGACGGAGGTTATGAGGCCGGTGCAGTCACTTGCGATGTTTTATATGACGCTTGTTCAGGAGAAGAAAGAGCCGGCCTACTACGGTGAGGTTGTGACGCCTACGGATGCGGACAAGGTGCTGCTGCGATGGAAGGCTTCGGATAACGAATACCGCATCATCTTTGGCGATTTGCACGCGGAAACCATTACCCCGGAGAAACTGGCGGAGCTTGAAGCGGCCTTACCCAAGTAGGTTAGCCGTCTTGTGAATCTGTAAGCAAGGCCGAGCCATTCAGGTTTGGCCTTTTTTATTCCTCTGGGCAGAGAGCTGTCCATTTTTCTGCGGGGGCCCCCCCAATGATAGAAAAATCAGGATTGTTATACTAAAATGCTGCATTTGGTTGTTATATAAGTGACAATCGATTGTCTCTGTTAGGTAGGTAATCCCTTAATGCTGGAAGAAAAGCTACTTGTATGGAAGTTTAATCGCGGCAGCAAAGATGCCCTGCGGCACATCTATGAAAAGTACAAAGATGATTTGGTAACGTTGGCGTCTGCACTCCTGACCGATGTGGCTTCCGCTGAGGATGTTGTGCATGATGTTTTTGTCTGTTTTATCAAGTCTTCCGAGAGGTTCCGACTTACCGGAACGCTGAAAGGTTATCTGGCAACCTGTGTCGCCAATAGTGCACGCAACAAAAACAAAGCAAGACAAAGACATCTAAGTATGGGGCTGGATGAAACAGATAGAGTTTCATCGAATTCAAACGGCCCGGATGTTGCTGCGATATTTGGAGAGGAATTGCGTCAATTGAGTTTGGCTCTCCGGCAACTTCCTTACGAGCAGCGAGAGGTTCTCGTCCTGCACATATATAGCAGAATGAAATTCAAAACAATAGCCGAGCACCAGGATGTTTCAATCAATACTGTTCAGGGCCGTTACCGTTACGCATTAGACAAACTGCGGTTACTGTTAAATGGCGAGGTAAGAAAATGAGACCGACAGATGACATAAACCGGCTGATTAAGAAATTGCAATTAAAAGCCAGCGCCGATTTGGATAAAAGAATCTATGATGATATTTCCGCAGCACTGGCTGAATCCCAAAAGACAGAATCGGCTGTCACACAGCCGAATATATGGAGAATACTTATGAAAAGTCCGATAACAAAACTCGCTGTCGCCGCGGCGATAATTATTGTAGCCGCACTTGGCATACATTATACCCTCAGCCCAGGCATAACCTTTGCCCAGGTCATTGGGCCTATACTTAATGCGAAGACCGCGGTTTTTGACATTATCATGGGCAAGGAAGAAGACAATGGCCCGGTCATTCACGATATGGTAATGGGCTCACGAATCAGAAGGACAATGTCGAACGTGCCGGATGTTGTCAGCATCATCGACCTGGAAAAAGGTAAGATTCTGGTGCTGAGTTCCGCTGATAATAAGAAAGAGGCGACGTATATCGACCTAAAAGGTCTGCCAAGCATACCGAATTATCTGGATATGCTCAAAAATCTTATCACTATGTTGCAGAAAAGTCCTGATTTTTCGGTCGAGGAGCTTGGCGAGCAGGATATAGCCGGTCAGAAGCTGATTGGTTTTCACGCTGCGAATCCCAAACTGGATGTTACGATTTGGGCAGACCCCCGCACCGCTCTGCCGGTGCGCATCGAGCAGATGGAAGGACAGATGAAGGTTATATGCAGGAACGTCCAGTTCGATGTGCCGATGGACGAGTCGCTGTTCAGTATGGAGGTCCCTGAGGGGTATAAATTGCAGCAAACTGAGCTCGACCTGATGGGGGCAACCGAGCAGGACTTTATCGAAGGACTTCGCATACGGGCTCAGGTTCTCGGCGATGGGCTGTTTCCCGAAAGTGTTGCGGTGGAAGATTACCTCAAGGAAGCGCCGGCTATCGGCAAAAAAATTGGAGAGCTTGGGCTTTCTGAAAAAGAACAGGGCGAGCTTGGTATGAAGCTGGCAAAGCATCTGCTGTTCATACGGTTCTTCAAGGGCGAGGGCAAGTGGCAATACGAAGGCCGCGGCGTAAAACTTGGTGATGCCAATACGCCGATATTCTGGTACCGCCCGAAAGATTCAAAGACTTACCGTGTCATTTACGGCGACTTAAGGGTTGAAGATGTTACGCCGGAGAACCTGCCCGAGCCTCTAACGCCGGAGGAAACAGCCAAGATAAACATTAGCTACCAGCAATGGTCAAAACCCGAATTTGCCGGCGCCCAGGAAGACACCTGGCATATTACTGCCTCCGGCCAGATTGAGATTTCTTCAGATGTTACCCTTAGAAAAGGACCCGAAGGTGTTGCCACTGTCGCAATTACCCTGCCCTATTCCAGCGGCACATTGAAGTCCGTAACTCTGGCTGACGAGCCGGTCCCATTCACTCAAAAAGGCGACGGCCGATACGAGCTGCAACTGCCGCTCGAAAAACTTCTCGCTGGCCATACTAATCTCTGCTGCAAGTGGACCTTGTCTTTGGATCAGCTCGAAAAAGCCGATTACGGCTATCGGGTCAAACTGCAAAGTCTGATACCGGTTGACTCTTACAAGCTAACAGTTGCCCTCGCACCCGACTGCGGTTTGGAGTTCTCTATGGACCCTTCACAAAAACAAATGGTTCCATTTACCTGCTGGGACCAACCTCTTGGGACGCAGTTTGGTTCCTGCGGGATTGAGGTCCGAAAGCGCAAATAAGCGTTACGTTGAATTATTACAAGGCCGGCCCCCGAATGTCTCTGTCGGGGGTCGGCCTTTTTTATGCGCTCCGATTATTTACAATCCCCACGCCTTTACAAAGGCCTTGAAGCTGCGGTCGTAGGTTTTCTCAACTTTGGGCGGAAAACAGCAGCCGGGCAACTGCTTACTCGACAAATGATAGCTCAAACACTCGCAGCACGTTCCTTTTCTCTCGCACCCCGGATATGTGCAGCCGCAGCTTTTAAGATTCTGCTCTTTCTTACATTCCATATTTAGAAGTCTCCTATCCTAAAATACCAACCACAGACTTGTCCGCCGCCCCGTATGGCGGATTGCACAGATTTAACAGATTCAGGACTATCAGTTTTTAACTCTTTTATACTGCAACGATCTGCCGCCAAATTTCGATAGCGGTCCTAATTTTAAGGTTCACGAATCTGCTCAACTCTGGAGATGGACGCAGGATTCACGCCGCCCTCCGCTGCGCTGCAGGTATATTGAATATCATCAAAGAAGACCGTCACGCTGTTGCCGTCGATCCATGGTGTGCAGATGCCGAAACGGTTGAACGAGGCGCCTATATTCCTGGCGCCCGGCTCCAGGTCCAACATACAGGTCTGCTCGTCCATGCTGACGGTTATCCGGCCACGGCCACCGGCCCCCGCTGGGTCGTATCGTAGCATCCAATTGTGGACCTTGCGGTCGGGGTAAATACGCGGGGCCTTCCCTGAGTTACTGCCTAGCGTCTTGGCCACATCGCCGTGGACCCGGTAAAGGGGATAGAAAAAGAAGCCCTCGGAAGACGGCCCCTCGATATTGATGCCGAGGTAGTCCATCGGGATGCTCTGGTCTTGCCTGGGATTGGAGTGCAGGCTCCAAGTCGAGTGATAAAACCCTATGGACGCCGTGCTGTCCGTAACGCCGCGTGTCATGCTGACTTTGCCGCTCGCATAGAGTGGGGTATCGAGGGTCAGCGTTGAGAGACGGGCGCCGTAGGCCGCTAAGCGGTGCGGCTCACGGCAGTCGCCCCGGAAGATAAGGCCGCCCATCTCGCCCGCGGCCTTCCCGCCCGCCCAGTGGGTCGGGCTCCAGCCGAAGTCGAAACGCGGCCGGGTGTCCTTGGTTTGGTAAGTGCATTGGTTGTTGAGCTGTTCCCACTTGGGGTTTTCACTGAAATCAAATCGCTTTTCATTGATAGTCACGTCGTCGAGCCAGACTTCGCCAGCATTGTCCCAGGTTTTGAGAACCGGCAGCAGCCCAAAGTGTGTGAACGTAGCGCCGTCGCCTCGCTGCTTCTTGACAATCGGGCAGGTGGCAATCTTGCCGTTTAAGATAAAGGTCAGCAGGCCACAGCCCTGGGCGCCTTTGGGGTCGTAGGTGAGCTGCCATTCATAAACCTGACCGCCCGGAATCTCTTTGGCCTCAATTCGCTGGCCGCGGACGATTTCGCCTATCACGCCGGCTTCGCACCGCCAGCGGCTGGTACAATATTCCACGTGGCAGTAGAATCCTTCGCCTCGACCGTTGATGCGCGCGACCAAAGTGTTGGGTGTGCGCCACTCGTTGAGCGTATTGGCGTTGAAAAAACCCAGCAGGAAGTGGCCGGGGCCGCGCGCAACTAAGATTTTACCTGAGGCGCTGCTCGCGTCATCCAGGGTCAATGGCTTGGGCAGGCGGTAGCCGTAGTATGCTGCCTCGCCGGCAGGGTTGATTTTGCCGCCAACCTCACCCCGCTGCCCGCCGGCATAGCTGGTGGATGCACTATAACCGAAGTCCTGGGTAACGGTCTTGGGGGCGAAGTGGGTGTTGCGGTTGTTAATCCCTTCCCAATTCGCCGGCTCCTGGTCGAAGTTCTCCTCGCAGAGACCGTCTTCAGCCGGCCATGCCGGCAGTGCAATCCCCACTATCGCCAGCAACAAGAACGATAGCTTCACGTGCAAGGTATTACTCCTTCTGAAACGGATTTTCCAGGGCTAAACTCCAGCGCAGCAGTATCCCTGTGTGGTGTTCCGTGTCCATTTCTCATCCCACAAGGTGAACATGCCTTTTATATTTTCAGTGTCATCTGGGGTCATCCACGGTTAAAAATAACATTACATAATTCATCGCACCGCTAACTCATAAATATTGACACTATACGGTTGTGCATCCAGCTTATCAGAGATACCGGTAACTTGCTTTTCCTCAATCACTACCTTCGGCTCTTTGCCCGGCTCATTATACGCCATCGGGTCGTTATGCGCTATTATCCGCAGTGTCCCTTTGCCGGTAAGTTTCGCTCCTTGCAGCTCCATCGGAAGCTCATACTTCTGGTCGGTCGGATTTACGATGCCGATAGTCAATGCCTTCTTGTTTTCTGTCCAGGCCGCTACGACATCTAACGGATAAGCCTCGCCGGTGACAGCCACCGGAATCTGCCCGAAACGGTTTCGGTAAAGCTTCAAAACCAATCCTGTCGTCTCAAGCGCAGCATCTGTTTTGGTGGTTTTGATGGCGCCGATGACATTGACGGTCTGGGCGTAGTTAGCCATAAAGACTATGTCGCTATTGCGAATCATTTCGTGCAGACCGGCAGCGATACCCAGAGCATCCCGCAGGAAATAACGCGTCCCCAGCTCACCGAACAAATGCTCGCCATACCAGTAATTCCACTCATCAATGGAGATGCGGATGTCCTTGTCTTTGAGCGAATCGAGCCGTTTACGGTAATCGCGGTGCGCCGTAACTATCCCGCGCACAGCGTCGGGTGCCTGCCGCACGTGCTCCATCACAGATTTTTTTGCTCCCTTGTAGAAGTGCTCGCTGATAAGGTCCATATATTCAGCACAGTTTTTGAGCATCCCTTCCGACCACCGCCCCACTTCTCCAACAGCGGTCAGCTTGATGGATGAATCGACTTTACGCATCGCTCTGGCGAACAGATTATGTTTGCGGATGTAGTGGTCAAGTGACATATAGCCCAACTGCCAGCCGCCATACATCTCGTTGCCGATGCACCACCACTTCGCGTGGTAAGGTTCCGGATGGCCGTTAGCAGCCCGCCACTTACCCATCGGCGTATTGCGCGAGCCGTTGGCATATTCAACCTCCTCGGCTGCCGAGTGGTCATCGCCGAAGCCGGAGTTGACGGTGATTAACGGCTCCGTCCCGATTTCACGACAGAAGATAATAAATTCATCAAGCCCAAAATCGTTATGCTCAAGTCCCTCCCAGGCAGGATTTCTGCGGGGCGGACGCTTATCGCGCTCGCCGATACCGTCACGCCAGTCGTAACCGCTGGCAAAGTTACCGCCCGGCCAGCGGTATATCGGCGAGTTAAGCTCTTTCAATAATTTGAGCGTGTCGGCCCGCATACCCTTGATGTTGTCGGCGGGCATAAGCGACACGGTGCCGATTCGAAATGTCCCTTTGCGGCGTCCGACGATTTCAAGCCGCCCCTTGTCGGTCGTAGCCGCCGCTTTGAAGTGCAAAGGAACCGTAATGAAGCTCGAATCCCTGCCGAGTTTATTGACTGTTACCGTCTGGCGGGCATTCTTGTCTTCGCCCCATACAAGACTGACCTCAATCGGCAATGCCGACCGGCTGCCCGCCAGGACTATGCGTCCGGTATATTCTTTCCCTTTAATCAGTCCCAGTTCTCCCTGCTGGATGCCGCAGACTATCCCGTCAGCGGGCACCCGAACCTCCGGCGCATGCTCGCCGACGAAAGGATTCTCTTTGCTCATCTTGACGGTAGTTGCATTGCCGACGACCTTCCACGGTGACTCCTTGGTCCCCACCGGAGAATAGAACTTGCGGTCTTCTAACATTTCCGCCCAGATGCCGCCATAAATGCACCGGCCGAGGTGCTCAATAAACTGGCCGTAGATGTATTTCGAAATCGGCTCACCGGTTTTGCTCGCATCGATTTTCACAGCCGGGCTTGCAGTTTTTTTAGTGGAAAGCAGCTCAAGACTCAGGTCATCATAGAACGCCTTGCCTGTCGCCAGTCCCCAGCCGCCAAACAGACAATTGATTTCCACACTCTCACTGTCCCCTGAATCAAAAATTAGCTCCACCTGCGTCCAGTCATTAGTCCCGGTGAGAGCGGTGGTTTGCATCGGCTGGATGTTATGCAGGTTTAATAGAGCCCCTTTGCCGGTCTTTGCAACGACGTTTTCGGTTTTAATCCAGCCGGTTAATTTGTACTGTGATAATCTCGTGACGGCCACTGTGGTTTGCCAGCCCGCATCCGCGCCGGCTTCTGAGGCAACTGTAACGCATCTGTTGCCGGTATGGCCGCCCTGTGCGTAGTTGAATTCCGCCTGCCCACCCCAGGTTTGAGGCTCCCACTCCACAGGTGCATCACCAGCAGCTTGCTCAAAGGAGGGATTCTGTATAAGGTTTTGGGGCTGGTTAGCCCCGATTGCAATAGCTGTAAAGAAGAGGACTGCCAAAATTATGTTTGCCGGCACGGCAATGATACCGAAGTGAACTTTACTCATTTGAGGTCTCCTTTCCATTTCCTGTTTTTCCTTACAAAAGATACCAACGTCAACAATATTGTATCTCAAATCAGGCAAAATACAACTTCAATAATACGCCTATTATCAGAACGTAATTTTTTTCGTGTTCTACAAACTTGCGTGGTATGTGGTTTCGCGTTAGACTATTATGACTATGATTAACATAAACGAGTTAAGGCCGGCGATATGCCAGTTATGCAGGCGTCTGAAAGTCAGACGGCTGGACGTCTTCGGCTCGGCGACCACCGACCAGTTCACTGCCGACAGCGATGTAGATGTGCTTGTTCAATTCGACCGAGGCCCGGGTGATTTATTTAATCGCTACTTCGACCTCAAAGAAGGATTGGAGCAAATTTTCGGCAGACCTGTTGATGTGGTTATCGAAGAATCGCTGAAGAACCCCTACTTCAAACTCGCAATCGAACAAATGCGGAAAAACATCTATGTAACTTGAGACTGGTAAAGAAGATAGCTCATCTCTTACTGTAAGATAGTTCTCGCTCAAAAAAATTTCAAAATCGAAGAATTTTCTTGTTGACATGCGCACGATTTGTGTATAAATTCCAAATCTGTGAAGAATCCATGTGGTTGTGGGCCACCTGCTTTGGTCAGGCGGTGGATAGTAGCATGGAGTCCGAGTTGAAACGTAGTAGGCCGGATAGAGATAAACGTATTAACTTTCGTTCTTGTGTTAAACAAACGGGCGACCAAAGCGCCTCGAGAGAATCGTTTGTTGACGCGCAGAACGCACATTGGGGAGCCGATTATGGCTCTGCGTTATTATGTGCGTTTGTGCCGTCGGCTCCCCCTTGAGGGCGCCGATGAGCACGAACAACGAATTTGGGAAATGTGGTAATGGTAAGCGAGGAAATCCTCTCCCGCCGCGCTATGACTCCACATCGCGGCCTCCATACGAGTTTTATGAGCAGGGAATTACCGAAGCGAATAAGGGCTGGCTCGAGGCTATCATTACTTCAGCCCGCAATGCAGGCGGCAGATACTTGGTAGCCGCAGTTGCGGTTATATTCCTATATAAAATTGCGTACGAGTTCATTGCGAATGGAAGCGAACATCTTAGCAACAAAGCGTTCATCGGCGCTCTTTTAATTGCAGCAATGATATTATCTATAGGGCTTGTCTCGCTTCTTCGGGTCAAAGATACTAATGCCACTGAAATACAAAAGACAGAAAAGAACAAAAAAGACGAACCGCCTGAACCTGGCACTTGCGGAAAAGGTTCGGGACAGAATCGAAGACCTTCAACGCGAGACAGGGGCCCAAACCCTGACGGAGGTGGTAAGTAAATCACTCGCGGTTTATGACTATCTTTGGACACAAAAACAATCTGGAGCCAAAGTGCTTATTCAATATGGCGAAGATATAAGAGAGCTGGTGCTCTTGTGAGCCGATGAGTTCCGTAGGAAGTGTTTTAGCCCATGCTGTTTTACAATATCACCTACGTGAAATGCAATTCTACAATATTTTTATTGCGATAGATTTGTCATGGCCACACGAGCGTGGAAATAACGGCCATCAACAGTATACGATGTTCCCTTCCTATCCCATAAAAAATCTTAATTCTTGTTGACTAATAGGAGTTCTGAAACTAACATTCTGTAACGAATCGACCCTATCTTGGCATCGTATGCAGAGTTGGTGTTGAAATCTAATTCAAATGATAAAGTGGGACTGAATAAAATGTCAGAAAAAGGACTTGTGATTGGTCTAACAGGGTCGTTTGGGAGCGGCTGCGGTGAGGTATCTGAATATCTCCAAAAGAAAGGATTTGAAAAATTCTCGCTAACAAAGCGGATAAGGGATGAGGCAAAAGAAAGAGGAATTGAACATCCGAGCAGAAGAGATATGCAGAATATCGGTGACGACCTGAGGAAAGAACGCGGGAATGCCTTCCTGGCAAAAGAGGTCATAAGTGAAATTGGAGATGCGTCAAACCGCAAAATCGTGGTCAAGAGCATTCGGAATCATTACGAGGTTAAAGAGTTCAGAGATACCTTCCATAATGATTTCATTTTGCTCAATATAGATTCAGATGAAGAAACTCGTTACGCTCGCTGCATAGAGAAAGATAAATACACACGTCGCATTGATTTTGATTATGACGACGAAAGAGACTCGGGAGAGAATCAACCTGAGCATGGCCAGCATGTTAGATTGTGTGTTGACAGGGCTGATGTGGTAATCAATAACCTCTCTTTAATTGAAGACTTACACAAAAAGGTTGAACGGTACCTAAAGCTAATTGCGAATCCCGGTGCTGAGAGGCCTAATCCCTGTGAGACTAATATGAGAATGGCTTTCGAGCAAACTCGGCAATCACTTTGCCTGAAAAGAGGTATTGGTGCTGTTATAACGGATAACGGTCGTGTAATTGCAAATGGATATAATGGTACTCCAGAAAAAGTAGCTTCCTGCATAAGTTTAAATTCCTGTTACAAAGACCATGCGAAGGAGTGCGAGGGATGCGGAACACCTTTTCAAGCAATCTTACGAGTCTGTATCAAGTGCGGTAGGCCAATAGAGCAAAAAAGAGTTGCCGAACTTGAGAAAAACTTAGATTTGTGCCGAGGAGTACACGGAGAAGAAAGAGCAATTCTCCAAGTAGCCAAGAAGGGTGGGGCGAGTCTGAAAGATACCGTACTGTACACAACGACTTTCCCTTGTCTATTGTGCGCCAAAAAGATAATAGAAGTTGGGATAAGTGAGGTCTGGTATGTAGAACCATATCCTTTTACAGAAGCATATAAGATTTTAATAGACGCTGGAGTGCGACTTAAGAAGTTTGAGGGCGTAAAGAGCAGTACAGCTCTCGAGAAGATGTACCCAAGGAAGACATAGAGTCTGAACTCTGTTAGAGCCCTTGAATATCTTTGAACTCTTAGAAAACCGTGGAAAGGAGTTCCAATATGGCTAAAAGAATAGATAAAGCAACGTTCAAAAAATGTCCTGTTTGCGATGCTAATACATTAGCATATGACCATCAACTGGGCGCGAATCGATGCCATAACGACCTGTGTAGATGGAATGACAAACTTGGTAGTGCCTGCGATGTTCCAATGTCCTTCTTGCGGTATTGCCTTCTGCATGCCAAACCAGGGCTTCATAAGCAATATATCGAGAATGTAATAAAAAGGACGGAAAAAATAAATCATACCTGCCTCTCCAATAATCTGTAAAATGACTGAGTGGGTTGTCCCTATTTAAATGATATAAAGACATGCAATAATAGGGTTACCGGGAGTTTGTACTGTTCATTCACAAAACGCAAATTATGCTACGCGAAATGCAATTCCACAATGTCTTTATCGTTTAAGACGTGCGTTCTTTGGGCGTTCTGGCCGGCATAGACGCCGGTGCCCCAGATTCTTGCAAACTTCAGCTTCTCGGCTAATTGGCGGTGGATGGCCATTGCCATATCCATAACCGTTGAGCTGTCCGGCATCGTAAATGGGTCCGTCATATCGGCAGGTTTGCCCGGCGGCTTGGCGTAAATGCGTATTAGGCCCAATTGCTTAAAGAACATTGCCGGCAGTTTGTCAATGCCCACCCCCGTTTTGGCAGAAACCTCAATAAATTCAAAAGGATGTCTGCACGACCCCCTGGCGGTTTCGAGAGCTTTAGTCCTGGCAATGTCGGATTTTGTGCATATACAAAACGCCCTTTTCGCAAGGACGTTACCCTGGCTGTCAAAGGCCGGCATTCCGTCACTAACGAGCAGGCTTCTTAATTCCAAAAAATCCAGACAGACCCGCAACTGCTTCCGCACGTCGCCGGAAAGGTCAATCACAATAGCAATCACATTGCAATTGCGGTATGTCCCGACCTGGCCCGGCGCGGCGTAGTCAGCGGTAATCGGCGGCATATCGACAAGCTGAATCTTGACATCCTCAAACTTTGCCATCCCCGGCACCGGGCCTGTTGTCGCATACGGAAAATCGGCAACGTTGACCTTTGCGTTGGTTAGCGCTGCAACGATGGAGCTTTTGCCGCAGTTTGGCGTCCCTAAAAGGACCACTTGTCCGGAGCCGCTTCGCGGAACGTGGAAAATGTCCGCCTGCTTGCCGCGGCCTTTCTGGGTGGAGACCTCTTTTAGTTTGCTTAGCTTTCTGCGAAGGTCCGCCTTTAGGTGGTCAGTGCCCTTGTGCTTGGGCATCACGGCCAGCATCCGCTCTATGGCCAGAATCTTCTCATCATTCGTTGTGGCGCTTCGGAGCCACTGCTCGGCCTTGAAATATTCCGGTGTAAGATTTGCAGGCATTGTTTGAAAAAATAACCACTGATTACGCGGATTTCACGGATTTGTATTAATCAATCTTTTGCACTCTAATGAGCTTGCACCAAAATTCAACAATACTCCTAAATCCAGACCGGTTCCTTTCAAATAACTCAGCACTTGAGCCATTTCAATATCAGAAAGTGTTTTGATTGCTTTCAACTCAACAATTATTTTATCATAAACGAAAAAATCACATACAAAGTGTTTGGCAATCCTGCCTTTGTAAAGAATGTCGATGGGTTTCTGACGTTCATAAGGTATTTTTCTCAAATCAAATTCAATTGCAAGTGATTCTTCATATACGCTTTCAACAAATCCCGCACCAAGAACCTTATGAACTTCCATTGCGGCACCAATGATGTTCCTCGTTAAATCGGAATATAACAAGCTGCTCTCAGCCAAGATCTTACCTTATTCTAATTCTGTGTAATCTGTGAAATCCGTGGTTTCATTCAGTTACTTTTTCCGCAACCAAGTCTCCGACCTGGCTTGTCGAGTAACCCATTTTTCCCGCTGCAAGCGATTTGAGCTTATTAGCCGTGACAAACTTCACCGCGTCCTCGATTTTCTTTCCCGCCTTGTCTTCGCCCAGCGTCTCTAACATCATTTGCGCAGCACAGATAGCCGCCAGCGGGTTGATAACGCCTTTGCCGGTGTATTTGGGTGCGCTTCCGCCGATTGGCTCAAACATACTGACGCCCTCTGGATTGATATTTCCGCCTGCGGCAATTCCCATACCGCCCTGTGTAATTGCTCCGAGGTCGGTGATAATGTCGCCAAACATATTGCCGGTAACAATCACATCAAACCATTCAGGGTTTTTTACCATCCACATACAGGTCGCATCGACGTGATAGTATTCTCTTTTTATGTCGGGATATTCCGCTTTGCCCATTTCGTGAAAGGCCCGCTCCCACAGGTCGTAGATGTAGGTCAGGACGTTGGTTTTGCCGCACAGAGCAAGCGTATTATTTTCGCCTTTGCCGCGTGTCTTTTTACCGTATTTGCGGGCGTATTCGAATGCGTATCGCAGGCACCTATCGACCTGAAATCGCGTATAGACAGCCGACTGCACTGCCACCTCCTGTGGTGTGCCTTTCATTGTAACGCCGCCCGTCCCTGTGTACATATCGCCGGTATTTTCGCGGACAACCACAAAGTCAATGTCGTCAGGCCCCTTATTTTTTAACGGCGTCTCCACCCCCGGATACAGCCGAACCGGCCGCAGATTTATATACTGGTCCAGTGCAAACCGAAGCTTTAGCAGAATCCCTTTTTCCAGTATCCCCGGCGCTACATCCGGCTGGCCGATTGCACCGAGTAGTATCGCATCGAACTTGCGAAGCTCTTCGATGGCGCTATCCGGCAGGGTCTCGCCGGTCCTTTTGTATCTTTCACCGCCGAAATCAAAATTCGTCAGTTCAACTTTGAATTTGAACTTGCCCGCAGCGGCTTTTAATACCTTCACCGCCTCCGCAATCACTTCCGGCCCGGTGCCGTCGCCAGGAATTACTGCAATCTTATACACTTTTGGCTCTCCTTGTCGCAGCAAATCATTTATACTTTCTTCTTAATATGTTCCAGCAGTCCGCCGTCGTTGATTATCTCCAATGCGAAATCCGGCAGCGGATTAAACTTAATATCAATACCGCTTGTTCGATTTTTAATCAAGCCGAGTTTGTAATCAATTTCAACATCATCGCCATTTCTGATTTTCTCAACCGCATCCGGCGACTCAATCAAATAATATCCGCAGTTGATTGCGTTGCGATAGAAGATTCGGGCGAAGGATTTTGCGATTACGGTCCCAACCTTCGCCCCGCGGATAGCCCATACGGCGTGCTCTCTGGATGAGCCGCAGCCGAAATCCTCGCCGGCCACAATCACATCTCCGTGTTTGACTTTTTTGACAAAGTCTTTGTCCAGACCCTCCATACAATGCCTGGCCAGTTCCGCTTCGTTATCGGTATTTAAGTACCTTGCCGGAATAATTTCGTCAGTATTTATATGGTCTCTTTTGTAAACGTGCGCCTTGGCCATCTCTTTTGCCTCACTCGTTCAAATTCTAAATCCTAATTCCTAAACTCTAAACAAGTTCAAAATCCAAATAACAAATGTTCAAAAACATCATCTACTTTTGGTTACAATCGACCCGAAGATGTGTGTGAGTTCACTGGCTTCATCTTCCAGTTCTTTCCTTTCCTGCCCAAGCTCTCTGCTTCCGCCGGTGTCGATTAGTCTCAGCCAATATCGACTTTCTTTTGCTTCCTTCCGGCATATTTTTATGCGCATCACAAAATCCCTTTTGCTCAGCGCCTCATTTGCCTCAATATAGTTTGCCCCCACAGAACCGGACGCATTGACCAATTGCCTCGAATCTTCAATGTTAGCTATTGTTTTTGGCAGCTTCTTGACAAACGCTCTTACATTCCGCGCAAACTCAAGTGTCCTGTCTTCCAGGTCGTAATGTTTTGAATTTTGTCTTTCGGTCATTGTAATTTTTTTAGGATTTAGGATTTAGGATTTAGAAATTAGGATTTCTCTACCTTCTTGTCAAAATCCGCATCTTGTTTTGAATTTTGTATTTTGTTCATTTGTGCTTGTTTAGAATTTAGGATTTAGATATTAGAATTTCTTCAGAAGTATCTCCTTGGATCCGCTAACTTGCCGGCTATTGCACTTGCTGCCGCTGTGGCCGGGCTGGCAAGATAAACTTCGCTTTTTGGGTCTCCCATTCGGCCAACAAAGTTTCGGTTCGTTGTGCTAACACATTTTTCACCTGCGGTCAGCACGCCCATAAACCCGCCTAAGCACGCCCCGCAGGTCGGCGCAGCAATGACACAGCCAGCCTCATAGAATATATCGAACAGGCCTTCGTCTTTTGCCTGTTTCCAGATTGTAGGTGTAGCCGGCACAACTATTGTGCGAATGGCTACCTGCTTTCCCTTGAGGACTTTTGCAGCGATTCGCAGGTCCTCAATTCGCCCGTTTGTGCAGCTTCCGATATACGCCTGGTCCATCTTTTTGCCGGCACACTGGCCGATGGGAACAGCATTACTCGGTAAATGCGGCAGAGCTACCATCGGCTCAATTTTCGAGCAGTCAAATTCCTCAGTTGCGATATATTCAGCGTCGCTGTCGGATTCATAAACCTTGTAACTTTTTTTGTCTTTTAGATGTTCATCGAGATACTGCTTTGTAACCTTGTCGAATCCGATGATGCCGTTTTTTGCACCTGCTTCGATGGCCATATTCGTTATGGTCATTCTCGCTTCCATCGACATCCCGGCAAGAGCCGGGCCGACAAATTCCATCGCCTTATAGAGCGCACCATCGACACCTATCCTGGCAAGAATGGCGAGGATGACATCCTTACTATACACGCCGGGCGAGAGCCAGCCATTAAGGACGAACTTCATCGAGGCCGGCACCTTGAACCACAACCTTCCTGTCGCAATTGCCGCAGCTAAGTCCGTTGAGCCGACCCCTGTGCTGAATGCCGTAAATGCGCCATAAGTGCAGGTATGCGAATCACCGCCTACAATTACTTCGCCTGGCCGGATATGTCCCTGCTCCGGCAGTAGCGCGTGACATACGCCGGCCCTTCCGAGCTTGTAATAATGTTTTATCTTGTGCCGTCTTGCCCACTCATCGAGGCGTTTATGAAGTTCGGCGCTTTTAACGTCTTTGGCCGGCTGAAAATGGTCGGGCGTTACAATAATCTTTTTCCGGTCGAACACTTTATCTATCCCTTTTTCAGCTAACATCGAAATCGCCGCCGGAGCGGTAACATCGTGACACATTACGACGTCAATCTTTGCGTCTATAAGCTCGCCCGGCCTGACCTTCTTCTTTCCGGCTGCCCTTGCCAGAATTTTTTCTGTTATTGTCATACCCATAACTTTTCACTTTTTCTTTCTTACTTCGCTCTTCTGACTTCTTACTTCTTACAGTTCTGCCTTTACTTGCGGTGGGCGGTCCTTATTTTTTTCCGCCATCATTCTGTTGATGGCATCGATGTATGCTTTGGCGCTGGCCTCGATGATGTCGGTGGAGACGCCTCGTCCAATGTAGGTTCGGCCATCGTCGGAGATTCTAACGGTGGCTTCGCCGAGGGCCTCTTTGCCGCCGGTAACTGCTCTTATTGAGTAGCTCTCAAGCTTAGCGGATACGCCTGAGGCTTCCCTTATGGCTTCATAAGCCGCATCGACCGGGCCATCGCCGCAGGCGGCAGCCTGTTTGACCTGGTCTTTAATGCGTATCTTGACGCTCGCGGTCGGCAATGTGCCGGTTCCTGAGGCAACGTGCAGATACTCCAACTGGTAAACCTGCTCCACGATGCGGATTTCATCGTTGACTATTGCTGCCAGGTCTTCATCGAAGACCTCCTTTTTCTTGTCGGCTATTTCTACGAACCTTTGATACGCACGTTCAATTTCCTGCTTTGTGAGTTTGAAGCCGAGCTTCTTGCACCTTTCTGCAAAGCCGTGCCTGCCGGTATGTCTGCCGAGCACCATACGCGAGCCGCCCAGGCCGATGGTTTCGGGTGTCATTATCTCGTAGGTAGAGCGTTCCTTCAGCATGCCATCCACGTGAACGCCAGCCTCGTGCGCAAAGGCGTTGGCACCGACAACGGCCTTATTGGGCTGGATGACAAAGCCGGTCAGTTGCGAGACCAATTGGCTGGTGCGATAGATTTCTTTTGTGTTGATGTTGGTGCGTAGCGGTCCTGTGCCTGCCTGTGAGAAGAAATCTGCTCTGGTGCGGATGGCCATAACGATTTCTTCGAGCGCAGCGTTGCCGGCCCGCTCGCCTAAGCCATTGACCGTGCACTCAACCTGGCGGGCACCGTTTCGCACGCCGGCCAGCGAATTTGCCACCGCCATACCCAGGTCGTTGTGACAATGTGTGCTTATGATACATTTGCCTATGCCCGGGACATCGCTTTTGAGCTGGGCGATGAGCCGCCCATACTCGTATGGCAGAGTATAGCCGACGGTGTCAGGTATGTTTAGCGTGGTGGCGCCGGCCTCGATGACAGCGGATAAGATTTCGATAAGAAACGGTATCTCGCTTCGGCAGGCATCTTCCGGCGAGAACTCGACATCATCAACGAAGGTCTTTGCATATTTGACCGCCTTGACCGCCATTTTCAGGACTTCATCGCTGCTCTTTTTGAGCTTGTATTTCATGTGGATGGACGAGGTCGCAATGAAGGTATGGATGCGCCTCTTTTTGGCAGGGGCAATCGCTCTGCCGGCCGATTCGATATCATCCTCGTTTGCACGGGCCAGGGCGGCGATAACGGGGCCGGAGACCTGCTCGGCTATGAGCGTGGTGGCCTCGAACTGGACGGGCGAGGAAATCGGAAAGCCGGCTTCAATTACATCGACGCCTAAAACCGCAAGCTGGTGGGCGATTTCAAGTTTTTCAGCGACGGAAAGAGAGGCGCCCGGCGATTGCTCGCCATCCCGTAAGGTAGTGTCGAAAATTATGACTTTTTCTTCAGACATCTGTATTTTCTCCAAAAATTTAAGCTGATTGGGCTAATTATGCCCCAAAGAGCGCAAAAATTCTACGATTTTGCAAAAAAACAATGGTTTTTAGATGGATTTTGTGTGTGGACTATTGCGCCTTGCGGCGCAAGAGCAGGGTATTAAGGCCCAGAACGGCCTTGAAAGAAGAGCAAATTATACACTTTTTGCTCATGAAACATATTATACAAAGGCGTTCCCTTGAATGCAAGCAATTTTCTGCATCAGGTATTTTTTATTTTTTGAGACAGGATTACAGGATTTTTAGAAAGGAAAAAATAAAAGGCAAAAATGCTGTCCGCAGATTTCTTCACGCAATGCCGGACCTAACGATTGAGTTCACCGGAGCGAAGATTGACACATATTTTTGGGAGTCCGAGTGGATCGAAACGTTATCATTTCTCTCTGAAACCGAGTACAAGAACGACAAAGTTCCCCTCATCTGCAAGTACTTCAATAACCGGTATTGATTGTTTCCAGTTCACAAATGGAAGAGGTATAGTGTAACCGACTTTTCGAGGAAAGCCAAAACTACAATTGATTAGTACGTTACCGGTTGGCTTATAGACGATGTCTGGAAGGTCCATGTTTATCATGTCGGACTCGAGTTCAACGACTTTTGCGTTGGACCATTTTATTTCGAAATCTCTTTCAAAGGTCAATCCATCAGGCACATTGATAGTCTTTCCATCAGCAGCAAAAACGGCATAACCAAGGGGATATCTCCCTTTTAGGTATTGCTGAAATGCTTCTGACTGAGTAAAATGCTTGTCGAAGTAGTTGTATATCGTGACATTCTGATGAGTCCCAATCAGAAGAGTTGCTACGTAAATAAACAGGCCTAGAATCGATGCGACTGTCCCCCAGAAAGCGAATTTGTTCCAGAAGCTTAACCTGCGGTATCGTTCCGTGATCTTCATTTTAACAAGCTAACTATGATTATATGGTTCCATATAAGACGCCTTTTTTATCACCGCATTTTTGCCTTGTCGGCATTGATTGTCTTGATTACAACCTGTCCAGTTCTTCTCGAATGCTTTGTGGTAGTGATGCTTCGAGCTGGGGGAATTTTTCAACGATGCGGAAAATATCAGCTAAGTCCTTTTGCCGTTTGCTCCTCCGCTGCGTCTTATCCATATACGCCCAAACTTTGCCCTCTAACACATCTTCAAGGCGTGCGACCTTCATCGTGTAACCCAGCACGGTCCTATCGTCCGCATCTGAAATAAACCTCTGGTACCGCGGGTCGGCCTGAAGCAGAATCCGCAGGTCGGAGCTTGAGCTTGTGATGTTCACGCTATGCTCGAATTGCTCAATCTTTAAGCCGCGTTCCTTGGCCGCTTTGCATATAGCCCCGACATCTTCAACTGCGGCAACGATATCCAAATCCAAGCTCACGACCGGCTCAACATAAGCGTTCACGGCAAGTCCTCCAATCAGGCAATACCGCGAACCTGTTTTGGAAAGAATGTCCAGAAAAAGCTGGATAATGTCAGATTTTCCATTTGCCAGCCGGTTAAAGAATTCTTTGCCAGTCATCGCATTTGTCCTTCAAGCGGACGAACCAAAAACCAAAGATTGAGGGTCCCCTGTTCTTGTATTATTGTGTGGATTGGCAGGAAAGGCAAGAAAAATAGAGTTAATTGGTTAATTAGTGAGACGGAAAGACAGAAGACAGAGGACGGAAGACAGAGGGCAGGGAATCAGTTTATCAGGACATCAGGGCGCAAGACATCAGGTTATCAGGGAATCAGGGGATTAGGTGATTGGCGAATTAGGGAATTAGCAATAACGCTGCGGGGCGGTGAAGTTTAATTGATTATTGATTAAGGATTATTGATTATTTGTGTGAGATTGCTTCGCTGCGCTCGCAATGACGACGGCCTGGAGAGAAGATAGTTAAGGAGTGGGGGTGTAGCCGAGCTTGCCCCAGACAGCTTTCTGGACCCTGTGGAGGTCGGGATTGCCCGGTGATGAAGATAAACTGCCGTTACGGCCCGTGTTTTGCCAATAGTCATAGTCCATCTTGGCAATCTGTATCGTACGAGGGTCTTTCCACTTCCAGTATTCACTGCGTCCATCTGCAAAAGAGAAGTTTGTTCCGTCTCCGTGTCTGGCCGTAATTTGGTCCCACCATCGTTCTTGGTCGTACCAGACGGTCCAACTGGCTGGACTTAGCCGGCCTTCATCGAGAAAGACAATCCTCTCACCAGGCCTGGGAATCTGCATCCTATTTCTAAGTACCTGCCCCTCGGCACCGGATATGGCGTCATAACCATTCATAGCATCAACTATAGCATAAGTCACAACCTCACCTCGCACACCGGTGGGGCACTTGTAGAGTTTTACGTTGGGGCAGTATAGAAATAGCAGGCCGGATTTGATTTCCTGTATTTGTTGTTGTTCTGAGGCACCATAGCCGGGCCAGTCAACCCAACAAGTGCCGTCTTTGTTGAAGTTGCCTTTGCTCGTATTACCGTTAACGATCTTGTTGTCGTTATCATCAGCATATAAATTCCATGCAAGCGCCAATTGCTTCAGATTGTTAAGACAAACGGAACGCTTACCCTGCTCTCTGGCTTTGTTGAGCGAGGGCAGCAATATGGCCATTAATATCGCAATAATGGCGATTACCACCAGCAGTTCTATGAGGGTGAATGCTCTCGGTTTAGGCATATCGCACTTGGGATTTTGTTATAAATCCGCCTTTGGCGGACTCATGAAAAGATATGGTACCTTTTATTAGGGTGGAAAGCAAGAAAAAACTAAAAAAATTTAAAATTGAGAATGTCGAATTTCAAAGACTCGATGCTGGATTCCGCCTTCGGCGGATAAACCCGCCATATTGCCGCGGCCCACAAAACGGGCCTCGCAATGACAGAGTTTATTGGTCGGTTTGATTGAAGAGGTCGGGGTGGGGCTTCTTTTTGGGGGGCTTTAGCATAAGATGGTCGCAGGCCTGTTTGGTAACTTCTCGGCCACGTTTGGTGCGGCGCACGAAACCAATCTGCAAAAGATACGGCTCAACCACATCCTCCAGCGTGTCCCTTTCTTCGCCGAGCGTAGCTGCGATGGCTTCGATGCCGGCTGGGCCGCCATCATAGACATTAACCAGCGCACGCAAAAAGGCCCTATCCAGCTCATCCAGACCCAGCGGGTCAATCTGCTCCATCGTCAGAGCGCTTTCGACAATTTTGACGCTGAGAACGCCTGTGCCTTTTACCTGTGCGTAGTCGCGCACCCGTTTTAGAAGGCGATTAGCCACCCGCGGCGTCCCTCGCGAGCGGCTGGCAATCAGTTCGAGCGTGCCATTATCGCACTGCAATTGAAGAAGCTCCGCTGACCTGTGCAAAATAGCCGTCAACTCCTCGCTATTGTAAAATTCCAGATGATACAACATTCCGAACCGGCTGCGAAGCGGTGCGCTTAGCAATCCCGCGCGGGTTGTTGCGCCAATCAAGGTAAAACGCTTCAGGGGGAAATTTATCGTTTTTGCGTGCAGGCCGCTGTCGACGGTAAAGTCAACCTTGAACTCCTCCATCGCCGGATACATAAACTCTTCGACAGGCGTGCTTAACCGGTGAATCTCGTCAATAAAAAGAACATCGCCCGTATTTATATTGCTCAACATACCCATCACATCGCCTTGCTTTACCAGGGCCGGCCCCGATGAGCATCGTATCCTTGCCCCCATTTCGTTTGCCACCACGTTGGCCAGCGTCGTCTTGCCGAGGCCGGGCGGGCCGTAAAACAAAATATGCTCCAGCGGCTCACCCCTTTGTTTGGCGGCTGCTATGGCGATTGAAAGTTTTTTCTTAACGTTATTCTGCCCTACACACTCGTCCAGAGATTTCGGGCGAAGCGAGACGTTGAAGGTTTCTTCCTGCTCACTTAAAGATTGACTACTTATAGTTCTTGCTATCGCCATCGCTTATTGACTATTTACTATTGACTATTTTCAATTTTTGTTTTTATACTTCCGCGCCCTGCTTCAGCCGATACACTAACGGGACAAGTGCCTCTGCGGTGTTAATATTGGGATGCTTTTCACAGGCCAATTGAATCAGCTCCATTGCCTCGTTTCTTTTTTCGCCCCAGGCGATGAGAATCTCCAGGGCCTCAATCTGGAACGGCTTGAATCCCGCCGCTGTCGGCCCGGCCGGCTCGGCCCCAATCGCAAACGTCTGGACTTTGCCTTTTAGCTCAGCAATAATTTGTTGAGACATTCTTTTGCCGATTGACGGCAGTGACATCAGTATCTTGTCGTCGCCGTTTTCTATCGCCGCTGCTATCGTGGCTATCGGGATGCTCAGAGACCGCAGGCCCTTTTTTACGCCCACTCCTTTGACGCTGGTGTATTTGGCGAAAAAATCTTTTTCGGCGGTATTCAAAAAACCGACCATTCTGGGTATCAGGTTGCCGCCGCCCGGCGAGCCCTCATAGTATTCCATAGTGCAGAGAGTAATATCCGAGCCGACCTTGTCTGATAGCGCACTTACGCAGTAGCCCGGCAGCATTACTTCATACCCGACCGGGCCGACCTGAATGAGGGCGCTTTCGCTATCGAGCCTGACAAGTTTTCCTTCAATTCTGGCAATCATAAACGAAATCAAATATCACAATGCCTTACAGAATCACCTCAAACCGTCATTTCGAGCGAGCCGAAGGCGAGTCGAGAAATCTACTTTTAATAGATTTCTCCACTTCGTCACGACGAGTCGGGACTACGGTCGAAATGACCCTTACGGTCTTTTCTACTGAGTAATGTCAAAATGTAAATATCAAAATTACAGACCTATCTTGCCAATTTTTGTAGCACCAAATCTTTAGAATTTGCGCAGCATAGGGCTGCGGCTATGGCGTCGGCCACATCGGCCGGCTCCGGCAGCTTCGATAAAGACAAAATTGTCTGAATGGTTCGCTGGACCTGCTCTTTCGAGGCCCTGCCGTTGCCGGTAATCGATTTTTTGAGCCGTGTTGCGCTGAAGCTTCGCACCTCGACTGCCGCCTCGGCACACTTTTGCAGTATAACGCCTCTTGCGTGTCCCATCAAGATAGCGGTTCTGGGGTGGGCGTAGTGCGAATACAATTCCTCGACCGCAACGATGTCGGGCCGCAGGGTTTTCAAAAGCGAGTCTGTGTCCTCGGCGATTCTGTTGAGCTTTTCTTGTATATGCAGTCGGCTATCAGTGCGGATGACGCCGGCTTCGATGAGCTTGTGCCGGTCGCCGTTAGTTTCTATGCAGGCGTAGCCGCAAATCTGCAAGCCCGGGTCAACGCCAAGTATCCTCATTTTATTCTCCAGGTGGAAGTCCCGTCTGCTTCATCTATTACCGTTATGTCAGATTGAACCACCGCGTCACGGATGGCATCTGATATATCAAAACGTTTGCTTTTGCGGGCATGGCTTCGTTTTTCCATTAAAGAATTAAGTAATTTAACAAGCTGCTGATATTCCACTGCCGTGCTTTGCGTACGGGCATAACTCTTTTTTACAACACCCAACACATCTGTGCCCAATTCTTTAAACAATCCGTCGATTGCGTTAAGAGTTTCGTTAGTCGTTTTGTTATCTTCGAGCAGTTTGTTTGCCAGGCGAACAAGGTCGAATATAACCGACAGTGCGATTGAGGTATTGAGGTCATCGTTCATTGCCTGTTCAAATGTTTCTCTCAATTTGCCGAGTTCGTCTGCCACTTTGGCATTGAGAGGACCTTGAGGTGCAGAGTTCCACTTTATTCTTACCTCCACAACCGTCTCGGCTATCTTTTCGTAGCCGCTTTTGGCTGCGAAAAGGGCAGCATCTGAAAAATCCAGCGGGCTTCGGTAATGACTGTTCAAAACCAACTGTCTTATCGCCAGCGGGTCATAACCTCTGGTTAATTTTTCGTGTTCGCCGGAGAAGGCCTGTTTTAGGGTGATGAAATTGTTCAAACTCTTACCCATCTTCTGGCCATCAACTGTTATCATATTATTGTGGACCCAGTATCGCACAAAGTGGACGCCATTGGCGGCCTCGGCCTGGGCGATTTCGCACTCGTGATGCGGGAACTGGTTTTCCAGTCCGCCGCCGTGGATATCGAATGGCTGGCCTAAGTATTTTGTGCTCATTACCGAACATTCGAGATGCCAGCCGGGGAAGCCGGGGCCCCAGGGACTCGGCCATTGCATAATATGGCTCGGCTCGGCCTTCTTCCAGAGAGCAAAGTCTGCCGGATTTTTTTTATCCGGCGAGACCTCCACGCGAGCGCCGGCTCGCATCTCATCTATGTTTCTGCCGGACAGTTTCCCATAGTCCTCGAATTTGGAGACATCGAAATAGACTGAGCCATTGACCTCGTAGGCATATCCTTTTTCAAGGAGCTTTTTTACAAGCTCAATCTGCTCGACAATATGGCCACTCGCTCGCGGACTAATGTCAGGCCGAACGCAATTAAGTTTGTCCATATCCTCAAAGTAGCTGTGGGTATAGTATTCCGCCAGAGCCATCGGATGTTTTTTCTCTTTTTTGGCCGCCTTGGCAATTTTATCCTCGCCTTCGTCCGCATCGTCTGTGAGGTGGCCGACATCGGTTATATTTTGCACGTAGGTTACGTTGTATCCGAGGTAACGCAGGTATCGCACAAGGACATCGAAGCTCACGTAACTTTTGGCGTGCCCCAGATGTGCGTGGCCATATACGGTCGGCCCGCAGACGTATATTCCAACGCGGCCTTCCTTCAACGGCTTGAATTCCTCTAATTTTCTTGTAAGACTGTTATAAAGTCTCAACCCCATATACTTTTTCCTTATAGGGTCCTTTTTTTCTTCTTTTTCAAAAGCGCTACCGCTGTTGCGGCGATTGCCTGGCCAGCGCCTATATCGCCAAGTCCCTCACTTGTTTTTGCCTTGACGTTAACCGCCGTAAAATCAATACCCAGAATCCCCGCGATGACCCTTTTCATCTGGCCTTTGAACTGTTCGAGTCGCGGCTCTTCTGCGTGTATTATCAGGTCGATATTGACAACCTCCCATTTCTTTTCCTCGAGCTTCTCTTTTACAATAAGCAGAAACTCTTTGCTGTCTGCATCTTTCCACCGTGGGTCGGTATCCGGGAACAATGTCCCTATGTCGCCCATCCCGCTCGCGCCCAGCAGTGCATCAATAACAGCGTGTAAGCCCGCGTCGCCATCGCTATGGCCAGCCAGTCCTGCCGGATACGGTATATAAACTCCGCCGAGCATCATGCGTCTGCCCTCGACTACTCTGTGGATGTCGGTGCCGATTCCGATGCGATATTCGTCATTACGTTCTTCAATCACAACATTCCCTTTGTGCTGGGGACATCTTTGCCAACGATGCTGACGGCCGCCCCAATCGCCCTGCCCAATCCCTTGAAAATCGCCTCGGCTATGTGGTGGCTGTTTGTGCCATAAGGCACGTTTATGTGCAGATTAAACCTGCCGTTGTCCGAGAAGCTTCGCAGCAATCCTTCCAGACACTCGACGTCAAAATCGCCGATTTTGGCAGTTCGGTACTCGACATTATATACAAAGTTCGCCCTGCCCGACAAATCCACCGATACGTTCGCCAGGGCGTCCTCCATAGGCACCGAGCTATGACCGTATCTGGCGATTCCTTTTTTATCGCCGAGGGCTTTAAGCAGACATTCGCCTAAGCATATCCCGATGTCCTCAACGGTATGGTGCGCATCGACATTCAAATCGCCTTTGGCTTTAACCAGCAGGTCGATTTTGCTGTGCTTGCTTAGGTGCGTGAGCATGTGGTCTAAAAAGCCGATGCCGGTATCAATTTGGTATTTGCCGGCCCCGTCTAAATTAAGCTCCAGCCGGACATCCGTTTCTTTTGTTTTCCTGTGAACTTTGGCGGTTCTCTTTTTCATAAGAATATCCTTATTTTGATTTTTTCACCGCCGAGTTCGCACTGTTTTTTGCCACAAAGGCACTAAGACACCAAGACTATAATATATTATTTTTTATCCGCCAAAGGCGGATTAATCTTCGTGACTTTGTGTCTTCGTGGCTGAAATTCTTTTTGCTCTCTGCGGTTAATCCTTTACGATTTCTTTCAAAGCTAAAAGCAGTTTATCATTTTGCTCTGGTGTGCCGATAGTAATTCTTAATTTATCTTCAATTCCGGGACAGGCAAAGTATCTGATGTAGATATTTCGCTGCACCAATTTTTCATAGACCTGGTCTGCCTTGCAGTTTTTGCATTTTGCCAGGACAAAGTTCGACTGGCTGTCAGGGACATCGAAGCCAAGTTTTCTTAGGTGGCCGGTTACCCTGGTGCGTTCTGCCTTGACCTTTTCGACATTTTCCTTGAAGTATTTTTGGTCTTTTATCGCTGCGGTGGCCGCCGCGATGGCAATGACATCGACATTATAAGAATCCTTGAGCTTTATCAGGCCGGTTATTAAATCGGGATTAGCAATTGCATAGCCGAAGCGGAGGCCGGCGAGCGAGTAGCCCTTACTTAGGGAGCGAAGAATAAGGACGTTATCGAAATTTTTGACCAGTGCCGTGCAATTTGTCCCGGCAAAATCAACGTAAGCTTCATCAATCAATAACACCCCTGATATTTCATCAGCTAATGAGGCCAGCTCCTCAACATTTATAAAAGTTCCGCTGGGTGCGTTTGGATTGCAAACAATTGTCAGGGCCGCATTTGTGCCAGCCAATTTGGCGGGCAGATTGAATTCGCTGTCAAAGGGGATTTCAATCGCCTTGCAGTTTTGCAGCTTTGCCAGCACCGGATAAAGCGAGTATGTGGGCACTGGATACGCGACAGGCCGGTTCTGGTCGCAGAATGCCCGGAAAGCGATATTTAATAGCTCGTCCCCTCCGTTACAGCACATAATATAGTCAGGCGGGACGCCGTTGACATCTGCCGCCGCCTGGCGGAATTCGTTGGCCTGCGGGTCGGGGTATCGGCGGAGCCGTTCCGCAGTTATCTCGGCCAGCGTCTTCATTACCTGCGGCGACGGCGGCCAGGGATTTTCATTGGTGTTGAGCTTCACAATGCTCGATACTCGATACTCGATGCTCGATGCTGGAGGTTGGAACCCCGGCTCATAACCCTTCGCCTTCTCAATATTTTCGCGAAAATAAGTCATTACCTGTCCTAATTAACCACTGATTTTTTTATCTTGCCACCAAGGCACCAAGACACTAAAACTCGCTTATATTTTTAACTTTCATTTTTCTTTGTGCCTTTGTGTCTTAGTGGCTATTTCCCTAAGATTATACGCACATTTGGTCAGAAGTGAAAGCCCGATTTTGGCATTATTTGATAGACTAATCTGAAATCCCGATGTACCCGTTTTCACAAAAATCCATAATTTTGTTGACAAATTCACCCCAATCTTATATAAGTAAAGTTAGATTCAAGGAGGAGTGGTGAGGAAACTTGCGTTTGTGTCCTATCAAGCTTTTCCCCACATAAGAGCGATTTTTCCGCTCCAGATATTTTCAAGGAAGCGAACTAAAAGAGTTATCTTGCGCGCTACCGCAGCCATGGTTTGAGTAGAACAACCAAACTTTGCTGTGAGATACAAACCATTTTTCAGGAGGAGAAAAGATGAAGTTGGTTGCTGGTTCTAAAATTTGTTTGGCGATACTTGGGTTGATATTGCTTTGTCCAAATGTAGGGCAGGCGGTTGTAGCACCTATTTTCTACAATCATCCGAGCTTTAAAGAATATGTTAATGGGCAGTGGATTACAGTTCGGTCTGGCTCTATCGAGAAAATGAATCCTGATGGCACACATAGTACCGTAGTATCAGGCCTAAATAATCCGAGCGGAATTGCCTTAGATACTGCAGGCAATCTTTATTACGGAAATGTGGAGGAAGACCACTGCATCTCTTTGTTCAAGCGAACACCGGACGGGATGGTGACGAACCTCGGGACAGTAGTAGATAGAATGGGGTATAGTATGTTCATAGGTGAGTGGGGATTCGATGTCGCCGTAAGTCCATCCGGTGACATTTTCTACAACCATCCGAGCTTTAAAGAATATGTTAATGGGCAGTGGATTACAGTTCGGTCTGGTTCTATCGAGAAAGTGAATCCCGATGGCACACGCAGCACTGTGGTATCAGGCCTAAATAATCCGAGCGGAATTGCCTTAGATACTGCAGGCAATCTTTATTACGGAAATGTGGAGGAAGACCACTGCATCTCTTTGTTCAAGCGAACACCGGA
>Ga0315279_10000744_pt1 | contig 60138 bp, 59 predicted proteins | sample YL17G06_20_MG_FD_203694 | JGI IMG/M metagenome (GOLD analysis project Ga0315279, IMG submission 203694) | Sediment microbial communities from Yellowstone Lake, YNP, Wyoming, USA - YL17G06_20 | ecosystem: Environmental > Aquatic > Freshwater > Lake > Sediment | place: USA: Wyoming | collected...
CACACCTAGATGCAACCAAGATTCCCAAGAATGCACTTGAACAATTCGCGTTCAGATTGCGCAAGAACCTAGCTAGCATTGCACAGCTCAAGACGAATGGAATAACAGCAGTCCCACTGGCTGGTGATGCTCGGTCTATGCCGTTTGGGGATGGGGTCATAGACCTTGTAGTTACTTCGCCACCTTACGCAAATGCCATAGATTATATGCGTGCGCACAAGTTCTCACTGGTATGGTTTGGTGAATCCGTTGCAGATCTATCCAAATTACGTGCCGAGTATATTGGCTCTGAGCGCGTTGGACACACTCGATACGCTGTGTTGCCTGATAAACCGGAAGGAATCATCCGACAACTGGCGGAACGTGACAACAGCAAAGCGACTATCCTGCGCAAGTACTTTACAGAGATGAAGACTGTGCTCAACGAAATGTACCGGGTCCTTCGGGTAGACTCCGCTGCAATTGTAGTTGTAGGTACATCTGTGATGCGCGGCCTTGATGTTCAGACACACTACTGCCTAGCCGACATTGCCGCTGAAGCAGGCTTCGATGTAGTAGGAGTAGCTCAACGAGTGCTGGATCGAAACAAGCGAATGATGCCCGCTCGCTTTGGAAAGAAGACTGACTCAATAATAGAACAACGAATGCACGAGGAATATGTCCTCGGGCTATTGAAATCAGAACGACTTCAAGGGAGACTACATGCCAACTCGTGAGCAGACCATCGTTGACGCTGCCCAGATCTTCGAGCACGCAGAGTATCCTACTGGCCTGAACGCCACAACTGCTTGGTTGGGCATTTATCAGGCACTTTTGTGGTACGAGCCAGTCAATTGGGTAGGATTCAAAGATCTGCCCCATATCATTGATGCAGACAAATTACGCCCGGCCAAAGCTGCCAACAAACGCACTTGGACTAGCCCGAATGCCTGGCAAAGGCGGGCAGCAGCAATTGGGGCATATCTGGCTGAACAGTTGAAGTGTCCGGTGGACAGTATGCCCGGCAAGATTGACCTACTGATGAAACAACCCAACTACGAGGGGATGCAGCGGCAGAATACTTTAGGCATCGCTTTCGCAGGTTTGGTTGAACACGTCTTGGAGAAGTTTGGCACTGCGACAGTGTCGTATGAAACCGAAGTCGAAGCCGCTACAGTTTTCCCTGGCATTACTTTCCCCGGTCGCAGCAGCACTCCTCGCATTGACCTACTTGCTAGACACAACGATATTCCACGGGCGATTATCTCAGCCAAGTGGAGTGTACGTCACGACCGATTGAGTGATATCACAAACGAATGCCCTGTTTACAAGGCCTCCTACGAACGAATCTACCGCCAAGCGCGCCGTGATCACTTGCTGTACTATGTCCTCACCAACGAATATGATCCATCGCGTCTGAACAAGATGTTAGACGACACGTGTGTGGATGGTGTCGTTCACGTACACAAGGCAGCCGTCATGGAAGTCTGTAAATTGGATGGGCGGCTGACGAGATTGGTAGACTTGGCAGATTTCATCAGCGCCACTTCGTCTTGGTAAAGAACAGTCAGCTTCAAAGGGTATTCAAATGCCTGATTTCAAATCAACTCTTGTCACCTTGACTCACCCCCGCTCGCCTGCCGCCGAAGCGTACCGGACACTGCGGGCTAACCTGTCCTTATCCAGCCCCGATCACCCACTGCGCACGCTCGTCGTCACGTCGGCTGCGCCGGGGGAGGACAAGTCCATCGTGCTGGCGAACCTGGCCGTAGTGATGGCGCAGGGCGGGCAGCGCGTGATTTTGGTGGACGCAAACCTGCGCCATCCTTCGCTGCACGAATTATTCGGCGCGCCGAACGAGCACGGGCTGGTGACGCTGCTCGATGAGCAGGATGCGCTCACGGCGCCGCCGCTTGCGCTGGTGGCCGAGGTGGAACACCTGCAACTGCTGACCTGCGGTCCACTGCCACTCGACCCGGCAGCACAGCTTAGCTCGGCGCGGATGGACAAGGTCATCGCCGCGCTGCAAAAGCAAGCTGATGTGGTGCTGTTTGACGCGCCGCCCGTCCTGACTGCAACGGACGCGGCAATCTTGGGCACAAAGGTGGACGGCGTTCTGCTCGTCGTGCAAGCCAGGCACACCAGCCGGGACCACGTCCAGCAAGCCAAAGAACGACTGGAAAAAGCCCGCGTCCGCGTCGTCGGCGTGGCGCTCACCCACGCGGCGCCCGACAAATCACTGGGCGGATATTGATCGGGGCGGCATGGCGCCAAGTGTGCCGTCGCTACGATAAACCCATAGCAGGCGCATCCCTACGATAACCGGTACTGGCGCATCCCTACGATAACCCGTAGCAGGCGCATCCCAATGCGCCTGGAGGAGACAACCCAGATGAAAGGCTTGATTCTTTCCGGCGGTAAAGGCACGCGCCTTTACCCCCTCACCTATACCAGCGCCAAGCAACTCATCCCGGTCGCCAACAAGCCGGTGCTGTTCCGCGTCATCGAGACGCTGCGCGACGCCGGCATCAGCGACATCGGCGTGGTGGTGGGCGACACCGCTCCCGATATCAAAGCCGCTGTCGGCGACGGCTCGCGCTGGGGCGTCAAGGTCACCTACATTCCACAAGAAGCGCCGCTGGGCCTGGCGCACGCAGTCAAGATTTCGCGCGACTTTATCGGCGACGACCGCTTTGTCATGTTCCTGGGCGATAACGTCATCCAGGGCGGGCTTGCGCCGCTCTTGCGCGAGTTTGCGGAAAGCTCTTACAACTGTCAGATCGTGCTCACGCGCGTGGCCGAGCCGCAGCATTATGGCGTGGCCCAACTCGAAAACGGGCGCATCGTACGGCTGATCGAAAAACCTCAAGAACCGCCGAGCGACCTGGCGCTCGTCGGCATCTATATGTTCGATTTGCACATCTTTGAGGCCGTCAACGCGATCAAGCCCTCGCGGCGCAACGAGCTGGAAATCACCGACGCGATCCAATATCTGGTGGACAAGGGCTATCACGTGTTCCCCTACATCCACACCGGTTGGTGGATTGACACCGGCAAACAGAGTGACATGCTCTCCGCCAACTCGCTCGTGCTGGAAGAAATCAACCACACCGTCGAAGGTCATGTGGACAAGGACTCGGTTCTCGAGGGCCGAGTCACCGTGGAGAAAGGCGCCGAGATCATCAACAGCCGCATCCGAGGGCCGGCCATCATCGGGCAAGAGACGCGCATCGTCAACTCCTATGTCGGCCCGTTCACTTCGATTTATCATCACTGCGTCATCGAAGACAGCGAGATCGAGCACAGCATCGTGCTGGAAAATTCCCGCATCGCCGACCTGCCCGCACGCATCGAAGACAGCCTCATTGGCCGCCACGTCCAGTTGACGCGCTCGCCTATCAAGCCCAAAGCCTACAAGCTCACATTGGGCGACCACAGCCAGGTAGGCCTCCTGTAAAAACCTGTCCTAACTGGACAATCCTGATCCGGCAAGTCTTGGAAAACCGGTTTCACCGCCCCTCTGATTTGAGGGCCTCGGTAAAGCCGGTTTTCGTTCTCTAAACTGGCCGAGTTGGGAAAGCATCATAGTGAGGCTCGCTTTTTCGATGCAATGGAATTGTGATAAAATTGCAATGAAACGAAAACGATTCGTTGCGTGTTTTGTACTATGATAGAATGAGGACGTCTAGTGGGGTATGGCCCTAGTCAAGGCTTGATTCAAACCCTATCCAAACCGTATTCCGCCTGACTCGAATTAGAACGAAAAAATCAGTCTTGGGAACAGGAGGCACCTGCCAAACACTGTGACAAAAACCGCAATTAATAACTGGCCTCCCTTGATTTTGAGGCGAATATCGTGTAAAATACTACTGCAATGACGAATGCGTCGCGCAACAAGCACGACGCGGCCGGCTTAACAGACCATCACAGCATAGCCTTGGAGGAGGCGAACAATGGACATCATCAAAGTTTCGGCACATTCGCGCTCAACATCAGTCGCGGGAGCCATTGCGGGGGTCGTCCGCGAAGTCGGGCGGGCCGAAGTGCAGGCCATCGGCGCCGGGGCGGTTAACCAGGCAGTGAAAGCGACAGCAATAGCACGGGGTTATCTCGCGCAAGATGGTATTGACGTGATCATGATCCCCGCGTTTACAGAGGTCTCGATTGACGAACAGGAGCGCACCGCGGTGAAATTGACCGTTGAAAAGCGATGAGTGATCGGGTAGACCTTCACACGCACAGCACGGCCTCCGATGGCAAGCTCCGGCCATCGGAGGTTGTTTTTTTAGCCGCGCAGGCGGGCGTGAAAACGCTGGCCCTGACCGATCACGACACCACCGATGGCACCACCGAAGCGCAGCGCGCAGGCCGGGAGCTGGGCATCGAGGTCATTGCCGGGGTTGAGATCAACAGCGAAGGTGAGCACGGCGACGCGCACATCCTGGGCCTGCTGATAGACCCAGCCGAGCCGGCTCTGCAGGAGCAACTCCTGGCGATTCGCGACGCGCGCGTGGGCCGCGCCAAGGGGATGCTCAAAAAACTGATGGCGATGGGAATGTCAGTGGAATGGGCGCGTGTCCAGGCCATCGCCGGCGACGCGTCATCCATTGCCCGTCCGCACATCGCCCGCGCGATGGTCGAGGCCGGATACGTCGCCACGGTCCAAGAGGCGTTCGATAAGTACATTAGCAACGACGGCCCGGCCTACGTCAATCGGCTGCGATTGACGATGAGCGAAGCGATCGGCGTGATTCACGCTGCGGGTGGGCTGGCCGTGCTGGCGCACCCGGCTCACTCCAAATTGGTTCACCTCATTCCACCGTTGGTCGAAGCAGGACTAGACGGTGTAGAAGTCTATTACCCTCTGCACACGCCAGAGCAGCAATTGGAGATTCTAGGACTGGCCACACAGTACAACCTCGTCGTCACAGGCGGCAGCGATTTTCACACGCTCGACGATCCGGCGCATGGGAAATTGGGCTGCATGGATGTGCCGCCGGACACGGTAGTGAAACTCAAAGCACGCATCAAATGACGAAGGACGCAAGAGGGGCGACGGTGCTTGCAGCATGTCGCCCCTTTTCCTTGTCGCGCTGGAGAGACAGCGGCCTTGCCTACTTGTCTACGATCAACTCCGCCGCTTTTGTTTCTACGATCTGCTTGAGTAGCGCAATCACCTCTGCCACCGGCTTGGCTCCGAGCTGCTCCCCCGACCGCAATCGGACGTTGACCGCGTCGGCTTGCTGCTCCTTGTCGCCGACGACGAGCATGTAGGGTATCTTTTTGTTCTGCGCCTCGCGAATCTTGGCCTGCATCCGGCTGGACGAATCATCCACCTCGACGCGAAAGCCCTCATCAAAGAGCCGCGCCTGCACCTGCCGCGCAAACTCGACGTGGCGGTCGGCGATGGGAATGACCACCGCCTGCACCGGCGCGAGCCAGGCCGGGAACGCGCCCGCATAGTGCTCGAGCAAAAAGCCCACCATGCGCTCGTGCGTGCTGAGCGGCGCGCGGTGGATCACCAGTGGCATCTCATCCTGACCGGCCTTGTTGGTGAATTTCAAGTCGAAGCGCAACGGCTGGGCAAAATCCACCTGGTTGGTCGCCAGCGAGAACTCGCGCCCGATGGCGCTCCAGATTTGCACGTCAATCTTGGGGCCATAGAAAGCCGCCTCGCCCGGCACTTCGACAAAGTTGATGCCGCCGTTCCGCATCGCCTGGCGCACCAGGTCTTCGGTCTTGAGCCACAACGGCGCGTTGTCCACGTATTTTTTGCCCAACCCCTCGGCGCTGTGCGTGCTAAAGCGCATGACGTACTTGTCAATCCCAAACAGCTTGAAATATATCAAGTACAGATCAATGACGCCCATGAACTCTTGCTCGAACAGGTCTTCGGGAACGTAGATGTGAGCGTCGTTCATCTGCATGAAGCGGACACGCATCAGGCCGAACAGCTCGCCGCTCTTTTCGTAGCGGTAGCACGTGCCGTACTCAGCCAGCCGGAGCGGCAGGTCGCGATAGGAGCGCAGCTTGCTGGCAAAGATTTTGTGATGGAACGGGCAGTTCATCGGCTTGAGATAGTAGCGCACGCCCTCCATCTCCATCGGCGGGAACATGCTGTCGGCATAGTAGGGCAGGTGGCCACTGCGAAGAAAGAGCGACTCTTTGGTGATGTGCGGCGTGCGGACGCGCACGTAGCCAGCCTTGCGCTCCATATCTTTGGCCAGCTTTTCCAGCTCTTCGATGAGCACTCCGCCGTTTGGCAGCCACAGCGGCAAGCCCGGCCCGACCTCTTCGTCGAGGATAAAGATTTCCAGTTCCTTGCCCAGTTTGCGATGGTCGCGCTTCTTGGCTTCCTCGATGCGCCACAGGTGCTGCTCGAGTTGCTCTGCCGTCTCCCACGCCGTGCCGTAGATGCGTTGCAGTTGCGGGTTCGACTCTTTGCCGCGCCAGTATGCGCCCGCGATGCTCGTCAGTTTGACGGCATCCGGGTTGATCTGGCCGGTGCGCTCGACGTGCGGGCCGCGGCACAGGTCAGTGAACGGGCCGTGCGTGTAGAACGAAATCTTGACCGGCTCGCCTGTCGCGTTCCCCGCTTGCGCGTCGTCCACGCCGCCCTTTTCCAGGTCGTTGATCAGCTCGATCTTGTACGGCTGATCGGCGAACTGACGGCGTGCTTCGTCCGCACTCACTTCGCGGTAGACGAACGGAACGTCAGCTTTGATGATCTCGCGCATCCGCTTTTCGATCTTGTCCAGGTCTTCAGGCAAGAGCGCGCGGGGCAGGTCAAAATCATAGTAAAAGCCGTCCTCGATGGCCGGGCCGATGGCGATCTTGCCTTCGGGAAATATCTCCAGCACCGCCTGCGCCATCACGTGCGAAGCCGAGTGACGGATGCGGTGTAGTTTATCATCATGTTCTTCGGACATTCATGCCTCCCGTTTTTTGCGAGTCAGAAAACTGCTTCTAGATTCAAAGGCCTCTCGGTGCGAGACGGCCGACTCATTACAGAGCCATTTCGTATTCAATCACTCCGTACCGTGGATCGGGGCCTCCGGCATACCTTTTCTTTTCCAGAAAGCCACACGAGAGATACATCCTTTGTGCGGGCAAGAAAAAAGGATGCTCACTGGTTGAGACAATAGCTCTTTTGATTCCTGCCAATCTAAAGCGGCTCAGTATCTCTAGGATTTGTAGTTTGCCGTAGCCGTGTCCACGAAATCTGGGCAGAATGCAGTTGTGGCCTATGATTCCAAATTCGGGACATTGCCTCGGGTCGAATGAACCAAACCCAATCATTTCGTCTTTCAAGGAGGTCAGAAACACACACTGTCCTACTGTGTCTGGATTGTGGAATACCTCCAAGTCGAACTGTAGCCAGTTCTCTCTTTCGTTTTTCCAATAGTGTCGCTCTGTGGACAAGAGTTCGGCATAGCTTTCGAGTAGAAGCGAGACGATTATGCCAGCCTGGTGTTGAGCAATTGGCATGAAAGTGAGCATGGGTCAATTTGATGCGTTTGTTTGCGGCGAAGCCGTCCAAGCTCTCGTCAAACCACTTTCTTTGCCACCGCGTCTTTGATGAGCGCGATGACCTCGGCGACGGACTTGACCCCAAGCTGGTCGCCTGATCGCAACCGGACGTTGACCGCATTGGCCTGCTGCTCCTTGTCGCCTATGATGAGCATGTACGGCACCTTTTGATTCTGCGCCTCGCGGATCTTGTTCTGCATCCGGTTGCCCGAATCATCCACCTCGACGCGGAGGCCGGCACCTTTGAGTTGCGCCTGAACCTGGCGTGCAACCTCGATGTGTCGGTCGGCGATGGGGATGACCATCGCCTGCACCGGCGCCAGCCAGACCGGGAACGCTCCGGCATAGTGCTCGATCAGCACGCCAAAGAACCGCTCCATCGAGCCGAGCAGCGCGCGGTGAATCATGTAGGGCGGGTGCTCTTGACCGTCCTCACCCGTGTACGTCAGATTGAACCGCGCTGGCAAGTTAAAGTCAAACTGGATCGTGCTGAGCTGCCACTCACGGTGGAGAGCATCTTTGAACTTGAGGTCAATCTTGGGGCCGTAAAACGCCGCGCCGCCTTCGTCCACGGCGTAAGGGAGATCCGCGCGGATGAGCGCCGCGCGCAGCGCCTCGGTGGGCGCTTCCCACTGCGCCGGATCGCCGGCCGATTTCTCCGGATCGCGCGTCGCAAGATACGCCTGAAAGTCGGTAAAGCCAAAGCTGCGCAGGATGTGCAAGCAAAAGCTCAGCGCGCGGTCAATCTCTTGCGGCATCTGGTCGGGCCGGCAGAACAGGTGCGCGTCGTCCTGCGTAAAGCCGCGCACGCGCAGCAGACCGTGCAGCACGCCTCCGCGCTCGAAGCGGTAGACCGTGCCCCATTCTGCCAAGCGCATCGGCAAGTCACGGTAACTTCGCCGGGTGCTCTTGTAGATCATGATGTGGAACGGGCAGTTCATCGGCTTGAGGTAATAATCCTGGCCCTCAATGTCCATCGGCGAGTACATGCCGTCCTTGTACCACGTCAGATGGCCGCTGGTCTCCCACAACTGCGCGCGCCCGATGTGCGGCGAGTACACCAGGTCATAGCCGCCGGCGATGTGCTCGTTCTTGCAAAACTCTTCGGCCAGGTGGCGGATCATGCCACCCTTGGGGTGCCAGAGCACCAGCCCGCCGCCCACCTCCGGAGCCGTGCTGAACAAATCGAGCTGCCTGCCCAGCTTGCGGTGATCGCGCTTGTCCACTTCTTCGCGCCAGGCCAGGTAATCTTGCAATTCTTTGGCCGTCTCAAACACGGTGCCATAAATGCGTTGCAGCATGGGGTTCTTTTCGCTGCCGCGCCAGTAGGCGCCCGCCGTGTTGAGCAGCTTGATGGCGTCCGGGTTGATCTGGCCGGTGCGCTCGACGTGCGGGCCTCGGCACAGGTCGGTGAACGGGCCGTGCGTGTAGAACGAAATCTTGACCGGCTCGCCCGTCGCGGTCCCGTCCTGCGCATCGTCCACGCCGCCCTTTTCCAGCTCGTTGATCAGCTCGATCTTGTACGGCTGATCGGCGAACTGCTTGCGCGCTTCGTCCGCGCTCACCTCGCGGTAGACGAATGGGTGATCCTCGCGGATGATCTCGCGCATCCGCGTTTCGATCTTGTCCAGGTCTTCCGGCAAAAGCGTGCGCGGCAGGTCAAAGTCATAGTAAAAGCCGTCCTCGATAGCCGGGCCGATGGCGATCTTGCCACCGGGGAACAGTTCCAGCACCGCCTGCGCCATCACGTGCGAAGCCGAGTGACGGATGCGGTGCAGTGTGCCGTCGTGTCCTTCTGACATTTACGCCTCTTGTCTTTCGAAAGTCGGGGACGATAACTCGTCGCCCCTCACCGCGGTCGTCTACTCGCCTCCTCACGGCGCCGGCTTGACCAGCACTGAGTACACAATGTATCCCGCTACCGCCAACACGACCAGAAAAAGCAAACCGAAAATCAAATTCCGAAAAGCCGCCTTGAGCCGCTGGCCAAATGGCGGGCTGCCTGCCGGTTGAAAGATGCTCTTCAGCCAGGACCATACCGTCATAATAGCCCAGATCAAAATGCATGCGGCGGCAAATCCCAGGCCGAATGAGATCCACTCAATAGATGCTGCTAGCCGGGTCAATAGCTCTGGCATACTCTCTATCCAAAATACACACGCCTCTCATCCCGACTGGGACGAGAGGCGCTGTCTCCCGTGGTTCCACCCACTTGACGGCTTGCCGACATTGGGATGTCGGCCTACACGGAATGCGGCATTGGGATGCCACCCTACGTTCAACCTAAACCGTCACTCTTGTGCTGTAACGGGCATTCCCGGAGCAGGCTACTTGGCCTATGGCCGTTCGCCAGCTCGCTCGCGGGCGGTTTTCACCGGCGGCTGGCAAAGAAGGCTTTCAGTCTGTGGCCTTCCCTTCCTGTTGCTGACCGGACTGGTTACTCGTCCCGTTCATCGCGTTGGTTTTATCATACCACACTTTGCTTTGTGTGCAAATCACCCCCATCCCCGACCCTTCCCCCGTCAGAGTACCGACAGGGGAAGGGAGCAGACATTCCCTCCCCTGTTTGCTTTTTGCAAACGGGGGGAGGGCTAGGTTGGGAGTTGTATCCGTTCGTCCAGCACCGCCGGGTTTTGCAGCGCCGCCTGACCCGCCGACGTCAGGTCGAGCACCGCGCCGCCGTGCTCAAGAACCCGCGCCCGCAAAAGCCCAACGCTCTCCAGGCGCTCCAACATTCGCTCGACGGCCGTCTCGGAGCGGAAGGCCAGTGCGCCCCAGGCAGGATGATTGCGGGGCGCATTGGGTGGGGCCTGGTCGTCACCGCGCAGGATGTCCAGTTGTGCCACGAACTGCCACACACTTGGATTTTTACTACACCGCTTCCAGGATCACCGCTTCATTCGGAGCGAGCGAGAACAAGTTGAGCACAGTGGATTCGGGCCGCTCCACCGAAGACAGACGCACGCGCCATTCTCCCTCGACGCCGATCTGCGCCGGACGTGAAAAAAAGTTGAGCGCGATCAACATGCGCTGATCGTCAGTGACACGCTCGTAGGCCCAGACGCTAATCGGACGCGGCAGGGCGCGGTAGGTTCCACGCACCAGCGCGGGCGATTGCCTTCGCAGCGCAATCAACTGGCGATAGAGACTCAGCAGCGATTTGGGAGCGGCGCGCTGAGTCTCGACGTTGCGAGATTTGAAATCGGAATTGACGCGCATCCACGGTTTGCCGGTGGAGAAACCGGCGTTCTGCGTCGAGTCCCATTGCATGGGTGTGCGGCAGCCATCACGGCCTTTGTAGAGCGGCCAGTATTTACGGCCCGGCGGATCAACAATTTCCTCGCGCGGAATATCGCCCTCTTGCATACCGATCTCGTCGCCATAATAGATAAAGGGTGTGCCGCGCAGGGTGAGCAGCATCACCGCCGCGACGCGCGTCCGCTCATCGGTGAGTGATCCGGCGGCATAGCGGCTGGCCAGCCGCCGCACATCGTGATTGCCCAGCACCCAGCACGGCCGGGCCGTCTCCGGCAGTCTAGTTTCCCAGTTCGCCACGACCTTGAAGAAATCACGTGCGCGCCATCCTTGGGCCAACAACCCAAAGTTGAACACTAGCGACAGCTCATCCTGGCCGTCTCCGTAATAGTCCTCTGCTCCCACGGGATCCACTTCACCCACGGCCATGCGTTCCGGGTACGCATCCAGCAGCTTGCGGAACTCTTTCCAGATGGCATGCGTCTCGGGCTGGTTGATTTGATGGAAATGATCCTGGCGATCATAGCCGCGCAGTCCCAGCCGAGGCGGATTGTCGGGCAAGCCCTCGGCTTTGACGAGCCTGTGCGCCACGTCAAGCCGAAAGCCGTCCACGCCGCGATCCAGCCAGAAGCGACATTCGTCAAACATGGCTGCCTGGACTTGCGGGTTGCGCCAGTTTAGATCGGGCTGACTGGAGACGAACAGGTGCAGATAGTATTGCCCGGTGCGCTCGTCCCACTCCCAGGCTTTGCCCCCAAAGATGGACTCCCAGTTATTCGGCTCACGGCCGTCGCGCGGATCGCGCCAGATGTACCAGTCGCGCTTGGGGTTATCGCGGCTGGAGCGTGACTCGATAAACCACGGATGCCGATCGGAGGTGTGGTTCATGACCATGTCGAGCACAATCCGGATGCCGCGCGCGTGCGCCTCGCTCACCAACCGGTCCAGATCGGCCAGCTTGCCAAACACCGGGTCTACGTCATGATAGTTACTCACATCGTAACCAAAGTCAGCCATGGGCGAAGGATAGATCGGGCTGAGCCAGATGGCGTCAATGCCCAGCCACTGCAAGTAATCCAGTTTGGAGAGGATGCCGAGCAGGTCGCCCACACCGTCGCCGTTCGAGTCGGCAAAACTGCGCGGGTAAATCTGGTAGATGATGCCGTCGCGCCACCAGACCGATTTTGGATCTCGCGGTTCGGATTGCAGATCGCTCATAGCTGATTCACCTTTCTTTAAGCAAAACAGGATAATGCTCGTGTCGTCCGCTCAAACCCAAAGGAGCGACTGTCACGCTGAGGACTCACTTGAGTTCCAAGTAACTCACCATGAATTTGACCCGATTAGATTTCAGCCGCTCGAACGCCTCTAACGTGGCACGCGCTTGGGTAGAATCATCTTTCATAAACGTTCCTCCATCAATCATCGTTAGCAGATACGTACACCGACAGCGGCCAATCCGCATAAATCTCTTTCGCCTGATCCAGGATATATCCCAAGAACGGCTAAGTCCTCTTGCCGCACATTGCGCCGGCGCAGCTCTCTGCGCACCGTCGCCCGCACGGTCGCTTTCACGTCCTCTCGATGCGGCTCGGTCCAGTCCACCTTGAGATTGTTCTTGACCGTGTGCACTACGTCGTGGATGAGGTCGCGCAAAAACGCTTCGTCATACAGCCCGAAAAAGTTGACGGCCACTGCATCGTAAAACGCCAGCTCGTCGGCGTCCAGGCCCAGCGCGCGGGCACGCTGTTCCTCGGCGGCCATATCCTGCCGAATCTGGATCATCACCCGCACCACTTCCGCCGCGTCAATCAGCCGGTTGTGGTATTTCTGCAGCGTCGCTTCGAGCAACTCTTTGAACGAGCGCGCACGGGTGACGTTGTGTTTGCGGCGCAATTGAATCTCGTCTTCGACGAGCCGCTGCAGCAGTTTGAGCCGCAGGTTTTCTTGCGGGCGATCCTTGAACGTCTGGAGAAATTGGTCGTCGAGGATCGAAATGTCGGCCCGCTCCAGGCCCGCCGACTGGAAAATGTCCACCACGCCTTCGGATTCGACGCTGTCATCCACCAGGTCGCGCACCGCCCGTTCCAACTCGCGTTGATTGGGCTTGGCGCCGGGGGCGGTCTTGGCGATCTGCTTGCGCACACGTTGATAAAAGATCGCCTCGTCGGAAAACTTGCGGCACTCGTCCAGAGACTTGACGAGCAGGAACGCCGAGGTGAGGCGCAGTTCGGCCTGGAGAAAGTCGTCGCGCCGCTGATCGTCATCGGCCAGGTGCCCATAGACGAGCGCGTACAAGTCTTCCATCTCGATCTGGGTCATGCGCCGCCACGTGCCATAGTTGTGACCGGCCGGCAGGCGTGCGCGGATGGCTTGCAACTCGGCCATAAAGAGCGGGCGCGCGGTGGATTCAATGTCCGGCGCGGGATCACCCTTGCCGCCGCCCTGCGTGTACTGGGCGGTCGCTTCGCGCAGCTCGTCGCCGATGCCGATAGTGTCCACGATCGGGCCGTGCGGCTTGTCGGCAAAGACGCGGTTGACGCGCGAGATGGCCTGGATCATGGTGTGGCCCTGCATGGGCTTGTCCATGTACAGCGTGTGCAGGCAGGGGATGTCGGTGCCCGTCAACCACATATCGCACACGATCACCAGCTTGAGCGAATCGTCGGGGTCAATCATGCGCTGTTTGATCTGCTGGCGTTTGGCCTTGGTCGTCGAGTGGCCGGCCTCGGCCCATGCGGGCGGGTCTTCTGCCGGATTGCTGGTCATGACGATCTTGATCTCGGGGCAGTCGGGCAGCGCCTGGAGCGCGTCATAAACCCGCACGCAGTTTTCGCGCGTCATGCACACGATCATCGCCTTGCCGCGCAGTGTGGCGGTGCGGTCGAGGAAATGCGCGAGCAAATCGCGCGCCAGTTCGTCCACGCGATCTTGCGCGCCAGCCGCCTGGGCCAGCGCCGCCCATTGACCCTTGCGGCGCTCGATCTCGTTCATCTCCTGGCCCTGGGTGATCTGTTCCAACGCGCGGTCAATATCGGCCTGGCCCAGGTGCAGCTTGATGAGCCGAGGCTCGTAATAGATCGGGACGGTGGCGTGATCCTTTTGCGACTGCTCGATGTCATAGGTGTGGATCACGTCGCCAAAGACCTGCACCGTATCCGCGCCGCTCAGGCTGACGGGCGTGCCTGTAAAGCCCAGCCGCATCGCGTTGGGCAGCGCCTCGGCAAGGTTGCGGGCATAGCCTTCGTCAAAGCCATACTGGGAGCGGTGCGCCTCGTCGGCGATGACGATGAGGTTCGACCGGCTCGACAGCTCAGGGTGCTCGACCTCGCCCGTATCCGTCTTGACGCGGAACTTTTCAATCGTCGTCAAGATGACCTCGCCGCCTTCGGTTTGCAGCAGGCGGCGCAGATCGTCCACGCTGTCGGCGTGCCGGACATCGCCCACCAGCGTCCTGGCCGCGACGAATTGATCGTGCAGTTGATTGTCCAGGTCGTTGCGATCCACCTGGATCACAAACGTGGGGTTCTCTAGCTCCGGCTGGCGGCGCAGGATGCCGACCAGGAACGCCATCGAAAGCGACTTGCCTGAGCCGGTCGTGTGCCAGATCACGCCGATGCGCCGGTCGCCTTTGCCCGCGCCCGCGCGCTCGTTGCGCTGGTAGGTTTCAATCGCTTTGGCCGTGGCCAATCGGACGGCAAAAAACTGGTGATACTTGGCGCCCTTTTTGGTGATCTTGTCGCTGACGACCTCAAAGACAATAAAATCGCGGATGTATTGAAGGAGCCGATCCTTGGGGAACAGTCCCTCGATGAGCGTCTTCATGCTGCCGGTGGTGTTCGGCTCGACATCAAAGCCGTCAATGGACTTCCACGGCGCGTACCACTCGGCGGAAGCTGTCCACATGCCGTGCAAGGTGGTGACGCCATCCGACACGACGACGAGCGCGTTATAGTCGAAAAGCTGGGGAATGTCGTAGCGGTAGAATTGAATCTGGTTGAGCGCGTCGTCCACCGTAGGCTTGTCCGAGTAGGGATTCTTGAGTTCGAACACGACCAGCGGCAGGCCGTTGATAAAGACGACGAGGTCGGGGCGGCGGTCGTTTTGCCCGTGGATGGGGAACTGGTTCACGACGCGGAAATCGTTGTGGGCGGGCTGCTCCCAGTCCACCGCATAGATGAGGCGATGCTCCACGCGTCCGTTAGGGAACTCGACCTTGAGTTCCAGCCCGCGCGTGAGCAGTTGGTGAAAGGCCATGTTGCGGCGGAGCGTGTCCACGCCGTCGGGCCGGCTGATGCGCGCCACGGCCTCGTCCAGCGCCGCGTCCGGCAAATCGGGGTAACGCTGCGCGAGCGATGCGCGCAGCACATCTTTGAGGACGACTTGATCCGGCGTTCGCTCGATCTCTGGCCCAAAGGCATGCTGATACCGCAATTGCTCCAGCCGCTCGATGGTGGTGAGTTCAAACGTGGTTTCGGTGCCGCGATTCATTTATGCCTCGTTGGGGCGTGGTCACCGCGCCCTTACCCTCGACCGCGCCCTTATCGTTGGGGCGTGGTCACCGCGCCCTTACCCTCGACCGCGCCCTTATCGTTGGGGCGCGGTCACCGCGCCCTTACCCGCGACCACGCCCTTATCGTTGGGGCGCGGTTACCGCGCCCTTACCCGCGACCACGCCCTTATCGTTGGGGCGCGGTCACCGCGCCCTTACCCGCGACCACGCCCTTATCGTTGGGGCGCGGTCACCGCGCCCTTACCCGCGACCACGTCCTTATCGTTGGGGCGCGGTTACCGCGCCCTGACCCGCGACCACGCCCTTATCGTTGGGGCGCGGTCACCGCGCCCTTGCCCGCGACCACGCCCTTATCGTTGGGGCGCGGTCACCGCGCCCTTGCCCGCGACCACGCCCTTATCGTTGGGGCGCGGTTACCGCGCCCTGACCCTCGACCACGCCCTTACCCGCAACCGCGCCTTTACTCACGCCTGCACCGGTGACTGCGGTGGGCGGGAGGATGACGATGATTCCGTGCAGATGGTTGGGCATGATGATGCTGGCGTCCAGTTCCACCGCAGGGAAATGACGAGCAATGTCGTCCCAGCACTCTGCCGCAATCTGCCCACTTTCGTTCATCTGCGATTCGCCATCCACAACATCGCCGAACAGACATTCCCGACCTTGCGCGCAGAGGGTGACGAAATACGCGCCAGCCTGCGTATGTCGTAGCCCTTCAAACGAATGGAGCGGCGATGATGTCGGGCCGGATCATGCGTCATACAAATTACGCTTCCAACCACGCTTGGCCGAGTCGAAGAGCCTGCTCGCGGAAAAAGGTTTTGACGGTTGACCACTCGACCGCGTGCAACAAGGGCAAGGGCGCTTCCTGGTCAGCACGTTCAAAGTAGACCAGGTCGCGCACGACCTGCGCTTCAAAATCGCGGTTGTATGGATATTTTTCCGGGGCCAGCGCCAGCAGGTCGCGCAAGGGGATGCGTTGGGCAATGGCGTAGAGATCGTGGAAATCTTTGCGGCTGGCGCGGCCCGAGATGGCGTCGAGCTTCATTAAGCCAATGTCTGCCAGTCCCGCCAGGGGCACACCCTCCGCCGGAACAGTGGGCGCAACCAACTTGTAACTGTAGCCGAAAAAGCCCACGCGCAAATCATCAACGAGCAGCAACAGATTGCCCCAGGTGTGCTCGACGAGCGTGGGGCGAAACGCTTGCAGCGTCCGCAGCACTTGCAGGTGTGTTTCAGGGCGCACCTCGTCCGTTTCGGAAAAGAAATCCAGGTCAACCGAACGGCGGTGTCCCAATTGCAGCGCCAGCGCCGTCCCACCCGCCAGGTAAAAACGTGGGCATAAATCGCTGGCCCCGACGGTCCGCATCACGTCACGCATGAGCGGCGTGACGGTCTCCCAATGCAGGTCTGTCATGCCGTCGTCTCCAATTGCAAAAGCAATTTCCAAAAGGTCAGGTGTGGAGCGGGCAAGGCATACTGACCCCACCGGCGCACCCATTCGGCAATGACGGGCCGGGGGTAGCGTGCAAACAACCAACGCAGTTCGGCGCGGTTTCCATAGCGCAGCGTCCGCTCGATGATGGTGGAGGCCGCCTGGTCAGAGTCAAGCTGGCCCAAATCGTATTCCTGGAAAAAGGGGGCCAGGCTGCGCGGAATTTCGTCCCTCATTCCACACCTCTACTTCTTTCGACTCTTGTGGCTGCGTGGCTCTTGTTGTTTGCGCTTGTCTCGCTTTTTGGCTTTCCGATGCTCGGGGCCCCTCGGACTTGAGTCGCCGTAAGCATATTGGTCATCCAGAGCGCCGGTGGCGACTTCCGAAGTCTGTAGACGTTCAGACAGCGCCGCAAACTTGGCGGCCAGCTCTGGCCCTAACATGCTTGCAGCATAGTTCGGCTTGGGTGTTTCTCGTGTCCGCCTCAGCCCCAGATCGATTTGCACGTCTTCCCAGTCACCCGCAACCGGCAACTCGACCTGACCCGCCGCAAAGGCGCGTTCCATGACCGGCGCAGACTCGACTGCTTTCAAGTCCATCAAATAGCTGATGATAAAGGCGTTCAGGGTGGGGTCGTTTTCGTCAAAGTGTTCCAGTTGCGCCGTGAGAGCGGCAACGCAATCGGCGCGGGAGCCGGGATGGTTCGCGCCAATTTCGCCCAAACTGTGCGCAGCGGCGACGCGCGCATACAATGGATGCGACGCCTTGGCCAGGTACGCGGCGAGCACGGGTATAGCCGCCGGGCCGATCATGCCATAGACCTCTGGCAGCTCCTCGCCAACATAGTCATCTTGGTCGTCGTCAATCCGGTGCAGCAAGCCAGTGAGCGGCTCGGCCGCAGCCTCGGCGCGGAGCTGCGCCAGCGCGCGCCAGGCGTGGACAGGCGCCCAGACCTCAAGGCTGTCCGAGCCAGCCCCGTTGAGTTCTTCGTCCGTCGCCATCCGGATGAGATCGGGGATGTGCTCCAGGCCGAGGCCATGCGCCAGATAATTCGGCCAATGGCTCTTTGAAGCACGCGCATCGCCCAAGGTGAGCAGCTTGTCTACTGGCGGTGAGTAACTGGTCGCGAGCATGTGATTTTCACCCTTTCAGGCTTGGAGCCGAAGCATATCACACATTCGACTCGTTCCTACCAAGGTCTCCATACAGTTTGAGTAGGCCTTCGCTTGCATGGTCAGCTAAAACTTGGATTTGTTCTGGCCTTTCCTCCCGTAGGCGTTTTAGGTGCTCTACATAGGGCACCATGCTTTTCTCGAAGCCAGGATTAACTATCCTGATGCGGTGTTCGGAACTTTGGTTCAGCCACTGTGAGATGTATGTATTGACATGATCATCACCAAAAGAATAACCAATCACAGTGAACATTGTTGCCTGCACAAGCTCCTGTTGAAATGCTCTGAGCAAGTCCAGAAACGGCCCTTCGGCGGTGAGCTTGTTTCTTTGACCAAAGATGACGGCAGGTCTGAATCCACCTTCCGTTAGCCGCGTGGCACTTACTTGGTGAATGGTGCTGTGTGGGAGCGGGCGCTCTTTCGTGACAACATCTCGCCTCCACTCCCAATCTATGGAACCATGTAACTTCAATAGATGCAAGCATTCGCCCGTAGTATCAATAATTCCAGCCTGTGACCACCCGTCGATGCCGGTATCGCACTGAACACGCTGTGATCCAGCCGCCAACTCGATAGCATTATCGTAGTTTAGTGTGGCAATCACCAAACGCTTGCGACTACGGGCGAAGTCTAATATCGGGTTGAGATAGGTTACACGATCTGGAGAATCGACCCACACTATTTCAGTCAGGGTACGAATCATCAACTCTGCAGTTTGTTGGAAAATCCTACCTTGGCCTGGTTGTGCTAGGCTCTCGGATACGGCTTTTTGGAATTCCTTCTCTAATTGAGAACTGCTGCTAGGCCGGCTGGATTTGAGCTTCGATGTCCACTGTTTCACGACCTGCGAGATATATGTATCTACGGCACGGCCTATGCTTTCACTAGTGCTAAACGATACGGATCTGTTCTTGACTGCTGCCTCGACCACCTTGCTGATAGCCTTTTCAAGAGTTTTGTCTATCTTGCCAGCTTCATATGATGATGGACTTGCCGAAAAAGCATCCAAGATTTCATCTCTGACACTCTTGTAAAACTCTTCATTCAAGCGGTCTAGTTTGAGGAAAGAAGGGCTTACCTTATCGAATTCCTCCACCATAGAATGCCAGGAACCCACAAAAGGAGCAGCTTCCAACGTATGCCTATCAGCCAATAGCTGAACGGCATTGAAGAAACTCTCAACGTTAACGCCAGAATCTAGCGGGTCGTGCCCTCTAATGCCTTCTTGGAAGAGTAGTCCTCCTATAACAAAATTGGCAACGCGCACATATTGCCGGTGAACGGGATTTTGATGGAATTTTTCGACGATAGCCTGCGTCATTTGGTGTGAACCTGGAATACCTGCCTCAACTGAGGCACCGGCGCCAAGTAAGATCAACTCGTTCATGCCTAACGTTCCTCTACTGAGTCTCTGCTACTTGATTGACCCGAATCTCGCCCGAAAGCAGCTTGGGCAGCAGCGCGTCACGGATGGCGGCGAGAGTGGCAGACTGATGCTCGTTGTTCTCAATGCTCTGATCAAGTGGGAAGACTCTGCGCTCGAACTCTACGATGGTACGTGGGTCGAGAACAATTACCTTGATACCTCGAAAGCTATCGCCGCCGATTGAACCGAAGAGCGTTCCTTCGCCTTCAAAAACACTGAACTCTTCGGCCATGAAGTGCATAGAGTAGTAAGTGTATGACCGGCTTCCACTCTTGTGTCGCAGCGCAGCCACGCCACGCCCAACACTGCAATGTTCGCTAGCCATGTTTATATCACCAACTGGCGCACGCACGCTGACAAGCGTGTCGCCTGGATTGGCGAATCGTGTCGGCGCGGTGCAATACACACAGCGCGTGGGAAAACGGAAGCCGAAATCAGTGCGACCTTGATAGAAAGGAATACCCTCGCCACCTTCGTTATATGTTTTGCCTGGCGGCGATTGTCCCATTGTCAGATTGAACTCGTCGCCAACCGTACCGACTTGCCACTCCTTCGGTATCGGCCCAAGCTCCGAGTCTTGGAACGCGGACGGGAACAGCGCTGCCGTCTCGGCGTTCATGCCATAGGGCTGGCGACCTTCGGCCTTGGCGACGACGGGGCCAAAATCCACGAACCACGACTTGAAGATGGCCCGCGCCATCTCTTCCAGCGTGTGATTCATCCGACGGTTCAACTCGATCTTGTCGTCCAGCGCGCCGAGGATGTGGACGATTGCACGTTGTTCTGACAGGGGTGGCAGAGGAACTTTCAACGCAAGCAAAGATGTGGAATTCAAGTTCTGCTGCACTGAACCAGAAGCAAGTGCCAAGACTCGCTCGCGACCAATGGGTGAATTGAAGTAATATCGGAAGAAACGTGGATCGCCACGAGTTGAAAGTCGAAACCGAATCGAGAAAGCACCAGGAAGAACTGGAAGGCGGAAATCTTCAAACACAGCCGCAATGCCGCAAGTTCCACTTCGCGTTATCACCAGATCGTTCGCCTGTAGAAGATGTTTCCCGTACTTGTTGAGGTCTAACCGTGCCAGTGGCATAGTCGAATACGATATGCGGCCATTGTCATCTAAATCAGTGGTTCGCAGCGTTGCGACGTTCCCTTGCGGATCATACATGTCACCACTAAAGCGAGGGCCGAAAGCGCTACTCTCACAGATTTCACCGAAAGGCACTATATCCCATGTAGAAGGGATGAGATCAATCTCAGTCATTCTGAAATTGGCTGAAGATCGGGCCATGTGCTGATTACTCCCAAAGCCCGAGGTCACTGAGTTGACGTGCTATTGCCTGCTTTAGCTTGTCTGCTTCGGCGAATTGCTATCGCAACTCGGCAGACAGTCGCGGCATCTTGTCCTCAAACAGTTCCTCGTCATCGTCGCCATCGGCAGAGCCAACGTAGCGCCCTGGCGTGTGCACGTCATGGTCACGCCACCGCATACGCGCGGATGTCCACCAGGACGCCAGCGCGGGCGGCTTTTTCCGCCGTGGAGAGCAGTTGGGTTGCCACCTCTTCGTCCACATATTCTTCGCCGCAGTTGGCGCACACGCGTGCGGGCACGTTCTTGACCACCAGCGTCAGGCCGTTGCGTTCCAGCGTCACCGTCGTCAGGCCGGGCCGGGTCTCGCCTTGCTTGCAAATGACGCACTGCATCGCAGGTCAGCCCAATTCTTGCCGCATGGCTCCGACCGCGCGCTTCAAGCCGGGCAGGTCATTCCGGACAATATCCCAGATCTGGTTCAAGTCAACGCCCAGGTAATCGTGCACGACAATGTTCCGGAACGCGGCGATCGCGCGCCAATCCACATCGGGACGGCTGGCTTTCAGGGCCTCGGAGACTCGCCGCGTAGATTCGGCCAGCGTGTGCAGGTTGCGGAGAACAGCATCTTGCGTCTTGGTGTCGGCCAGGAATGCGGCCTTGCCCTCGGCGGTGTACAACTCGATGCGCGCAATGCACTCTTGGATGTGAACCAGGTAGAGCCGGTCGTCATGCTCGGTCATAGCGCCACGGCCTCCTTGAGCACGCGGTCGCGGATGTACCAGTGGATGGCTTCCTGCGTCAACACATCCACCCGGCGGCCCAGCAGGTTTTCCAGGTCGGCCACCAGACCGGCAGGGAACCACGCCGAGTGCGCTGGCCCGACCTCGACCAAAAAATCCACGTCGCTCTCGGGACTGGCCTCGCCGCGCGCGACAGAGCCAAACACGCGCACGTTGTACGCGCCGTGTTGCGCGGCCAGGCGCAAAATATCTTGGCGTTTTTGCTCAAGCAACTCGTCAATGCCCATCATTCCACCTCACTCGACTTGAAACCAGGCCGGGTAACATGATACAACAAATGCAAGAACGAGTAAATGGATTGCCGACGTAGGAACAAGGTGACCTCACCCCTACAAGGTTTGCAGGTTCTTCCGAATGGCTTGTTCCAACCGCGCCGACTCGGCAAACTGGCTTTCCAGTTCCACTTTGAGCCGCTTGAACTTGGTCTCAAACTCTTCTTCTTCGTCATCATTGTCAGCAGACCCAACGTATCGCCCAGGCGTGAGCGCGTAATTGTGCTCGCGCACCTCGTCCAAGTTCGCCACGCGGCAAAAGCCAGGCACCTCATCGGGCACGCCTTGCCGGCGGAACTGGCGATAGACCGCCGCCACCTTTTCGATCTCGTCGTCGGCCCATTGCTTTTGCTTGCGCGAGCCGGGGATGAGCGCGCCGAGCTTGCGCCCGTCAAGGAACAGGATTTCGCCCTTGCGAGGTCGAAAGCCGTGTCCGCCCGCGCGGCTTTTGGACAGGAACCACAGCGCGCACGGAATCTGCGTGTTGGCAAACAGTTGCCCCGGCAGTTGGACGATGCAATCCACACAGTCCTGCTCGACCAGCGTCTTGCGCACTTCCAGCCGCGCCGTCTCGCTGTTGGAGAGTTCGCCCGTCGCCATGACAAAGCCCGCCGCCCCGCCTTCCTTCAGGTGGTAAAGAAAGTGCAGCATCCACATCGGGTTGGCATTGCGCGGCGAAAGCGACAGCTTGCCGCCTGTGCCAATCACCAGGCGCGGGTCGTTATCGGGAATCTTGTCCGCGCCCCAGCCGTTCTCGCCCTTGGAGCCATCGTTGAACGGCGGATTGGCGAGGATAGTGTCGGCGCGCAACGTGGCGTGCTTGTCGTCAGTGTACGAGTTGCCGAGTTCGATCTTGCCGTCAATGCCGTGGATAAACAGGTTCATCCGGCACAGGCGATAGGTAAAGTCCTTGCTCTCTTGCCCAAAGAACGACAGCTTGCCGCTGTGGCGAGTAAAGAGGTCGGACTGGACAAACATCCCGCCCGACCCACAACAAGGGTCAAACACTTTGCCCTGCGTCGGCTCGAGCATCGCCACGAGCAAGCGGACGATGGACGACGGCGTAAAGTACTCACCGCCGCGTTTGCCCTCGGACGACGCAAACTCGCCGATGAAATACTCATACACGCGCCCGATGATGTCTTGGCCGCCGTGGTCTTGCTTGAAAATGTCTTTGGAGAACAGGTTGATCAGGCCGGTGACGTTTTCACGTTCCAGGTTCGATCCGGCATAGATGCGCGGGAGCAAGCCCTTGAGCTTGTCGGGGTAAGTGTTTTCCAAAAGCTCCAGGATGTTGTCGAGCCGGATTTTGATGTCGTCGGCCTGGGCCACCTTGCGGATATTGTCCCAGCGCGCGGCTTCGGGGATGATAAAGGCTCCGGCGCTGCGGTATTCGTCGGGGTCGGCCAGCGCGTGCTTGTCGCCGTAATATTCGCTGCGCGGTTCCTTGATCGCGCGTTCCAACTCTGTGCGGCGTTTCTCGTATCGCAGCGAAAGGAAGCGGAGAAAGATGATGGGCAGGACGTAGCGTTTGTAATCCGCCGGCTCAACCGAGCCGCGCAGGTTGACGGCGGCCTGCCAGAGTTCTTTGGTCAACGCGACGACGCCGTTGCCGTTGGTTGCAGAGTTATTGCTGGGTGGGGTGGTCTGGGTTGATTTGCGTGGCATGGTATTGTCCGTCCAGGCTAGAATCGCCTGCCGCGGTCCGGTGGGTGTAGGCGCTTCCGGTGACTTACGCCTGTGCAGGATTATACCCCCAACTCTTGTTTGCTGGAAAGCGGGGGGAAGGCAGGTTATAATATTACCCGCCAACATTTGCACTGTCCGCGAGATTTTTAACGCCAAGACGCTATGACGCCAGGGCGCAAAGGTTTTTAACTTTTTTCGTAACCGTTCAGTGGGTGTCTCACCTTTACCACAAAGGCACCAAGACACAAAGAACTTTTAGCAAGATGTGGTCAACTAACAAGAAAACTTGGTGTCTTTGTGCCTTGGTGGTGAGATAAAGGTCAACCGTCTGAACGTTTACCTTTTTTCTTTGCGTCTCTGCGCCTTTGCGTTGAAACCGTTGGGTTGCGGCGCGAAGCGTGCCGCGCTATGATGTTTCTAGTCGAGATAAGGGAGTTGATCGGGAGTCAATGACAGCCTGACGGGTGCTGCCCACCGAGCCAGCACCCGATCAATCGTTTCTTCCACTTGTGCGCGCGCCTCCCGTCTCTCATAGCCGCTTGCCAAAAGTGTGTCGTACTCGGTCTCCGTGTGTCGGATATGAGCCATCACGGCGAGTCGAACTGCCGCCTCATCCAAACTCTTGGCGGCCGCCGAGCGGCCAACACGGCCGCTGTACTTGAGGCAAGCGTGTTCCGCGATGACCACTTCTCTCCCTTGAGGGCAGTGAGGATAAAGCTCGCGCACACGCGCCGCAAAGCGCTCCCCGTATGGGTGATCCAGTTCCGCCCTTCGCGCGGCTTCACGTTCTCTTCGCCGAGTTCTCGCCTCGCCGTCGGCCAGGCATTCTTGTTCGGCTTGTTCCAGTGCTTGAGCTTCGACGAGCAGACCTTGCCGTTCATACCGCTTGCGGGCACGACTCCACTTTAAAACGACAGCCGACAACGTCGAGTGCTTGCGCGCGCGCTGGGTGAGCGCCGCATCGCCGGACGGAAGAAAGATGAGGTGATCCAGGTCAGCGCAGGTCAGGCACAAGGCTCCCTTGTTTTCGACCCGTGTGATCCACACTCCGCGCCCCAGTTGCTCGCCACACTCATCGCAGGATGCATCGGTCGTCGAAATGAATACTTTTAGCTCTGCGGTTTGCTCCATCGGCTCCCCTCACCCATCCGAAATGGCAATGCGCGGCAGTTGTCGCCCCCACTAGAGTTTAACTCACATCCCCGTCATGTTCAACCCTAGCCCCCAGCGCCCAACCCAACAAGTGATCGTCAAGTTGCATGATGGTCGTGAAACGACTATAATCTGCGTGGAGGGGTGGAGTGTGATCGTTTCCTTCAGAGATTCGGCAACGGAAGACCTTTACCATGGACGCAAGAGCAGCCACGTTCGACGCTTTCCACCCAATATCGCGCGGGCAGCTTTGCGGAAACTGGACGTATTGAATGGCGCGCATCGCCTGGACGACTTACGCGCTCCGCCCGGTAATCGTCTCGAAGCGTTGCGGGGAGATTTGGAGGGCTTTCATGGCATTCGGATCAATGACCAGTGGCGCATCATCTTCCGATGGTCTAACGGCGGGGCCTATGAGGTATCTGTGACGGATTATCACTAGGCTGCCAACGAGGAGAGCGACTATGCTTCCAGAAAATCGCATCCCAACACATCCTGGCGAGATACTGCTCGAAGAGTTTTTGCTTCCGCTCGGCTTGACCCAAGCCGCCTTTGCCAGGCACATTGGCGTGCCCGTTCAGCGTGTCAACGAGATTGTTCGTGGCAGACGTGGCATCACGCCCGACACGGCTTGGTTGTTCGCCCAGGCGCTTGGGACGAGTCCAGAGTTCTGGGTCAATCTCCAAACAGCTTACGACCTCGTCAAGAAGCAGCCCCGAAAGCGTATCAAACCTTTGTCAAGTCGCATGGCAGTTTCAGCCAACGCCTGATCAGCCAGGTCAGCCTCCAGCTCCCAAAAACTGGGGGCTTTTTTCCGGCTCTGGTTACGCCTCACCGCTTGTTCCATTTCTCGCGCCTAGTCCCCTCGGACTATGCCCTCTCCCCGCCCGTTGACCGGTTGGGCTATAGACAATCCTTGTTCCCTGCCGTACAATCCAAGGATACAAGGAAACAAGTAGACAAGGACAGAAACCTTGTCTACTTGCCTGCTCGCGCGTGTCTACTTGTTTCCTTATCAGCAAGGCAGGAGCTACACGATGGCGGATCAGGATACAAAGACTCAACCCACCGGCGCCGTGATGGTTGTGGGCGGCGGCATCGCCGGGATGCAGGCCTCGCTCGACCTGGCCGAGTCTGGCTTCAAGGTCTACCTCGTCGAGGCCAAGTCGGCCATCGGCGGGCACATGGCACAGCTCGACAAGACCTTTCCCACGAACGACTGCGCGATGTGCACCATCAGCCCCAAGCTCGTGGATGTGGGCCGGCACGTCAACGTCGAGCTGCTCACCGACACCGAAGTCGTCAAGGTGGACGGGCAGGCGGGGGACTTTACCGCGACGGTGCGCCGCAAGCCGCGCTACATTGACGTAGCCAAGTGCACCGGCTGCGGCGACTGTGCCAACGTCTGCCCCGTCATCCTGCCTGACAAGTTCAATGAAGACCTTTCGCCGCGTCACGCGGCTTACAAGCTGTATCCACAAGCCATCCCGAATGCCTTCGCCATCGAAAAGAAAGGCATCTCGCCCTGCCGCGATGCCTGCCCCGCCGGTCAGCGCGCGCAAGGCTACATCGCCCTCATCCGCGAGGGCCGCTACGACGATGCGTTGCGCGTCATCAAGGAAGACAATCCCTTCCCCGGCATCTGCGGACGTATTTGCAATCACCGCTGTGAGACGGCCTGCAACCGCAACCTGCTCGATGAGCCGCTCAACATTCACGCGCTCAAACGATTCGTCACCGATAAAGTTTACGACCAAGGATATGTCCCGCCGCAGCCCGCCGAGCGCAAGTACGATCAGCGTGTGGCCGTCATCGGCGCAGGGCCGTGCGGGTTGACTACCGCCAAGGACTTGTGCAAGCTCGGTTATGGCGTGACGGTATTCGAGGCGCTGCCGGTGGCGGGCGGCATGTTGCGCGTGGGCGTGCCCGAGTACCGCTTGCCCACGTGGATTGTTGACCGTGAAGTCAAAGAGATAGAGGACTTGGGCGTGGAGATTCGCCTCAACTCGCCCGTCACGAATCTTGACGATTTGTTTTCCGAAGGCTTTACGTCCGTGCTCATCGCCGTCGGCGCGCACGAAGGCCGCAAGTTGCCCATCCCCGGCACGGATTTGCCCGAGGTGCTCATCAACACCCAGTTCTTGCGCGATGTCCGCCTGGCCGATCTCGACTGCGCGAGCTGCGACCCCAAGTCAACCGTCGCAGGTCGGCATGTCCTGGTGTTGGGCGGCGGCAACGTGGCGATGGACTGCGCGCGCACGGCGCTGCGCCTGGGCGCGGCCAAGGTGGACATGGCCTGCCTGGAATCGCGCGAGAAAATGCCCGCGTCGCTTGAGGAAATCGAGGAAGCGGAGGACGAAGGCATCACGATTTACAACAGCCGCTCGTTCAAGCGCATTTTGGACAAGGGCGGTCATGTCGCGGGGGTCGAAGCGATCAACGTCACGTTCATGCAATTCGTCGAAGGCAAATTGGAACTGGAGACGCAGGAAGGCAGCGAGCATGTGCTGGATTGCAGCGCCGTCATCTTTGCTATCGGCCAGCGAGCCGGCTTGGCCTTCATCCCGGAAAGCGCGGGCGTGGGCATCACGCGGCAGGCGACCATCGCCGTAAACCCCAACACCTTCGCGGCCACGCGGCCCGGCGTGTTCGCCGCCGGCGACGCTGCGACAGGCACGGCATTCGTCATCGAGGCGGTCGCCTCCGGCCACAAAGTCGCCGAAGCGATCCACCGCTATCTGCGCGGCGAGGAACTCGAACCCAAGCCCAAGAAAGAACTGCCCGTCGTCAAAATGACCAAGGCCGAGGTACAGGAAAAGATCATCCGAGGCGAGGTCAAGGTGCAGCCGCGCGTCAAGATGCAGGCGCTCGAAGCTGCGCAACGCGCCAAGACGTTTGCTGAAGTCAACCTGGGCTACACCGACGAAGAAGCGCAGGCCGAAGCGGCGCGCTGCCTGGCATGCGGCCTCTGCTCCGAATGTCTCTCGTGCTGGTACAAGTGCGGCGTCCACGCGATTGACCACGACATGGTCGAGCACATTGAGGAAATCAAAGTCGGCGCCGTCATCCTGGCCCCCGGCTATGAAATCTATAACGCCAAGCTTTCGCAAGAGTACGGGCTGGGGCGCTACCCCAACGTCGTCACGTCGCTGCAATATGAGCGGCTGCTTTCCGCCAGTGGGCCGACAGGCGGACACGTCCAACGCCCGTCCGATGGGGCCAAGCCGAAAAGGATCGCCTTCCTGCAATGTGTGGGCAGCCGCGATCAAAGCCACGATTACTGCTCGTCGGTGTGCTGCATGTACGCGGCCAAAGAAGCCATCATGACCATCGAGCACGCCAAGGCCGAGGCGCCTGCGGCGAACGGTGAGAATCACGCCATCGAGTGCCACGTGTTCTTCATGGACACGCGCGCGTTCAGCAAAGGCTACGAGGAATACTATCAGCGCGCGGAAAAAAAGTACGGCGTCAAGTATCACCGGACACGGATTTCGGCGCTCAAGCAGAACCCTGCCAACGGCAACCTGCTTCTTCACTATCTCGGTGAGCACAACACGGAACTCGGAACACGGAACACGATCATTGCAGAAGAATTCGACCTGATTGTGCTTTCGGTGGGCATGGAGATCAGCGACAAGGTCAAGGCGTTGGGTTACGACCTGGGCATCGAGCTGGACGATTACGGTTTCTGCCACACGGCGATCTTTGACCCACTTGAAAGCAGTCGCCATGGCATTTACGTGGCCGGGCCGTTCCGCGAGCCGAAGGACATACCCGAATCCGTCATCGAAGCGAGCGGCGCAGCGGCGGCGGCAGAGCAACTGCTGGCCTCCGCGCGTGGGACGCTGGCACGTAAGGTTGAATACCCACCGGAACGCGACGTGACCGGAGAAGAGGCGCGTGTGGGCGTGTTCGTCTGTCATTGCGGCAGCAACATTGGCGGCTACCTGGACGTGCCCGGCGTGGCCGAATACGCCAAGTCGTTGCCGTGCGTCGTCCACTCGGAAAACAATCTCTACACCTGCTCGCAGGACACGGTCAAGCACATCACCGAGCAAATCAAGGAACTCGGCCTCAACCGCGTCGTCGTCGCTTCGTGCACGCCGCGCACACACGAACCGCTGTTTCAATCGTCCCTGCGCCAGGCCGGACTCAACCCCTACTTGTTCGAGATGGCCAACATCCGCAACCAGTGCTCGTGGGTTCACTCGAATGACCGCGAAGCAGCGACGGAAAAAGCGCGAGACCTCGTGCGGATGGCCGCCGCGCGCGCGGCCCGGCTGGAACAACTGCACACGACCGAGATGCCCGTCGAAAAGACGGCGCTCGTCATCGGCGGCGGCGTGGCGGGGATGAACGCGGCGCTTTCCCTGGCCGAGCAGGGTTTCCCCGTGCATCTCGTCGAGCGGACAGATCAGTTGGGCGGCAACCTGCGCAACGTGTTCTTCCTGATAGATGCCAGCGGCAAGCAGCCCGAGGTCACGGACGCCACGCTTGACCCGCAAGCGTATCTGCGCGACCTGATTGGAAAAGTGACAACACATCCGCGCATCACGGTTCACCTGCAGACGGAACTGGTCAACACTGGCGGCTTTGTCGGCAATTTCGCCAGCAAGTTGCAGGACGCGAGTGGCAAGACACAGACCATTCAGCACGGGGCGACGATTGTGGCGACCGGCGGACGCGAGTATCGTGGCAAGGAATACGGCTACGGCACAGACCCACGCATCGTCACGGGACAGGAATTTGAAGCACTGCTCGCCCAATCCCCAATACCCAATACCCAACTTCCAGCCTCCGTCGTGTTCATCCAGTGTGTCGGCCCGGCAGAAAAATATTGCTCGCGGACATGCTGCGCGACGGCGCTCAAGAACGCGCTCAAGCTCAAGGAACTCGTGCCGGACGCGCAAGTGACTGTGCTTTTCAAAGACCTGCGGACGTTCGGCTTCAAGGAGCGGTTGTACACCCAGGCGCGCGAAGCCGGCATTCTGTTCGTGCGCTACGACGACGACCACAAGCCCGAGGTCAGCGCGGACGGCAAGCTCCACGTCAAAATCTGGGAGCCGATGTTGGGCCGCGAAATGGCCTTGACGCCGGACATGCTGGTGCTCAGCAATCCCACCGTGCCCTCCGAGGGCACACACGAGCTGGCGACTCGCCTCAAGGTGCCGGTGGATATGGATGGCTTTTTCCTGGAAGCCCACGTCAAATTGCGACCGGTTGACTTTGCTTCGGAAGGCTTGTTCATGGCTGGCTTGGCGCACTACCCCAAGTTCCTGGACGAAAGCATCATCCAGGCGCAAGCCGCCGCCGCCCGTGCCGCTTCGATCCTTGCGCAAGACACACGCACGTCCAACGCGCGCGTGGCCGTGGTAGACCCAGAGAAATGTGTGGGCTGCCTCACCTGCGTCCGCACCTGCCCGTTCGACGTGCCCAAGATCAAGGTCAACTTGACCGGTGTGGGCGGCATCATCGGCGCGGCGTTCATCGAGCCGGTGGCGTGCCAGGGTTGTGGCTCGTGCGTGTCCGAATGTCCCGCCAAGGCCATCCAGTTGATGCACTATACCGACGCGCAAATGCTCGTCAAGGTGGATGCGCTGTTCGGCAAGGCCAACAAGCCGGAACTGATTTCGGTGGAATCCATCGAGGTGCGATCATCGTTTGATGTGCCGTGACGGTTCATCCTTGCGAAGATTGTAATTACATTCGCCTCCCGTCTCCTTGAAACCTTCGCAAGGGCGCCTGGACAGTTACGCTGCACCACGCAAAGTCTCGCCCTTGACATCCGTCTCTTTGGGGATATACTCAGTAACGTTCTCGCCCGCAACATTGCTTCCCCTGCAAGTTGTGGCGAGAATTGTTATCAGCGGCAAAGCCAAGGAAACTCGTCAAAAGGAGGAGTGAATGCGAAACCAAAACATCCCGATCTTATTCGTGAGCCTGGGGCTTGTCTTGCTCGGGGTCTTGTCGGGGTGTGCGGCAAAGTCTGCGCCGGTTCCGCCTGCCGCCACAGTTGAAGTGGCGCGGCCTTCCAACCCAGGTGGGCCAGGCCCGGCTGCAACCATGACGGGTGACGCCCAGAACGGAGCGCAGATCTTTGCCACGAATTGCGTGGCATGTCATGGCGCCCAAGGAAAGGGCGGCGTCAACAACCCCGGCTCGAAAGATGGAACGGTGCCACCGCTTAACCCGATTGACGATACACTCAAGAACGCCGACCTCAAGGTGTTCGCTTACAACCTTGATCTCTTTATCGAGCACGGGTCAACCCCGGAGGGGCCTAGCCCCACTCTCAAGATGCTGGCCTGGGGCGATCAGAAGACTTTGACGCCTCAACAAATCGCCGATGTGATTGCTTACGTCATCAGCCTGAACAAGTAGATGCGACGGCCAAGTCCGCTCACGTAGCATGTGCACGAGCCGCCCACTATAAAGGTCGGCGGCTCGTGGCAGTCGCCAGTTTGCCCGGACAACACGCCGCTGTTTTCAATGGGAGCCTGCACTATGCCTGAGAAATTCAGTCCCCAAATCGTCGCGTTCGCGTGCCACTATTGCGCTTACGCCGCCGCCGACCTGGCCGGGGGCATGCGCCTGGAATATCCGCCGGCGATCAAGATCATCGAGTTGCCCTGCACTGGCAAGCTCGACGTGCTGTACGCGCTGCGCGCTTTTGAGGACGGCGCGGACGGCGTGATGGTGGCCGGCTGACTGGAAGGCGATTGCCATTACCTGGAAGGTAATCTCAACGCGCGCCGGCGAGTCGAATACGTCCGCAAGCTGCTCAAGGGCATCGGCCTGGAAGAGCAGCGTATCCAGATGGTCAACCTGTCCTCGGCCATGGGCGGGCAGTTTGCCTTTGCCGCCGCCGAGTTGACGGCCGAAATCCAGCGCATCGGACCGAATCCACTTGGCAAGAATGTGTCTTTGAACGATAATACCCCACACAGCAAGGAGCAGCCTCAAGAAAAGTAATTAGCGCAGCGTGACTGAACGCTTTGAAAACAATCTGTCGGCCAACAGAGGGGGAGTCATGGACAAACAGCCGTACATCCTGGTCGTGGACGACGACCCTGACATTCTCGACGGTATCCTGGCGGTGCTCGAAAGCCAGCCCTATCGCCTGCAAACGGCTCGAGACGGCAAGCGATGCCTGGAGATGATTGAGATCGAGCGGCCAGACTTGTTGATCCTCGACCTGCTCATGCCCCGCATGGATGGCTTTGCCGTCATCCGCTTCCTGCGAGAAAACCCCGAGTATGACAAGCTGCCTATCATGGTCCTGACCACTGTCGTGGAGGACGCCAGTCGCCGCCGGTACGAGTTGGAGACGGGCATGGGCATGGACGTGCAGGATTATATTCAAAAGCCAGTCCTGCCCGGCGAACTGATCCGCCGCGTCAAGCGGGTCTTGGAGCCGGCAACACAAAAGTAGAACCCTGCACTCTGGTTCGTAGTGCGCACTTGCGTGCGCGGTGCCGAAGCGCCTACTACGGAGTGTGGCGTTTTCAATCAGCCTCTCACGAAAGTCACTGGGCGGAGCTTCCGTTCCGACCACATTTGTGGACGGCGACGATGACCGAAGACGAGATTGTTCGGACCCCGGAGACACGGCCAGAAGAAGCGGAACTGCTGCTCCGGTTGCGGCAGTTCGTCGCGTTGCGATGGGTGGCAGTCGCGGGCATTCTCGTGAGTGTTGCGGCGGCCCAGGTGATTTTCAGAATTCGCATCGCGCTCACGCCGGTCTTGGCTACCTCGGCAGCGGTTGCGTTCTGCAACCTGATGTTCTGGTTATGGGTGCGCTCCCCCGAAAGGTCGAATCGCTATAGCCGGGTCTTTGCCCACGCGCAAATCATCACCGACCTTTTGGGCCTCACCATTCTGCTCCACTTTACCGGCGGGATCGAAAATCCGTTCTTCCTGTTCTATTTCCTGCACATCGGACTCGGCATCATTTTGCTCGAGCCGCCCGACATCCATCGCGTGACGGCGTTGGCGATCGGCCTGTTCGTGGCGTTGGTGGGGGCCGAGTACACGGGTTGGCTACCACACTTTGAGCTCGGCGGATTCCTTCCCGGCGAACTGTACCGTCAGCCCGCGTACGTTGTGGCCGTGCTCGTCGCCTTTGCCACAACGCTCAGCCTGGTGTCGGCAGTGGCAACGCGGATGGCCGCAGAGGTGCGGCGACGACGCGAGGAGCAAACGCAAGCCAAAGCGCGTGAGCTGGAACAAGTCCATCAGCAACTCGACGAGCTGGATCGGATGCGAACGTTCTTCCTGGCGTTGGCCTCGCACGACTTGAAGACCCCGCTGGCCGTCGCCATCAACTACATCCAAACGATCGTGGACGGTTATGCAGGCGAGGTGGACCCCAAGCAGCGCCGTTGGATGGAGCGCTCCGTCGTCCGGCTGCAGGAGATGCTTCAACTCATCAACGATTTCCTCGACGTGTCACAGTTGGACGAGGCGCGCATCGCGCAAGAGTTAGAGCCGACGTGCCTTTCCACCCTGGTCCAGCCCGTTGTCGCCGAAATGGCTCCGCGTGCCAGGGACAAGGAAGTGACGCTTCAGGCCGACGTTCCATCAGACCTGTCTTGGGTTCTCGGCTCACCCAAGCGGCTTCACCAGTTGCTCGTCAATCTGCTGGACAACGGACTAAAGTTCACGCCCAAAGGCGGGCGGGTCACGCTGACGCTGGCCGAAGAGAATGACTGTGTGCGCGTGGATGTGACCGACACCGGCACGGGCATTCCGGCCAGTTACCTGCCGCATATCTTTGAAGATTATTTTCGCGTGCGGCGGCGAGAATTCATCCCCGGCGCAGGATTGGGGTTGAGCACCGCGCGGCGCATCGTCGAAGCGCATGGCGGCAAAATCTGGGTGGAAAGCCCGTATCGTCCGGATCAGACGGGCAGCCGGTTTACCTTCTGCCTGCAAAAAGCGAGCGTGAAGAATGGCGATCACGATTGAGCGTCTCAGGCGCTCGGACTTGTTCAGCGAACTCACCGACGTCGAGCTGACACAGATCGCGCAGCTTGGCCGCGAAGAGGCGTACCTTGAAGGCGACGTGATCCTCACCGAAGATGCTCCGGCTGAAAAGCTATTCGTCATCGAGCAGGGCAAGCTCTCGCTGGAAAAGAAAATCCAATTGGGGCGACGCGGCACGGTGCGCACGGCGACCGTCGGCATTGTCGGTCCTGCCAAGTCGGCGGGCTGGTCGGCGCTCACGCCGCCGCACATCTACACCTCCAGCGCCGTGTGCCTGGAGCCGACGCGCGCCATCGCCTTTGAGAGCCAGGCCTTGCTGCGCCACTTGCGCGATAACCCGCCCGTGGGTTACAAGGTGATGACGGCCATCGCCGGGCTGGCGCGAGCGCGTTACAAGACCGCCACCGACACGCTGGCGTATTTCCTCTCCATCGTTTCGCACGAGCTGCGCGCGCCGCTGGCCGCGATTGAAAACTATCTCAACGTGATACTGGATGGTTTTGCCGGAGAGATCAGCGACAAGCAGCGGCGAATGTTGGAGCGCAGCGCCTTGCGCGTCAACGACCTGCGTTCGCTCATCGGCGACATCGTGGACCTGGCGCGCATGAGGCCGGAGCAAATCCAGGCCGACTTTGAATGGTTCGATCCAGGCGAGGTGGGCACAGAGTCCATTGAGGATGTGCGGTTGGCTGCCGCGGAAAGGAACGTCCGCATCAAAGTCGAGCCGCCGCCGAAATTCGACAAGATCATCGGCGCACGGCGACGGCTGCGCCAGGTGTTCACCAACCTGTTGACCAATGCCGTCAAGTTTTCGCCGCCGGGCGGCACGGTGATGTTCCGCGCCCACTACGAGCCGGACGCGCTCGTGTTCGAAGTCGAAGACGAGGGCATCGGCATCCCGCCACAAGATCAGCCGCATATCTTTGACGACTTTTTTCGCGCCGACAACGTGGGCGAGGCGCCGGGTTCGGGCCTGGGCTTGTCCATCGCGCACAAGATCATGGACGCGCACGAGGGCAAGCTTCTGGTCACCAGCCCGTATGCGGAGGGCAAAACCGGCACGCGTTTTACCGTCGTCATCCCGCGCAATTTGCAGACGCCGGAGATGCGACGGGACGCACAGAGCGATGCTTCGACCTAAACCTTCGCAAGGGTGGCCGCCCCGACAATAAAACGTGGAGGGTAGAGCGACTTGTTCGCTACCCTCCACGTTTTACCCTCAACTCCGATTTACTGATTGGGCCGTTCGCCCAACGTCACTTGAATATCCTTCTGCTGCCCGTTGCGCAGCACGGTCAACGTCATCTTGTCGCCGGGCTGCTTGTTGTTGAACAAGTAATCTATCACGTCATCCATCCCCGTAACGGGCTGCCCATCCGCGGCGATGATGACGTCGCCACCCGTCGTTATCTGATTGCCGTTAACCGTTGCCTGGTTCTGGCCGACCTGAACGCCGGCCTTGTCGGCCGGGCCACCCTGAGTAACATCGATCACCAGGGTGCCGCGCTGATCGGCCGGCAGGTTCATGGCCTCGTTCAGATCGAGCGTCAAGCTGGTGCCGGAGATGCCCAACCAGGCATAGTTGTAATGACCATCCTTGATGAGCGCCGGTACTACGCGCTTGACAATGCCCACCGGGATTGCGAATCCGACGCCCGACGACGAGTTGCTTTGCGAAACGATTTGCGCGTTGACGCCGATCAAGCGTCCGTTGTGGTCGAGCAGAGGCCCACCCGAGTTGCCTGGGTTAATGGCCGCGTCCGTCTGGACGACTTCGGGAATCGAATAGTTGCTCGTGCCGGATTGGATCGTGCGTCCTACGGCGCTGACGATCCCGCTGGTCATTGTCCAATCCAGGCCGAACGGGTTACCGAGTGCAAACACCTGCTCGCCCACGACAAGCGCAGACGAGTCACCCAGTTCCACCGGCTGGAGCAACGATGACTTGACGTCCACCTGGATGACGGCCAGATCGCTGCTTGGATCTGTCCCCACCACCTTGGCGTGAACCGTCGTGCCATCAATGAACGTCACCTCGACGCTGGTCGCGCCATCCACCACGTGATTGTTCGTCACGATGTGGCCTTCTTTATCCAGCACAAAGCCGGAACCGCTGGCGACTTGGACGCCGCTGGGCGGCTGGTTGGGTAAGCCCGGGATCCCAGGTGTCTGTGAGCGCGGCGTACGCCCTGTGGAACCAGAGCCACTCTGTTCTACTTGGATGTACACGACGGACGGGCTTACCTTGCGATAAACGTCCGAAGCCACTCGCTCTTCCGGGCTGGCATCCGCCGGGAGCGGGACGGCGGTTGGCGTCGGAAGTGGCGCCACCTTGGCCGCCGCGGCTGGCGTGGGAGCGGAATTGGACCGCGGGCTGACCGAGCTGACCGGCGCAGAGGTAGTGTGCCTGAGCGTCCCTATCTGTTGTTGGACATAAGGCGCAATGATGATGCCCCCCACACAGCCAACTACCAACATAAACACCAACGCCAGTGTGATGAACGAACCTAGTAAAAATGGTTTGACTTTCATAGTAACCTCCCCATTAGCTTGTAGCTTATCGCGTATAGCAATACGCTTGATGTTTGGATTTGAAACCAGTCTAAGGATAGCTAAATTCTGTTAGAAGGAGATGAGAACAAGGCTAGAACTTTATGAGAAGTTGCGGTAACTGCCCAGGGACGGCCATCCTTGCGTAGGGGTCAAAAACCCTCGCAAGGATGAGCAAGCCAAGAATTGCAGTTGCTTGGATTTCTGGCTATAATTCTACCTGTGCGTAACTACTCACCCTTGCGAAGGGGGTGAGAAACGATTGGAGCGCATCGGATATGGGCAACGAAAACATCCTGGTTGTAGATGACGAAGTTCGCATCAACGCCTTCATTCGGGAGCTGATTGCAGCCGCCGGCTATCGCGCCGAAGCGGCCCTCAGCGGCGAAGAGGCGCTGGCGATTCTGAGTGGCGGCACGCCTCAATCCGAGCAAGCCTTTGACTTGGTCTTGCTCGACATCATGCTGCCCGGCATAGACGGTTACGAAGTCTGCCGCCGCATCAAGGCCGACCCGGCGATAGCGGGCATTTCGATCATCATGCTCACCGCTATGGGTAAAGTAGCAAACAAAACACGCGGGCTTGACCTTGGCGCGGACGATTACATTCCCAAGCCGTTCGACAACAACGAGCTCCTCGCGCGTATCAAGGCGGTGCTGCGTGTCCGAGAGGCCGAAAAGCAAGTCCGCCGCCGTAACCGCGACCTGGCCGCGCTCAACACGATTGCAGAGACGGTGGGCCGCGCCATCGAGTTGCCCGATGTGCTCAACACCGCGCTCGATCAGGCCCTCAGCGCACTGGAATTGGACGCGGGAACCATCACTTTGACGAATCTTGCGGGCGCTCAGACCCTCGCCGTCAACCGCTGGGACGCGCTGGACTTGACCGTGGGGATAGAAGCGGCGAACCGGGTCGCTGGCAGTGGGCAGCCGCTATTGCTTTCACTGGTCGCCGGCGCCGGGCGCGCGGCGCATGATGCGGCGTGCGTGCCGCTGAGTAGCCGCAACCACGTCGTTGGGACGCTGCTCGTGGCCGGCAGGCGCGAGGTGGACGCGGCCATATTGGACCTGCTGGCGGCGATTGGGCACCAGGTGGGCGCAGCCATCGAGCGCGCGCGGCTTTACGAGATCGCGCAGACACGCAGCGAAGACCTGGCGGTGCTGAACGACATCACGCGCGCCATCACCTCCTCGCTCGACCTGGAAGACGTGCTGACCGTTTCGATGCGCGGCATCCGCGAGTTCCTGCACGTCGAGGCTAGCTCGCTCATCCTGGTGGACGAAAAATCTGGGCAGCTTGTCTTTAGCAAGACGCTCGGGCGCGACCGGGAGTGGAACGTAGACTATACCCTGCAACCGGGCGAAGGGATTGTGGGGACCGTCATCCAGCAGCGCGAGCCGATCCTGATTCATAATGCGCAGACGCACCCGCTGTTCTCGCCCCAGATGGATCGCGTCACCGGTTTCGTCACGCGCTCCGTTTTGTGCGTGCCGATCGTCGTCAAGGGCAAAGCCATCGGAGCGATTGAGGCCATCAACAAGATCGGCGGCCCGTTCACGAACGATGACCTGGAGATGCTGAGTTTCCTGGCCGCGTCGGTGGGCGTGGCGCTCGAAAACGCGCGACTGTACGGCGAGCTGGCTCAATCCAAGCAAGAGTTGGAACGCTCGCAAGCGCAACTCATTCAGGCCGAAAAGCTCGCCGCCACTGGCCGGCTGGCCGCTTCCATCGCTCACGAAATCAACAACCCGCTGCAATCCATTCAGAACTGTTTGCACCTCGTCCTCAATCGCCCACTGACGGACGAGAAGAGATTGCGCTACCTGAACATGGCCCAGGAAGAGGTGGAGCGGCTGATCACGATTGTCACGCGGACGCTGGACTTTTATCGTCCGTCCAAAGGCCGCGCGTCGCCGACGCAGATCAACGACGTCGTCGAAGCTGTGCTGGCCCTGGCCGGCAAACGATTGGAACACGGCCACGTGCGCGTCCAGCGCAAACTAACTCCTGACCTGCCACAACTTTCGGTCGTGCGCGACCAGTTGACGCAAGTGTTCCTCAACCTCGTCATCAACGCGGCAGAGGCCATGCCGGAAGGCGGCGAATTGACCATCTCCTCGGCGCGTGAGGACAATTGGGTGTGCGTTGGTTTCAGCGATACCGGTCCCGGCATCCCGCCCGACGAAGTGAGCAAGATTTTCGAGCCGTTTTACACGACCAAGGCGACCGGCACAGGTCTGGGCCTGGCGGTCAGTTACGGGATTGTCGAGCGACAGGGCGGGCGCATCACGGTAGACAGTCAACTGGGTCAAGGCGCCACCCTCACGGTGCGACTGCCCATTGGAACGCAGTAGAGAGTAGAGAGTGGAGAGTGAAGAGTAGAGCAAAGATGTCTGCCTTACTCTCTACCTTCCACGCTCCACGTATTATGGAGAACACATGGAACAGCGAGTATCCCCCCAACCTCGCATCCTCGTCGTGGACGACGAGGCTCCGATGCGCGCCACGCTGGAAGAGATTCTGGGTGGCGAGGGCATGAACGTCGCGACGGCTGCCAACGGAGAGGCAGCGCTGGCCGAGCTCCAACGCGAGCCGATAGACTTGATGCTGCTCGACTTGCGGATGGACGGGCTGGACGGCCTGCAAGTCATCGAAGCCGCCGGCAAGGTCTCGCCCGATACCGTCGTGGTGATGTTGACGGCGCACGGGTCTCTGGATTCTGCGATCAGCGCCATGCGGCGCGGCGCGTTCGACTACCTGCTCAAGCCGGCCCGCGTTCCAGAAATCCTGGACGCCGTTCAGCGCGGGTTGACGAACCGCACCCAAAAGCTCCGCCAGCGTGATTTGGTCAACCTGATGCAGCGCGCCATTTCCGAGCTTCAGGTCACTGGCGTAGCGCCCGAGCCGCCCGCCGCCCCGGAGCGATTCATCCAGGCGCGCGGCATCAGCCTCGACTTGCAGCGCCACGTCGCCAGCGCGCACGGCGAACTGCTCGACCTGACGCTGACCGAGTTCAAGCTACTGGCCTATCTGATGCAGCGGCCCGATCAAGTGGCGTCTCCTCGCGAACTGGTCAATGCCGTGCAGGGCTATGATGCCGACGAGTACGAAGCGCGCGCCATCGTGCGCGTCCACGTCCGCCGCCTGCGCGAAAAGCTCGAAGCCGATCCGGCCAGCCCCGAATATATCCTCAACGTGCGCGGCGTGGGGTATCTGTTCGCCAGCGCGCCGCCGCCCAAATAAAACGTGGTGGGTGTTCCGTAAAAACGGAAGGCATTTGGATGTATCTGTGGCCCGCTGGACACTTCCGGCGGCTGAAGAGGAAGGAGGGCTAGATGAGCGATCCGTAAGAAAGAGCAAATGATCACATCCGCGTTTGACGATACGAAACTTGCCTGCGAATGTTCCGGTTTCTTTTAGCAACTTCAATCCGAAGTGAAAGGAACTTCCAATGGAAAAACCCCCCAAGAATGTGCAGCCCCCAGAAGAAAGATTTGACCCACAGATGGAAAGTTTCAAATATCAACTGGAACTCCTGAAACTTGAGATTCAATCCATTAACGAAACCATCGGGCGAATCGACAAAATCACTCAGGAGGCGAAAAATTGGGCGATTGTTACCTGGGCTGGCAGTATTGCCATAGCATTGGGGGGAACCGTCCCTCAGAAAATACATTGTGCTTACTGCACTATTGCCCTTCTTGTTCTGGTATATTGACGCTCGCTGGAGATACCTGCAAAGAAGATCTGGTTTCCGATCAAGGAAGATTGGTGAGTTCCTAAACGATGGGCGTCTGCAACAATCGTTTGAGCAAAAAAAGTTGGTGGGCTTCATGGTTCATGATCCAACTGTACAGCAATACAAGAATACGGACGAGTACAAGAAGTATGCATCAGTCTCCCGTACGATTAGATTCGCTGAAGTAGCGCCTTTCTACTTAACTCTGGCTGTAATCAGTCTGCTACTGGAGATAGTCTTTTTACTTGTTCCATAAAGATAAGACAATCGGTCAGCGGGAAACACACGCCTGCCGTCCACGCCGCGCAGGTGGGCCCTGTCCGTTGTCTCGTCCTTAAAGACGCATTGACGGCTCTCTTCTCTGCTGGTATACTGAGTTCTGTGAGGTAGTCGCCGTGGCAAAGGTCAGTCGTCGGCGCGAAGAGTATCAACAACTTTTCACCGAGGACGATGTGCTGCTGGTGGAATTTGACCACAGTGGCAAATCCGTCGTGCGATTCTCTGTCCAATATCTCGCCCGCATTGACGACGAGTGGCATCCGATTGTGCGTTATGATACCGCGCACGGCCACGCACATATGGACATCAGCCATCCCGACAAGACCCAAGAGACACGCGAGCTAAAAGTAAGGAACTACCGTGATGGGTTGGTGATGGTTATCGCAGATGTCAAAGCACGGTGAGAGTTCTACCGAGAGCGATACGAAAGGTGGCTGAAATGACTCGTTCTGAAATGGCACGCAAGAACCTAGAGTTGTTAGAATTGTTCACTCAAGAAATGACCGAGAACGAGAGCCTGTCCAAACGGATTCCAAAAGGCGCCTCGGTCTTTATCTTACCCGATAGCGACCCGGAACTGGCCGCCGCCAATCGCAAACTGGCGCAACGTGCCCGCAAAGAAGGAAAGCGAGTTGTCGTCGTGCGGATGGAACTTGTTCCCAAGACTGCCTACGTGCCACATTTGACAGTGCTGGAATCTGCGCGCTAAAGTGACTTTCTTGACGCTATCACTCAAAGGCAAAGCAAAAGGGGCGACTCGCAAGTCGCCCCTTTTCTTTTCATCCTCCGAACATCCGTCACCAGGCGTTCATCACGCGCAGCGGACATTCGTCACTCGACCTTCGTCATTCCATCAATTCCGCCACCACCCGCGCCGCGCGCACCATCAGCTCCAGCACCACGCCCAGCTTGACTTGCTTGCGGACGACGGCCACGAGCACCGCGTGCGGCCCGGCGGGGACCGCCGCAAGGGTCCCCTCGCTGGCATCCACCATGATGCGCTCCACCCTGCCCTTTTCAAGGCGCTGCATGGCCTTTTCGGCCAGGTCGAACAGGTTGGCCGCAATCGGGCCGATGGTGTCTGCCTCGTCAATGACTGAGGCGACGAGAAAAGCGTCATTGCTGACGACGAGCGCGCCAAAGATTTCAGGCGCTTGCTTCATCAGCTCTTCGAGTGAGCGTTGCAGTCGGGCGGAACGGCTTTGTTTGGGATCCATGTTTCGTGCTCCGGTCGTGCTGGTCTTGTCTCTATTTTACTCACGGAACACGGAATACGCAATACGTGTTGCGTGTTCCGTTCGTGCTTCTAATGCAGCATGGGGATCTGGACGCCACGCTCCTTCGCAAACTGGATCGCTTCGGGATACCCTGCGTCGGCGTGACGGATGACGCCCATGCCCGGATCAGTCGTCAACACACGCTTGAGCCGCGCAGCCGCTTCCGGCGTGCCGTCGGCCACGATGACCTGACCGGCGTGGATGCTGTAACCAATGCCGACGCCGCCGCCGTGATGGATGGAGACCCACGTGGCCCCGCCCACGGCGTTAATCAGCGCGTTGAGGAGTGGCCAGTCCGCGATTGCGTCGGAGCCGTCGCGCATCCCTTCCGTCTCGCGGCGCGGTGAAGCGACGCTGCCCGCGTCGAGGTGATCACGTCCAATCACGATGGGCGCAGACACTTGACCCTTTGCCACCAATTCGTTGAACCTCAATCCAGCCTTGTCGCGCTCGCCATAGCCCAGCCAGCAGATGCGCGCCGGCAGCCCCTGGAACGCCACGCGCTTTTGCGCCATCCGAATCCAGCGCTCCAGCCTCTTATCGTTTGGAAAGAGTTCAAGAATCGCTTCGTCGGTGCGGAACAGGTCTTGCTCGTCACCGGAAAGCGCCACCCAGCGGAACGGGCCTCTGCCTTCGCAGAACAGCGGGCGGATGAAAGCCGGGACAAAGCCTGGATAATCAAAGGCGTTCTTGACGCCCGCGTCGAACGCGCGCTGGCGCAGGTTGTTGCCATAGTCGAACACCACGCTGCCCCGCTGTTTAAAGTCTAGCATCGCCTGGACGTGCTGTGCCATCGCCGCATGTGACTGGCGGCTGTATTCCGCCGGGTCGCGCTGGCGCAAATCCGCTGCCTGTTCCAGCGTCATCCCGTTCGGCACGTACATCAACGGGTCATGCGCGGGCGTCTGATCGGTGACGACATCCGGCACGACGCCGCGCAGCACCAGTTCGGGGAACACGTCGGCGGCGTTGGCGATCAGTCCAATGGATTTCGGCTCGCCCTTCGCCTTACATTCCTCGACAAGCGTCATCGCCTCTTCGAGCGTGTCCACGATCACGTCCACATAGCGCGTCTCCAACCGGCGTTGGGCGCGTGCCGGGTCCACTTCGACGACGAGGCCAACGCCTTCGTTCATCGTGATGGCGAGTGGTTGCGCACCGCCCATGCCGCCCAGCCCCGCCGTCAGGACGAATTTGCCACGCAGACTGCCCCAGCCACGTTGTTGCGCCAACGAAGCCAGCGTCTCGAACGTCCCTTGCAGGATGCCCTGCGTGCCAATGTAAATCCACGAGCCGGCCGTCATCTGGCCGAACATGATGAGGCCCTCTTTTTCCCACTTGTCAAAGTTTTCCTGCGTGGCCCAGGCCGGGACGATGTTCGAGTTGGCGAGCAAGACGCGCGGCGCATCGGCGTGCGTCTTGAAAATGCCGACGGGCTTGCCGGACTGAATCAGCAGCGTCTCGTCGTTTTCCAACGATTTGAGTGAGGCGACAATCGCGTCAAAGCAATCCCAGTTGCGGGCGGCGCGGCCTCGCCCGCCGTAGACGATGAGGTCTTCGGGTTTTTCAGCCACGTCCGGGTCGAGATTGTTCATCAACATGCGCAGCGCGGCTTCCTGCTGCCAGCCCTTGCACGAAATCTGCGCGCCACGCGGGGCGCGGATAGTACGAGACATATTTGACCTCCAATGAGTGTGATCGTCTATGCAATGAAGCCCAAAATCCAATCGAGCAATTCCCGCAAGTCTTGTGGGGGTTGCATCTTTTCGTCGCGGAATCTCTGCAGCCAGTCGTCTGCGCCTTGCTGGGAAAACAAGTGATTCAAAATCGGAACAACGACTTGGCTATAGAACTTTTTGCCGTGAACATGACGAGTCAACTGCTCGTCTTGCGACAACTGCTTTGCGATATCAATGACCTGGTGGTATTGCTCAATCACTTTATCTGGCGCAAGTTGATCATGCCAGGTTTGCAGAATACGGCGGATCTCGACTTCGTCGGTGACAGGCTCATTTTCCAGTTGCGTGGGCAGGCGCGCAGTCTGGTGCAGCTGGCGCAAGACGCGCCACATTGCGCCATGCGCTACCCAATCGGGCAACGCAGCCACGATCTGACCGGTGAGCTTTTGTGGATCATCATTGACGCGCGAGCGTTGCACGTGGGGCAGTGCTCTCCAAAGTTCCATCGGAGAGCAAAAGTAGGATTCGATGCAAAAGCGAGGCAGGGCACGCAAGCGCGGTGAACGTGCCACGGCTTCTCGCAATTCGTCTGGACTCCACTCGTCCAGATCAATCACACCGATCCAACCTGGACGATGAACCGTCACTCCTGTGACGACACGAGACTTGCCTTTAGCGGGCGCTATATGGAGTCGTACATCCCAGCCGGGACGATGCTGGGTGAGGAAATGCCGGAAGAGGACTACATCACTATCACCCTCGACCAGCAACACCAAATTGCCACGTGCCTGGTTCTCAACGTCTCGTACCCAAGGTGGCAAGTCGCTCATCGCACGACCTCGCTCAGGCTTCCCAATTCCACCCGATGCGAGGTAGTAAAGTCCTGCAAGAGTTCGGGCGCGTGCGAGGCGATAATGAGCTGACCGCTCTTTTCAGCCACCATCCGGCGCAAATGACCTACAAACGCCGTGGTTAACGAAGAATGGAGATGCAAATCTGGCTCATCAATCAAGACAATGCCGCCTGGCCGCAGCCAACGCGTGATCGTCGCCAACATCAAGAGCACTTGCTTTTCGCCGCTGCTGAGGTCTGTGATAGGGTGGCGACCGCCGCCGTCAATTTTAACCATCAAATCGCCCGTGCGCTTGTCAAAGCCATTGAGCCGCTTGCCGATCAGAAATTTGTTGGCTTCCTCGACAATGCTTTCAAAAGCCACTTCATCAACCACCTTGAGGTTATAGAGATAGTTTTGCAAGCTGCCTTTGCGACTCGTCGTCAGCTCGTAACGCGCCAGCCAACGAAATTCTTCCGGTTCTGGCTGCACGCTGAATTTTTCGCTCAACGGAAGAAGCACGCGCGTTTCGCTTTCCAGGTAAACTATATTCGGCAAATCCTGGCGTTTGCCCAACACGTTTTCAATTAGACGTTGCAATCTCGGCTGCTGCCACTCCCAAAACCATTTATCCTCTTCGGCTTCAGTTGCGCCAGGTCTCGCATACCAATACTGCAGACGGAGCCCACTACGGAGAAAAACGTGAAATACGCCAACCCTATGGCTATCTATTGGTGCAACAGACGCAAACTCTTTGACAAAGTTGAGGTCATAGTCATCATCCACATTCGCCCTTGCATCTGCATAGACAACCCAGAGTGGATCCTGCTCCAGTCCGGCAATTTCAATGGCAGCTAGCTTGGAAGGTGGCAACGATGGGAAAATCACGCCCGGTAGAGGCGGCGTCTCGCTTGCACGTATACAGTTTGCGAGGACATCCCACAGGTCAGCAATCACATTGAGCAGCGTCGTTTTGCCGCTGCCGTTCGGCCCGATCAGCAGCAGCGAGTCAGGAACGCGGCCACTCCAACTATCTTCAAAAGAGCGGTCGAAATCTACAAAATTTCGGACACCTTTGAGTATCACCCGTCGAATCTGCATAGAGCTTCTCCACGTGAAATGATCTGCGTTGATGGCAAGGCACGACCAAGTTTCGTCGGTGAACATTGTCCCACAAATTGCGTTACAATTCAAGCCAGCCAGGCCAACCCCCGGCCCCGTCACCACCGCCAGATATGGCGTTAACGCGAGGCGATTGCGCCACATACGGCAGTAACCCGGATTTCCTCGAAGAACATGCCACGAGGGCGGCTAGGGCAGAGGGCTAACGAGGGCAAAATAGGTTCTTTTTTGTGGTGTCCGCTAACATCTTGAACAGTCCTCCGGTCTGCCGCGCGTCGGCAAATGCACGAATCCAGCCTGGATGAAACGTCAATAGCGTTCTGTCAAGTGTTCGACATGTTAGTGGATAGGACAAAATAGGTTCTTTTTTGGTTCTGGACATCCGGTAGAAAATCTGCTATACTCTTTCCCGGTCATGTTGGATGGACTGGGAGTCCCCACTCTCAGTCCTTATCTTGTTATGAAAAAGGGGGAAACGCCTTTGGCGTTTTTTTATTCGGAATCGGCCCAGTCCTAAGACTGAGGGAAAGCATGAGCGAGCAACCCATCTACGTTACCCGCGACGGCCTCAAGAAGCTCGAAGAGGAATTAGAATACCTGCGCACTGTCAAGCGCGCCCAAGTTGCCCAACGCCTGCACGATGCCATGGGCGAAGGCGACATTGACGAGAACGCCGAATACGACGACGCCAAGAACGAGCAGTCGTTCGTCGAAGGCCGCATCCTCACCCTGGAGGCGATGATCAAGAACGCGGTCCTCATCCAGGCCGAGGGCAAGCGCCGCGACCAGGTTGCGCTGGGCAGCACCGTCACGGTGAGCGAGGACGGCGGCGAGCCGGAGACCTATCACCTGGTCGGCTCAGCCGAGGCTGATCCACGCCAGGGGCGCATCTCTAACGAAAGCCCACTGGGGCGCGCGCTGTTGGGCAAGCGCGTCGGCGATAAAGTCACGATTAGCGCGCCGGCGGGCACGTTGTCTTTCCAGATCGTTTCCATTCGCTAGTTTGATCGAGACACCTTCCCAGTCCATGCGCAAAGCGTAAAGGCGCATGGACTTTTTTGTAATATCACACCCTGATCCTTGGAGAGCAAGCATGGAACCACAGAGCGATCTCGAACGAGAGCGTCTAGCCAAACTGCAACGGCTGATCGCAGCCGGCGCCAACCCATACCCGGCGCGCGTCAAGCGCACCCACACGACCGCGCAGGCCATTGCCGCGTTCGAGGCAACGGAAAAAAGCGGCGGCGAGGTAGAGGTATCCGTCACCGGCCGGCTCAAGGGCTTCCGCACCATGGGCAAGTCATCGTTCGGGCACATCGAGGATGGCGCGGGCCGCTTACAACTGTACTGGCGCGTCAACGACGTGGGCGAGGCAGCGTACCAGACACTCGTGCGCGACGTAGACCTGGGCGACTTTATCGAAGCGCAGGGAACCATGTTCCGCACCAAGACGGGCGAGGCGACCTTGCACGTCAAAGCCTGGCGAGTGATCAGCAAGTCCATCAAGCCGCTGCCGATAGCGAAAGAACAAGTGGTGGATGGGCAGACGGTGCGCTTTAGCGAGTTTGCCGACACCGAGCGGCGTTACCGCGAACGATACGCCGACTTGGCCGTTCACCCCGAAGTGCGCGAGATATTCATCACACGCGCCAAGGTGATTTCGGCGCTGCGGCGCTTCCTGGACGGGCACGGCTTTCTCGAAGTCGAGACGCCCATCTTGCAACCGATCTATGGCGGCGCGGCGGCGCGCCCATTCGTTACGCACCACAATCAACTTCACCAGGACTTGTACCTGCGTATCAGTTTTGAGTTGTATCTCAAGCGGCTGCTCGTGGGCGGATACGAGCGTGTGTACGAGATCGGGCGCGACTTTCGCAACGAAGGCGTGAGCTACAAGCACAACCCAGAATTTACCCAGCTCGAATTTTACGCGGCCTACCTGGACTATAACGACGTGATGCAGCTGACGGAGGAGATGGTCGCCTTCACGGCGCAAGAAGTGACCGGCAAGACACAAATCACCTACGGCGGCAATCAGATCGAGCTGGCCCCGCCGTGGCGGCGCGTGACGATGCGCGACGCGATCCGTGAGTACAGCGAGATTGACTATGTAGAACATCCCGACGCGGCGAGCCTCCGCCAGGAGATTCTGTCCATCGGCGGACACGCGCCGGAAAATGCCACCTGGGGCAAGCTGGTGGACGGGCTGCTGGGCGATTACGTCGAACCCAAGCTCATCCAGCCGACGTTTGTGACCGATTACCCGCGCGATATTTCGCCGCTCGCCAAGCGCAAGCCTGACGATCCCAGGCACGTCGAGCGGTTTGAGTTTTTCATCGGCGGCCTCGAATGTGGCAACGCGTTCAGCGAGTTGAACGACCCGCTCGACCAGGAAGCTCGCTTCCTGGAGATGGCGCAGCTTTACGCCGCCGAGGATGAAGAGGCGCATCCGATGGACGAGGATTACTTGAACGCGATGAGCTACGGGATGCCGCCCTGCGGCGGATTCGGGACCGGCGTGGATCGGCTGACGATGTTACTCACCGATAAAGACACAATCCGCGAGGTGGTGCTGTTCCCGCACTTGCGGAGCCGGGAGTAGAACACCGGATTGGGAAAGCAACGGATGGGGAAAGTAACAGATGGGGAAAGCAGCGGATTAGGAAAGTAACGGATGAAACCCGTTTTCCGCCAAAGGCGAGAAAACGGGTTTCTTATTATGGGGCTTTAGGGTATAATCGCCGCAGCCAGGTTAGGGGAGTGACAATGGTTACGCCGCAATTGTTGGCGATCAGCTATTTGGTTCATCTCGTCGCCACGGTGGTGTGGATCGGCGGGATTGTGTTCATGGCGCTGGTGGTGACGCCGGTGGCCGGCAGCGAGCCGGGATGCTCGCGCTTTCTCACCGCCATTCAGCGACGCTTCACTCCGATTGCGAACCTCTGCCTGGCCGCGTTGATCGTCACCGGGATGGTGCAGCTTACGGCCAACTCGAACTATGTCGGCTTTCTGAACTTTTCCAACCTGTGGGCCAAGGCGATCCTGCTCAAGCACATCACCGTCGGCGGGATGATCGCCACGGCACTGTACATGAGCCTGGTGCTTCAGCCCGACAACAACCGGACGGCAATGCTGCTTGCGGCGGGCAAGGCCACGCCGGACGAGACGGCGGCGTTGGCCCGCCGCCAGTCGCAGTTGGCGCAAATCAACGTGGTGCTGGCGATGGTGGTGCTGCTATTCACCGCCGTCGCGCGGGCACAATGACCCTCATCCCTGTCCCTTCTCCCTCGTCGGGAGAAGGGAGATAACACGATGACGGTTAACATTGACGGTTCATTCGGCGAGGGCGGCGGGCAAGTGCTCCGCACCAGCCTGGCGCTCTCGGCCATCACCGGCCAACCGCTGCACATTTACAACATCCGCGCGGCGCGCTCCAAACCGGGCTTGCAAGCACAGCACTTGACTTCGGTGCGCGCAGCGGCGGCGATCTGCGGCACGGAGTTGGAGGGCGCGGCGATGGGATCGCAGTCGCTCGTTTTCCGTCCGGCGCACCCGCCTGGGGCGGGCGAGTACGTCTTTGACGTGACGGAGGCGCGACGCGAAGCGGGTGGCAGCGCGGGAGCGACGACGCTCATCTTGCAGACCGTGCTTCTGCCGCTGGCTCTGGCCGAAGGTGAATCTCATGTGACGATTCGCGGTGGGACGCACGCGCCGTTCAGCCCGCCGTTTCCATACATCCGTCACGTCTATCTGCCCACGCTATGGCGCATGGGGGTGCATGCCCAGGTCGAGTTGCAACGCTACGGCTGGTATCCGGCGGGTGGCGGCGAGATCTCACTCACGATTCAGGCCAATGGCGGCACGCTCCGGCCCGCCACATTGACCGAGCGCGGCGATTTGCGGCAAGTCCGGGGCACCGCCGCCGTCTCCAATCTGCCATCGCACATCGCGCAACGGATGGCGAATCGCGCGGTGAATGTGTTGAAGGAGGCCGGCATCCAGTGTCGTGTGGAGGCAGTGCACGTCGAGGCGACCGGGCCTGGCACGGGCATCTTTGTGATCGCCGAGTACGAGCATAGCGTGGCCGGCTTTACGGCTTATGGGCAAAAAGGGCTGCCGTCCGAGCGCGTCGCCGATTCCGCGTGCCATGACTTGATCGCGTATCACCGCAGTAACGCGGCAACCGACATGCACCTGGCCGATCAACTCGTATTGCCCGCCGCATTGGCGACCGGCGAGTCGCGTTGGACGACATGCCGCGTCACGCAACACTTGCTTACCAACGCCTGGGTTGTTCGCCAGTTTCTCGATATACCCATCAACATCACTGGCGACAAAAATGAGCCGGGCGAGATAGTGATCACTCATCAGTGATCAGTCGTCTGTCCTGATTGGGGAGACCGATTTTATGCGTTTGGCTGTGCTTTCCGACATTCATGGCAATCTTCATGCTTTGGAGACTATCCTGGCCGATCTCAAGGCAACCGGTGGCGCCGACCAGACTTGGATCCTGGGTGACTTGGCAGTTTTCTGCCCTGAACCGGTTGCTTGTATCCGCGCCATACGGTCACTCCCGGAGGCGAAGGTCATCCAGGGCAATACCGATCGCTACCTGGTCACCGGACGGCGTCCTGCGATGTCTCCTCTCACGATCAACACCTGGCCGCAGTGGGCTGCCCAGACTCACGAGCGCGACCTCAACTTTAACTGGACGCTCGAGCAGCTCGGATGGGAAGAAGCCCAGTATCTACTCAGCTTGGAAATTGATCTTGCACTGAATGTGGAGGGTTACGGCAAGGTCGTCGGTTTTCACGGCGCGCCGGGCGACGACGAGCGGGTGCTGCTGCCCAATACATCGGACGCCGAGATACTGGATGCCTTGCGCAATCGAGAGGGACGGCTTGCCATTGGGGGACATACTCACCGCCCCATGGATCGCAGCCTGGGTTCCTGGCGGATAGTCAATCCTGGCAGCGTCGGTTTTCCATTTGAAGACGATAAGCGGGCTTCTTATGCTTTGCTGACTTTTGTAGGCGATCAAGTTCAAGTAGACTTTCGTCGCGTGGAATACGATCTAGGCGCTGTGCTGGCTGCGCTAATAGAAGCTCAACATCCTGCAATAGATTGGGCGAGCCGCTTTTTCACTGAGCACTGACATGTTTGAAATCGTCTTCCTGGGCACGTCCGCTTCCGCGCCGTCGGTGCGACGCGGCTTGGCGGCCCAGATGGTCATGTATCGTCAATATCGCTTCTTGGTGGACTGCGGCGAAGGGACGCAGCGGCAAATCCTCAAGAGCGGTTTGGGCTTTAAGCGGCTCAACCGCATCCTGCTCACGCACGGTCACCTCGACCACATTCTGGGCCTGGGTGGGCTGATGAGCACCTTCATGCGCTGGGAGGTCATCGAGCGGATGGAGATTTACGGCGGCAGGCCCACCTTGGAGCGCGTGCAGGATTTGCTGTTCAAAGTCGTGCTGCGCGGCGCCAAACCGCCGATGCAACTCAAGTTCAGCGAAGTCAAGCCGGGCCGTCTGATGCAAGATCAGCATTTCGAGCTTTCGGCGTTTCCGGTCACGCATCGCGGCGCAGGGGGGTGCTTTGGATTTTTGTTCCGCGAAAAATCTCACCGCCCGTTCCTGGATGATCGGGCCGAGGAATTGGGCGTGCCGCGTGGACCGGAGCGCAAGCAGCTTGTCGCCGGGCAAAGCATCACCCTGGCCGATGGTCGCTTGATCGCTCCCGACGACGTGCTCGGCCCGGTGGAGCTTGGCGCCAGCTTGGCCATCGTCGGCGACGCAGGCCGCACCGACGATTTAGTAGAGGCCGTGCGAGACGTGGACGCGCTGGTGATCGAGGCGACCTACTTGACCGCAGAGGCCGAGATGGCAGCGCAGTACGGTCACCTGACGGCGACCCAGGCAGCACAGTTGGCCCAGCAGGCAAATGTGCGCCGGTTGATTTTGACGCACGTCAGCCGCCGTTATCACGAGAAAGACATTCTGGCCGAGGCACAGGCGACCTTTCCGGAAACTGTGGTCGCCCGCGATTTCGACCGGTATCGCGTGCAGCGTGAGCAAACGGTGCTGGTAGCGCCCGAAGAGACAATCCCCCTGGAAGCAGGGGAGAGACTGACTGTCGGCGGGGAGGAATTCGATGTCGGTTCGTAAGGCAAGCGTATTGGAGTTGGCGACGGCCGCGTATGACCTGGACGCCAAGGTGCTGCGAGGCCGGTTGAGCAAATCAGCCGGAGGGACGTGGATGGTGAGTGGGACGGACGTGGCCGACTGGCTTGCAAAACTCGACGGGCAAGAAATCGTGCTCATCGCCGCGTCGTTGGATGATAGCCGCGAGGTGCTACCCCGCACCTGTCCACGCTGCGGGCGCGAGTACACGGGCGCGTATTGCCCCCATTGCCGCGAGGCGCGCCTGAGGTTGCGCGGAAGATAAGACCCGGCTCAACGGGACACGCCACACGGAGCACACAAGCCATGCGACGCTATACAGTTGTTCAGGTGGATGCTTTCACGACCCAGCCCTTGCAAGGCAATCCTTGCGCGGTGCTATCCGATGCGCGCGGGTTGACCGATGCAGAGATGCAATCCATCGCGCGCGAGATGAATCTGTCCGAGACAGCCTTTGTCTTTCCATCCGACAAGGCTGATTTTCGCTTCCGCTACTTTACGCCCGTCACCGAAATTCCACTGGCAGGTCACCCGACGATTTCCACAGCGCATGTGTTGGTCGAAGAAGGTCGCGTGCCATTGAAAGATGGCCGAGGCACATTCATGATGGAGCTCAACGTCGGCGTGCTGCTGGTGGAGGTCGTTGGGTACAACGCTGTAGCTCGCTTCGGGAACGTGACACGCGTGGTGATGACGCAAAAGAAACCCGCGTTCGGGCGCACGTTCGAGCACGCTCAGGTCGCGGCGGTCTTTGGCCTTTCCACCAATGACCTCGATACACGCTATCCACCGCAAGTTGTCAGCACCGGCACACCGCAGTTGATGACGTTGGTCAAATCGCTCGACGTGCTCAGGCGCATCCACGCTGACCCGCATGCGCTGGAAGAATTCTCCAAGCGCGGCGAGTTCTTTTCCGCGCATCTGTTTTGCCTGGGCGGCTTTTCCCCGAACGCAGATACGCACGCGCGCCATTACGCGCCGGAAGCCGGCATAGCCGAAGACCCGTTCACCGGCTCGGCCAGCGGCGGCATGGGCGCGTATCTCGTCCATCACGACATTCTGCCGGGGCCGCGTTTCCACATCGAGCAGGGACACTTGTGCGGGCGGCCCGGCGAAGGCGACGTAGAAGTGATCGGCCCACGCGAGGACATTCAAACGGTCAAGGTCGGCGGGCCGGCGGTCACCATCATGCGAGGAGAGTTGTTTTTGTAAGCCTGCAGACGAAAGATAGAGCCCCCTTCGTCATTCGTCTGCTGCCAAATCAGCAATCAGCAATCCAAAATCAGAAATCATTCAAACCGGAACCGCCACACAGCCAGCCCAAAAAATCCAGCCGCGTACACCTCAAAACTGATGCCCTGCACGGCCTGCAACTCGCCAAGTTCTTGCGCAGGTTTTCCACTTTAATGGCTTGGTTGTTCATCGCGTTCTCGCTGCAAAGAGGCTAATGCCAATCCGAACAAGCCTATCCCCAATAGTGTTACCTGGGCGGCTACAGTCGCCGTGCCCAGCGCGCCCAAGACAATCACCGCCACAGCCATCGCCAACGCAATCGCCCTCAAGGCCAGCGTCACAATTCCACCGATATTCTTTTCGCCGTCCATTTTGCACCTCTCTACTTGTTTTGAAATTTGAGATTTGAGATTTGAACTTTGATTGACCTCAGTGTAGCAGATCACACCCCATCTGTCATCGTGCCTCTGAGCGCGGCTGCCCTGTACCTTCGTACATTGTCCGCGCGGACGATGGCAAGCGTCAACAAGGTGGTGTACAATACAGGCACTATGGAATTCAATCAAACTTTCATGGGCCGAGTCCGGCGGTTACTTTCACAATCCTCCCCGGATCAGAGCGAAGATGTGCGCGAGGTGCGCCCCTTTTTCCTCATCGTGATGGCCGTGCTGGCGTTCCTCTACGGACTGGCGGTGTTTAGATCGCCGGGTCTGCGCGCGCCCGCTCGCCTGATTCCGTTCACCGGCCTGATGCTGGCGCACGCCGTTCTCCACTGGTTCAGCCCGCGCGTGGCGTTTTTTCGCCAGGGCATCCCATACCTGGCCGTGCAGGGCGCATTGGCCTTTGTGCTGACGCTGCTGGCGAACAACACAACCATGATCCTCGGCCTGTACATGGGCTTAATCGGAGAAGCTATCGGTATTCTGCGCAACACGCGCCTTTCCGCCGTCGCCGTCATCTTTTACCTGGGATTGGCAGCCATCAACTTTGTCTTGATCTCTGGCTGGCAGGGGTTGCCCTTCTGGGCTTTGGCAACAGCCCTCGCCGGTTTTTTTGTCGTTGCCTACGTGTCCTTGTACAATCGGCAAGTTGAAGCGCGCGAACGCGCTCAAGCCTTGCTGAACGAACTGGAGATCGCCCATCGAGAGTTGGCCGAGTACGCCGCGCGCGTCGAAGATCTGACGCTGGTCGCCGAGCGCCAGCGCATGGCACGCGAGCTGCACGACACGTTGGCACAAGGACTGGCCGGGCTGATCCTGCAACTCGAAGCAGCCAACTCGCATCTGGCGAGCGGTCGATCTGAGCGGACGAAAGAAATCCTCGTGCAAGCTATGACCCGCGCCCGCAACACGTTGGCCGACGCTCGCCGCGCGATTGGCGACTTGCGCCAGGGCGCTGCCGTCCCGGAAGATTTGTCCGACGCCGTGCGCGAAGAGGCCGACCACTTTGCCACCGCCACCGGCATAGCCTGCACGCTCGACCTTGCCACGCTCCCGCGGCTGCCGGACGCCATCCGTGAACATGCGCTGCGCGTCGTGTCCGAGGGATTGACGAACGTGGCACGACATGCGCAGGCCAGCCAGGTATGGATTCGACTCACCAGCGGCGACGGCTGCCTTGAAGTTGAGGTGCGCGATGACGGCGTCGGCTTTGATCCGGCAGCCGCTGCCGCGCAATCGGGGCATTATGGTTTATTGGGAATGCGCGAGCGCGCGCGACTGGCGGGAGGAACACTGGTGGTGGAAAGCGCGGCTGGGAATGGTACGACTTTGCATTTGAGTGTGCCACTCAATTGAGTGATCATGAGTGAGTGGTTAGATGGCAGAAAAGCTCTACTGCTACGTTGACGAAACCGGTCAGGACACACGTGGGGATTTGTACATCGTTGCTGTCGTGGTGGCTGACGAGGAGCGAGACCGCCTAATTGAACTCTGTGAGGCAATAGAGCGAGAGAGCGGCAAAGGTCGGGTCAAGTGGGTTCGCGCAGATTACGCCAAACGGTTGGATTACATCCGCCGCGTCTTGCATGAACCGGCCTTCAAAGGCAAACTGAACCTAGCGGTTTATCGAAACAGTGTGGATTACTTGCCGCTGACTGTGCTCACCGTCGCCCGAACCATTGTCGCTTGCGGGCAGAGAACCTACAAGGCCACTGTATTCATTGACGGATTGCCACGCTCGCACGAACGCTGGGTGGGGAGCGAACTGCGACATCTACGCATCCAGATCAAAAAGGTGCGCGGCGTGCGTAAAGACGAGAACGACGCTTTGATTCGGCTTGCCGATGCCGTCTGCGGATTCGCGCGAGCGGCATTGGAGGGTCAGGTGGAAATGAAGGAACTGTTTGAGCGAGGCAAGCAGAACGGCTTTCTCAAGGAGTTGTAGAGGCAATAAAAAAACCCCCATGGTTAGGGGGAACAGCCTAGCCCTTTCGGGCACCCACCAATACTGGCAGTATTCGGCTGCATTTGAGTCTATTCTATACCCAAACAACGCGAGTGTCAATAGCTTTTCGAGAGAAAGAATCATGGCTGGACAACAGCGCAAAGATATTCGGCCTGGCCTGCGCGTCGAAATCATCTTGAAGAAGGATCAACGCAGCGGCAAACGAACGATTGGGATTGTGCAAAACATCCTGACCTCCGCTGCCTATCATTCACGCGGGATCAAGGTGCGGCTGGATGACGGCCAAGTTGGACGTGTACAGACTATCCTGCCAGACAAGCCACAGGTCACGTCTGAAACGTGACTGATTGTGGAAAGCGCGCCAGGAAAAGACACAACTGCGCGACTCTTTTTGCCACTTGGTTTCCGGCCATGAGATGCTCCAAGTCTTGAGCCATCGTCGGAGGTTAACATGCAGTCCGTAGAAATTGTCTTTGGTGCAAGGCAGCTTGACCGCATCGTAACCAATGCTGACGAGCTTCTGCTCCAGTATCGCCAGGACACAGGTTGCGACTATCTGGATTACAAGCCCATCACACCCGGAGATAGAGTTCTCCCAGAGGATTTGGCTGTTACACTCTTGCTCAATTCACGCGCAGGTTATCGGGCTTTCCGGAGCATATACCAACACGGCTCAGAAATCGACCTTACTGCACTGCCAGCGGTACCGTTGGAACAGACATCAGAAAACGAAAGGGGACGTGTTGCTGAAATAATCGCAACGGTAGCAAGTTGGTCAGGTTTTGCTGCGTCAGTAGCGACCAAAGTACTTCACAAGAAAAGACCTGACCTAATCCCGATACTGGACAATCAAGCAATCTTCGGCGCATATATGTATCCGAATTGGCCGCGCCAACGCTCGTCTCGAGAGAGTGTCAAAGATCGAGATCGCATCCAAAAAGCCCTTGACTGGATCGCCATTGATCTATGCCGACTCGAGAATCAATCGGCTTGGCTGATCCTTCAAGAAAACGACCCTACAAGAACACGTATCCAGCTTTTCGATAGCGTATGGTGGATGTACTTCAGAAAACTCGAGCCGGTAAAACAGATATGAGCGGTTCAATTCGCGTTCTGATCGCCGACGACCATCTGATCGTCCGCGAGGGGCTGCGGCTGATCCTGGAAACAGGTGAAGGCTTTGAGCTAGTCGGCGAGGCCGCCGACGGAGCCGAAGCCGTGCGCCTGGCTCGTGAGCTTTCGCCCGATGTGGTGTTGATGGACTTGCGGATGCCCAACGTGGACGGCTTGACCGCCATCGAGCGATTGCGCGCCGAACAGCCGCAAATTGCCGTCGTCATTCTCACCACGTATAATGAGGACGACTTGATGATGCGCGGCTTGCGCGCCGGGGCGCGCGGCTACTTGCTCAAAGACACCGACCGCGACACATTGCTCAACACGATTCGCGCGGCCGCGCGCGGCGAGACGCTGCTCAAGCCAGAGATCATGGCCCGTCTGCTTTCGCAGGCAGAGCCGCACTCCGCCGCCAAGCCTCACGGCGATCTGGATTTGACCGACCGCGAGCGAGAGGTGCTCAAGGCCGTGGCGCGCGGCGAACGCAGCAAAGAGATTGCTGCCCGGCTGGGCATCACCGAACGCACGATCAAGGCTCACCTGGCGAGCATCTATAACAAGCTCGGTGTGGATTCTCGCGCCGCCGCGATTGCGGTCGCATCGCAGCGGGGCTTGCTACCGGCGGACAAAAGCAATTCCTAGCTGGGTTTTAATGGTTTGTCACGTGTTGCGTGACGGAATACGAGATACGGAACACGCAACACGAAAACAGATAGCGGAGAGATGATCATGTTGCAGCGTGCTCAAGAATTGAGAGATCAGTTGGTCAAGTGGCGTCGCACCATTCATCAGCACCCCGAAGTGGGCTTTGCCGAAACGCACACGGCGGCGCTTGTGGCCGATGAACTGCGTAAGCTGGGTCTGCGCGTCGAGACCGGCGTGGGCAAGAGGGGCGTCGTCGGCCACCTGGGAAGCGGCTCGCCTTGTGTGGCGCTCCGCGCCGATATGGACGCGCTGCCGCTGCAAGAGACGAACGATGTGCCTTACTGCTCGCAAATCCCCGGTGTGATGCACGCCTGCGGCCACGATGCGCACACCGCTATGCTGCTGGGCGTGGCGACGCTGCTGGCGCAACTGAATCGCGAATCGCCTTTGCACGGCGAGGTGCGCTTTCTGTTCCAGCCCAGCGAAGAAATGGTTGACGCACAAGATAAGAGCGGCGCGATGCGGATGGTGGACGAAGGCGTGATGGCGGGTGTTGATATGGTGCTGGCGCAGCACGTCACCACCGACCACGCCGTCGGCAATATTGTCGCCGGCGAGGGCCTCATCTCGGCGGCGGAAGATACGTTCCGCATCCGGCTGCTCGGAAAAGGCGGGCACGCCGGTTATCCGCATTACACGGTTGACCCGATCTTTATGCTCGGCCCGGTGCTGGGTGCAATCCAGGGCATTGTCGCGCGGCGCACCGACCCGGTCAAGCCGGCGGTCGTTTCGGTATGCAGCGTCCACGGCGGCGAGGCGGCCAACGTGATCCCGGATTCGGTCGAGCTGATGGGGACATGCCGCTGCGCCGACGAGGAAACGCGCGCTCACCTGCTGGCAGAGCTGGAAAAGACGCTCGGCGTGGCGCGCGCTTTGGGCGGCGATTACGAGTTCCAGGTCATGCCGGGCCAAGCTTCGTCGCACGATACGCCTGCGGCGGTTGAATGGGTTCGCCAGGCGGGAATTGATCTGTTAGGAACCGAGTACGTTCATGCGCCCAAGCTGGGCATGGGGGCGGAGGATTTCGGATGTTTCGTCGCCCAGGCGCGCGAGGGCGGCACGATGTTCGGCCTGGGTGTGTGGAGCGGGGAAGGCGACAAGCGTCGGGCTCATTCGCCCACGTTCGACATTGACGAGCGCGCGCTGCCCATCGGCACGGCGGTGATGGCGGAGGCAGCGGTGCGATACCTGCGCGGCAAATGAGGCTCAAAGGATCGCCGAACAACCAAGACGCAAGCAGACGATTTGACAGACATGCCTAGCTCGTGCATAATCAGGGGTATTCAGGCGCCCCCCAGCTTTTGCGATAAGGAGATTCACCGTGAACAAGGGCACCATCCTGATTGTCCAAGGCAACCAAGACCAAGACCACACCAGCGCATTGCAAGCGTATCTGGCGAAGGCGGGGTATCGTGTACTGTTCATCGCTGACCAGGAAGCTGCCTTGATGCTGGCGCGAACCGAGTTTCCCCAATCCGTCATTCTGGACCTGGATACGCCGGGGCTGGATGCGGCGGCGCTGATTCAGCAAATGCGCGCCACGCCGCGCACGAGCCATATCCACATCACACTGCTGACGCCGCGCGGCGAGCGCGAAGACAAGTTGACCGCGCTGGCTGCCGGGGCAGACGAATTCTTGGCCAAGCCGATTGACGTGGAAGAATTGGGGCTGCGCGTGCGCAATGCGCTGCGCCGCGCCATGTTCGACAATCTGATGAACCCTGTCAGCGGCCTGCCCGGCCCGCGACTGATCGAGGAGCAACTGCGCGGCCTGTTGCGTCGCGCGCCGGGAAGCGATTGGGCCATCCTGCGGCTTTCGTTGAACGGCTTTAAGCAGTTCGGGGATGTCTATGGATTCCTGGCTGGCGAAGAAGTGTTGAGGTTCGCCGCGCACCTGTTCGCCCAGAGCGTGGATCGCCTCGGCACGCCCGACGATTTTATCGGGCACAATGGAGGCGACAACTTTATCCTCATCACCACACCCGACCGGGCCGCGCCACTCGCCGCTGAACTGTGCGCTCACTTTAATGAAAGCATCAAAGCGCATTACTCGTTCCGCGAACGCGAACGAGGCTACCTGGTCTTGAAAGATGCCGACGGCAACGAGCGACAGGCCCCGCTCATGACGTTGGCAGTTCACACCATGACGAATGCCGACGGCCCCTTCTCCGACATCCGCGAGTTGACGCAGGCTCTCGGTTAGTCAATCCTGCAAAATCAAGACCGGCGAAAGCCACGTGCGGTCGGAGCGGCTCTCGGCAGCGGCATCGCGCCGCGCGTCGAGCGCCGCGCGCCCCAGCGAGCCGTTGCGGAAAAACGACTCGTAGAACGACAGCGCAAACTGCTGCGAGCCATGATCGGACACAGGCCAGCGGAAGCTGAGCACCGCCGGGATGCCGGCCTGGATGATGCCATCGGCCAATCCCAGCAAATCGTCCTCGGCCAGCCGCTCTTCACTCGCCGTGGCCGCCCCTTCACAACAACTCAAGTACACCATGCGCGTCGGGCTGTTCTGCAACAGAATCGCAATCTCCGAAACGGTCAACTTCTTGATCGAGCCACCACGATCAGGCTGCGCCCAAACCAGCAGAGAGCTTTCCTCAGGCATCTGCGCGTCGTAAAAGCCATGACCGGCATAGTGGATCAAATGGTAGCCGGACTTTAACTCCGCCACCAAGCGATCGTACGTCGTTTCTTCACTGTGCAACACCGTCAGAGCCGTGGCCACGTTAATGTCCGCGAGCAGCCGCTTGAGCGTGCCAGCCAGTTCGGTCACTTCGGCATCGGCGCCCGGCAGGGGCGGCGTGGTATCCGAAGCGACGAGCAAGATACGGAACGTTTCCTTGCGCCGCCAGATCTCGTTCATGAACTGGCCCGAAAGCGGCGAGTGCGCGCTATAGATGCCCCGCACGTAGCGCGTGAGCGGATGCTTGAGCGCCAGGTATTCGCCGCTGGTGCCCACCCCCTCAAAGAGGAATTCGACCGGCACGCGCAAAAAGTCGCGCCCACTTTCGAACGATAGGTGCAAGTCGTGGTTGTGGCCCATGCCCAGCAACCGATTGTAGCTGCCCAACACGCGCGGGTGATCTTCGAACAAGCACTGAAAGATCTGGCGGCCAATCTCTTTGGCGTGGAGCCTCCAACTGTCGGCTGATCCCAATTCTGCGGCCTGGTTGGAAAACTCGGCCGGATCCAGAGCGAGTGGATTGCGGGTCGTCGTGCGAAAGCGCCGAGGGCCTTCGGCCCGGACGTGGATGCGCTCGCCCGGCTCGCACGACATGGTTAACACGGAGGTGTCGGCGGTCTCGACAAACGGCGGGGGCGAAAGCCGACGCAAGACGGCGCGCATTCGCAGTTCCAGCTCTTCGATGTTGAACGGCTTGGACACATAGTCGTCGGCGCCGATCTCCAACCCCGCGATGACGTCATCGCGCGCACCCTTTTGCGTGAGGAACATGACCAGCGCGTCACGCGTGACCGGGTTGTCTTTGAGGC